>Ga0224555_1000733_pt1 | contig 49894 bp, 51 predicted proteins | sample 714S23034metaG_FD_180687 | JGI IMG/M metagenome (GOLD analysis project Ga0224555, IMG submission 180687) | Peat soil microbial communities from Stordalen Mire, Sweden - 717 S2 30-34 | ecosystem: Environmental > Terrestrial > Soil > Wetlands > Peat | place: Sweden: Norrbotten County, Stordalen...
ACCGCATCTCCTCTTGCGACCCGTGCCCGCTGACGTGGATCAGGCCCTGTGTGCCGTCGTCATAGATGACTTTGGCCTCGCGCCGCTCCAGATGGTCGATCATGCGGAAGATCGACTTCTCGTTGCCCGGGATGATGCGCGAGCTGAGCACCACCGTGTCGCCCGCTTCAATGTGCGCGTACTTGTGGTTGTTCACCGCCGCCCGCGAGAGTGCCGACATCGGCTCGCCCTGCGTGCCGGAGATCATCACCAGCACCTTGTTGTCCGCCATGTCGCGCAACTGCCCGGGGTTGATCACCAGCCCCGGCGGCAGGTCCAGATAGCCCAGGTCCTGAGCGATTTCTGTGGAGTTGTCCAGCGAGCGCCCGATCACGGCGACCTTGCGCCCATGCCGCTCGGCCAGCTCCATCGCAATTCGTATGCGGTGGATCGACGACGAGAAGCAGCTGAAGAAGAGCTTCTTCTTGGTCTGCGCGAAGATCTCATCCAGACGCGGCCGCACTGCGCGCTCGCTCGGCGTGTAGCCCGGCCGGTCCACGTTGGTCGAGTCCTGTAGCAGGCACAGCACGCCCTGCTTGCCCAGCTCGGCAAAGGAGTGCAGGTCGAATGGATTGCCATCCGGCGACGACAGGTCGATCTTGAAGTCGCCCGTATGCACCACCACGCCCACCGGCGTGTGGATGGCATATGCCACGCAGTCCGCCAGGCTATGGGTCACGCGGATCGGCTGGATCGTGAACGGCCCCAGCGTGAACCGCCGTCCGGGCAGGACCTCGATCAGTTCGGCGTCGTCCAGCAGGTGGTGCTCGTCCAGCTTGCCCTCCACCAGCGCCAGGGTGAACTCCGTGCCGTACACCGGCACGTTCAGCTCGGAGAGGATCCAGGGCAGTCCGCCGATGTGGTCCTCGTGCCCGTGCGTCAGGATGATGCCGCGGACCTTTTCGCGGTTCTCGGTCAGGTAGCTGATGTCGGGCACCACAATGTCCACGCCCAGCAGCTCTTCTTCGGGAAACATAAGGCCGGCATCGATGACGATGATCTCGTCCTGCCAGCGCAGCGCCGTGCAGTTCATGCCGAACTCGCCAAGGCCCCCCAGGGGGATAATGCGTAATTTATCTTGAGCCATTTAACCTTGATTCTACAGCACCCATCGAACGGCCATGCTCCGCGCATGCAATCGCGTCGGAGCCGAAGTCTATGCCTTGACCTTCGTATTGGCCTTCAGCAGAGCCTCATGCACCAACATTTTAAGGTAGGTCTGATACTTCAAGCCGCGCGTGCTCGCCTGTTCTCGGGCCAGCGCAATGTCGCCGGGATCGAAGCGAATCGTCGTCGTTGGAATGCCGCCGAGACGCGCCGCCGTGCCACACCCCAGACGCCCCTCCGCCGCTGCTTTTTCGAAGTCTTCAAAGACTTCGTCCTGATGAGAATCCCACCAGGCAGCCTCTTCCGCCTCACTCTTGAAATCAGGTAGAACCCTCTGCTCGATCATTTCGCTGCTCCTTCATCTGCAAATACCGCGCCCGGTATTTGCGCTTTGCGGGAGTTGCAGTAACGATACGTGTCTTGTCCCCACGCATCGTTGAAACCACCATCAATAGTTTTCCACCAAGCGTTTCGCCGATCTGAACTACACGCAGTTCACCATTGCGAATCTGGTACTGCAAATCGATCGGACTAAGGGTGACAGCTTCTTCCGCTTCTTTGGGTGTCACACCGTGCCGCTTGATATGAGTGACGTTCGCGTCATCCCAATCGAACAAAATAGACATAAGGAGACCTCAATGATGAGATTTAATCTCATGCCAGAGACCTCCCGGTTCAAAAACTACCCCTAGCAAGAATCTCCACAAGTGTAGCTACAAGGTAGCTACCATGTCAAGCCCTATCTTAACAAATCTTCGAGAGTGGTGGAGAGATCCGTCTTCTCGTCGCGGTACTTCACAATCACCGGCGTGTAGACGCTCAATCCCATCTCCTTGCCGTAGCCGCCCGTCACCGCGCGCGAGCCGGGAACCACCACCGCGCCCTCGGGAATAATCAGCGGCGTCTCGGCTGTCGCCTTCAGGATCGTGCGCTGCACCACATCGTAGACCGGAGTGCCCCGCGTCAGGATCGTTCCCGCCGCCAGCACCGCGCCGCGCCGCACAATCGTTCCTTCATACACTCCGGTGTTGCCGCCCACCAGCACATCGTCCTCGATGATGACGGGCGAAGCGTTCACCGGCTCCAGTACGCCGCCGATCTGCGCCGCTGCCGACAGATGCACCCGCCGCCCGACCTGCGCGCAGGAGCCCACCAGCGCGTGCGAGTCCACCATCGTCCCCTCGTCGACGTACGCCCCAACATTGATGTACGCCGGCGGCATCACGACCACGCCGCGTGCCACATGCGCCCCCGAGCGCACCGAGCTTCCTCCGGGAACGATCCGCACGCCGTCCTCCGGCACAAACCTCCGCGCCGGGTAGGTCGCCTTGTCGAGGAAACTAAGCGCGTCGCCGCCGTTCATGTCCGTGAGTGCTCCGATGCGAAATCCCAGCAGAATGCCGCGCTTCACCCACGCATTCACCCGCCATCCCGTCGGCGCTGCCGCATCCGGCTCCGCCGCGCGCAGCGTGCCCGCCTCCAGCGCCGCGCGCAGTTCAAGGAATGCGTCGAACGCGTCCACATCGCTGACGGTATCGGCGCCCGCGGCAAATGACTCTTCGATTCTGGATTCGAGGCTTGCAGTCGTCATGGTCTGCTCCGATTGTAGCGGGAACGCGGCAATCCAGCGCATCGCTGTGCAGCGGTTGCATGGAGATGCGTGCGGCTACGGCATGCCCGGGATCTATGATTCCGGCAGCAGCCCAAGCTCAATGAGCAGTTGTTCCAGTTTGCGTTGCGTGGCCGCCGTCACCGGCACCATGGGCAGGCGCAGGTTGTCTTCCATGCGGCCCATCAGCGCCAGCACCGCCTTTACCGGCGCGGGACTCGGCTCCGAAAAGTGCGCCTGCATCAACCGGAAGAACTTGCGGTTGATCGCCCGCGCTGTCGCCCAGTCGCCACTCAGCGCGGCCTGCACCATCTGCGCCATCTGCGCGGGAATTGCGTTCGACGCCACGGACACCAGCCCCGCCCCGCCCAGCGCGATCACCGGCAGCGTCATCGCGTCGTCGCCGCTGAAGACCTTGAAGCCGCTGGGCGCGTTGTTCAGTATCTCCGTGATCTGCGCAATGTTGCCGCTCGACTCCTTCACCCCGATGACGTTCGTCAGCTCGGCCAGCCGCAACACCGTCGCCGGCTCCATGTTGGTGCCCGTGCGCGATGGGATGTTGTACAGCAGAATCGGCAGCTCCACCGCCTCGGCGATGGCGTGGAAGTGCTGGAACTGGCCCTCCTGGCCTGGCCGGTTGTAGTACGGGTTCGCCGTCAGCAGGCCGTTCAGCCCCGGAATCTTCGCCAGCTTCCGCGCCCGTGCCACGGCCTCGCTGGTTGCGTTGTGGGTGCAGCCGCCAAAGACCGGAATGCGACCCGCCGCTGTGTTCACCACAATCTCAATGACGCGCGCGTTCTCGGCCTCCGTCATCGTCGAGGCCTCGCCCGTCGTCCCGCATGCAATCAGAAAGTTGACGCCCGACTCAATCTGCCAGTTCACAAGGCGGGCCAGCGCATGTTCTTCGATACTGCCGTCCGCGCGGAAAGGTGTTACCAGTGCTGTGCCACAACCGGAGAGTTCCATGATGAGTGTCAGTTTACCCCTTTCAAACGCCGTCATTCTGAGCGAAGCTCAGAATCTCTGTATTTTGCTTGAGGCGCAACGCTCTATACCAGCGGTGAAAATTACCTACACCCACTCACCCGCGCGCATCAGCGGCTCCGCCGCGCCGCTTGCGCTGATGCCATCCACATCCATCTCCGCCGAGCCGATCATCCAGTCCACGTGGATGAGGCTGGAGTTTGCGCCCAGCTTTGCCAGATCCTCCTCGCCCATCTTCTCCCCGCCGATCAGGCAGGTCGAGTAGGCCTGGCCCAGCGCAATGTGGCTGGCCGCGTTCTCGTCGAACAGCGTGTTCCAGAACAGAATCCCAGCTGCCGCAATCGGCGACGAAGCGGACACCAGCGCCACCTCGCCCAGCCGCCGCGCGCCGTCGTCGGTCGAGATCAGCCGGTTCAGCGCGTCCTCGCCCGCCGTCGCCTTGGCCTCCACAATCTTCCCGCCCGCGAACCGGCAACGGATGTTCTCGATCAGCGTGCCCTGGTGCGAGAGCGGTTTCGACGCCCTCACCACGCCATCCACGCGCTCCTTGTGCGGCGTGGTGAAGCATTCCTCGGTGGGAATATTGGGCTGGCAATAGACTCCATTTCCCGCCGTCGTCCCACCGCCCGCCCACAGATGCTGGTCGGCGAGGCCCACCTTCAGATCGGTGCTTCCGTCTTTGGACTTAAAGCTCAGCGCCGCGAATCGCTTGGCATTCAACGTGTCCACGCGCTCTTTCAGGCGCGCTCCGTGGGCCAGCCAGTCGGCCACCGGATCGTCGCCGGTAATCCGCGACGCAACGAAGATCGCCTCCCACAGCTTTGCCACCGCCTGTTCCACCGGCTCACCGGGGAAGACCAGCTTCGCCCACTCCGGCGTCGCCGCGGCAACAATCGTCCAGTTGATCTCGTGCCGCGTAATCAGTTCCATCGCGGGCTTGGCCGCCTTCGACGCGGCAATATTTGCGCGCGAGACCTTCGCCGGGTCCTGCCCCGCAAGCAGCGCCGGATTTCCGCCCGCAATCGCCATCCGCGCCGCGCCATTCTTGAACGCCGTCGCAATCGCATCGTGCAACCACGCGGGCGCACAGTCGAAGCTTGCGTCCGGCGCGTGTTCGTAGCGCGCCAGCACGCAGGGATCGTCGCTATAGAAGGTCGTCACCAGCAGCGCGCCCGCGCGGTACGCGTGCTCCGTAATCCGCCGCACCAGCGGCAGCGTCTCGATCGGCGCGGTCAGCACAAGCTCCTGCCCCGCGCGCAGGTTCAGGCCCACACGCACGGCGACCTCGGCCAGACGGTCCAGTTTTTCATCGAAGGTGAGTGCGGCAAACGAAGCAGAGAGGGAAGTTGAACTCATGCCTACAGGCTAGGGGGCAGGGAATCGAAACGCAAGTCCAGCCGATCTTCTGAATACTCACTCCGGCAGGCCCACGCCGCCAATCTTCCCCAGCTCCCGCTTGATCGCCATCTTATCGAGCGTCGCCAACGGCAGCGCCAGCAGCAGCGAGATGCGCCTCTCCAGGATCGTAAACGCCTCCCGGTAGGCCCTCGCGATCTCTTCGCTCGTGCCCGTCACCGCTGCTGGATCGGCCACGCCCCAGTGCGCTGTCATGGGTTGCCCCGGCCACAGCGGACAGCTCTCCCGCGCTGCGTTGTCGCACACCGTAAAAACGAAGTCCATCCGCGGCGCGCCGGGCGCCGCAAACTCGTCCCACGACTTGCTGCGCAGCCCCTCCGTATTCAGCCCGGCCAGTTGCAACTGGCGCAGCGCCTCCGGACGCACCGCGCCCGCCGGATGGCTCCCCGCGCTGTATGCGGTGAACTCCGGCGCGCCCTTGCGGTTCAGAATCGCCTCCGCCAGAATCGACCGCGCGGAGTTCCCCGTGCACAGAAACAAGACGTTGTAGTGCGGCATTCAACTCTCCTCGAAGCTTCTAAAGTTGTCATTCTGACCCTGAGCGCAGCCCCCTGAAGTTGTCATTCTGAGCGCAGCGAAGAATCCCCGTATTTCGTTGTTGCTTGTTTTTCTCGTCATTCTGGCGAAGCCAGAATCCCTGTATTTTGTTCGTAGCGCAACACACTACTGCATCTCTGTAAAAATGCTGTTAGACCTACGCGCCCGCGCCAGCCTTGATCGCGTACACCTTCACGCTGGCCGCAGCCGCGTTGATGTCGTACTGCGCCAGCAGGGTCTTCAACTCCTCGTGCAACGAAGCCTCAGGACTAGCCGCACCACCACAGCAGGGCTCCGCAATCACCTTCAATGGATCGCCGCAATCCATCGCCGGCGAGCAGCAGCCCGACTGGTTTTCCACCTTGGCGTACGCATTCAAGTCCTTGCCGCTGTCCACAATCTCGACGTGCTCGAACCCTGCTGCCAGCAGTCCCGCGCGATACTCCTCAATCCGTATCGCTCCGGCGATGCATCCGACGTATGCCGCAACGCTCTGTGCAACGGCCTCCGGCAGCTCATGCTTCAGCGCAATATCGCTCACCGCAACCCGGCCGCCGGGTTTCAGCACGCGTGCAATCTCGCGGAAGACCGCAGGCTTATCGGGTGCCAGATTCAGCACGCAGTTCGAAATCACGCAATCGACCGATGCATCCGGCAGCGGAATCCGGTCGATGGTGGACAGATAAAAATCGACGTTGGTGTAGCCTCCCGCCAGCGCATTCGCACGCGCCCGCTCGATCATTGCAGGCGTCATATCGATGCCAATGGCGCGGCCCTCCGGCCCCACCATCTTCGACGCCAGAAATACATCCAGCCCGCCTCCTGAGCCGAGATCGACCACCACCTCGCCCGGTTGAATGTGGGCCGTCGCTGTGGGATTGCCGCAGGAGAGCCCCATATTCGCCCCCGCCGGAATCGACCGCAACTCCTCAGCCGTATACCCGAAGGCCTCCGCCACCGCCTTCACGCCCGCGTCCTCGCTCGACAGCCCACTCTCCGCAACAGCGCCATACTTCGCTCGCACCGACTCCAAAATCTGCTCCGCCATCGCCGTGCCTCCAGACAATATATATGCTAAGGCAAATGTATTCCTTGCTAACACATTCGTCAAGGCGTATATATAAACCATGTCAGCAAAGCCATCGCAGTTCAACAAAGAACTCTTCTTTCAGGCCCTCGGAGACACTACCCGCCTGCGCCTGCTCAACCTGGTGGGCGAGCAGGAGCTATGCGTCTGCCACTTTGTGGAGATTCTCGATCAGCCTCAGCCCAAGATCTCGCGCCACCTGGCCTATCTGCGCCGCGCCGGAATCGTCGAGGCGAGGCGCGAGGGCAAGTGGATGCACTACCGCATCGCTCCGCCGCCCGACGCCGGTGCCGCCAAACTCCTGCGCAAGACGCTCAAGTGGCTCGCGGATGATCGCCTCATGCAATCCGACCGCGCCCGCCTCAGCAAAGCTGTTTGCCCCCCATCCAGCCTTGTAACCCTGCAAGCAGCCCCGGCCCGAAAGGCCCGCTAGCCATGCCGCAGACAAAGAGAGACGCCCGGCCATCCACCCGTGAGAGATTGCGGATGCGATGCGCTACTTGGCCGTCACGGTCAGGTTGTAGGTTGCTGAACGCACCAGATCGCCTTGCGTTGCCGTGACCGTGATGGCATAGTTGCCGGGGGCGGTCCATGTGGCGTTTTGAGCGGGTAGTTTACCGGTACACCCTGTCAGCGAAAGCCCAATCGCTGCCAGCATTGCCAGCAACAGGCTGCCACGCAGCAGCAGCCGAGCCCTGCGACGCGTGCTCCACAGAAGACATCCACTCCCCAGCGCTATCAGCCACAGGTACCCCCTGCCGCCAAACCCGCTGTAGCCAACCACCGTATACTGCGAGGTTGTGGTGATGGTGATCGACTCGGTGACTGCGTTTGTCGGCGTCAGCGTCGGCGAAGGGAAATTGCAGCTCGACGCGGTCAGCGCCGAGACCGCCGTACAACTCAGGGTGAGTGCCGCGGCGAATCCCGGAGTCGGTGTCACCGTTACATTGGTCGTAACACCGTCGCCTGCGATGACGGAGCCTGAGGTGGGATTGAGCGAGATGGTGAAGTCGACGCCGATTCCGGTCATGGTGGCGCTAAGGCCCGCATAGACCAGGTTGGTCGAGTTATCGGCGAGTGTTCCCGCATTTGGCCCGGGGGTCTGCGGGTCGAAGGTGACTGAGACCAGGCAGGCGGACTGGGCTGCGATCTGGGCGCCGCAGGCCGCTGTGCTGACCGAGTAGCTGCCCGTGGTTGCGAAGACGGGCGTTGCCAGGGTGCCAATGGCATAGCTTTGCAGCGTGAGGTACTGGGGCGCGGAGATGACGCCCACATCCTGATAGCCAAAGTCGAGGGTTGCAGGGGTGAGGGTGAAGTCGGGGGTCCCCGTGCCGGAGAGCAGCGTCCTCTGGTCGGAGAGCGGAACAACTGCGGTCAGCGTTCCGCTCTGTACGCCGGGCTGGGTCGGCGAGAAGGTCACTGTAACCACGCAGGTGCCCAGCGCGGGAACCGGATTGGCACAGCCCGTGGTGCTAACCAAAAAACCGGTGGTGATCTGTAGTACTGGCAGAGGCTGGGGGCCGCTGGCGTTGCTGGTCAGCGTTGCGGTTAGCGAGGAGGTGTCGCCTACTGCGACCGAGCCGAAGCTGAGTGAGCCGGGCGAGAGCGAGAAGCCCGGTACGCCGGTGCCGCTGAGGGAGGCGGTTTCCGAGAAGCCTCCGGAGACGACCGAGAGCGTACCCGTGCGCGCGCCGATTGCCGATGGCGTGAAGCCGACCGTGATCGTACAACTCGCGCCACCGGCGATGGTCATGTTGGTACAGGTATCGGTTCCGGCGACGACGCTGAAGTCGCTGCCAGTAATGCTGACCGATGAGACCGCCATTGGGTCGCTGGAGTTGTTGGTCCAGGTGAAGAGCTCTGGCGTCGCCGGATAGTCGACGGCCTCAGAGCCAAAATCGTAAGTAGCGGGAAAGATCGAGGGCAGGCCACCATCGTCGGTCAGCTCGAAGAGGTCATACTCCAGCATCTTCTCCTGCGGTGTCATCCCGGTAAGCGCTTCATCCGGACATTCGTTGGGGAATATTGTGGAAGCGGTGACTTTGCTGGGCGGATTCTCCACATGATAATCGTTATAAAGAACACGCCCGCACTGGTTGACGGTCGTCCCAGTGGGCGCGATCGGTGTATCGAAGACGAATTGCGCCGTGGAGGTTACAATCGGGGGGGGTGGTCCGGGGAACAGATGTATCTGGTAGCTTACCGTCAACCACTCCTGCGTCGGCGCGATGACGCCGATGACGCCATTGGTATCCTGGAACGGTGTGACGATCGGTATATCTCCCGGGGTGGTCGTAGCACCGACAAGCGGCAACCACTCTGCCAGCGTCTCTCCTTCAGCGAAGCTGGTATTGACGGTTCCCTGCCCCACAACGGGGATGATATTGGTGCCTGGACCACCGATCCATTGAGCTACATTATTGAATTCCGCATTGTTCCACATCCAGGAGTAGCTGAAGTGACTGGTAAAGACCCGTCCTCCGGCGTTGGCATAGTCGATCAGGTTGGACAGCTCCGGCGCAGGCTTGGTGTAATCGGCGCCCTCGCAGGGAAGCATCAGGACATCGTACTGATGGAGTACGGTGGCATCGCCCATCAGCGAGGCCTGCGTGGGCGTAGCCGGGTCGAGGACGATGCCCGACCCTGGGGCGCCACCGCCGCCGAAGAGGTTGATGCGCCCCGGGCCGCTGGCATCGGTGAACTCCGATGGGCTGATTTCCATCATGCGCAGCGCACACTCCACAACGTCATCCTGGCCGGTGGCGATGGCGATCCTGGGAATGTCACCCTGCGACTGATTCTTCGGCATCACGGCGAAGCTCGCGGGCAGCGGAGTATTCGTGCATGCCGTCGTCGTGGGGATGTGCAACTGGCGACGCCAGCGCCCGGTGACGATCACCAGCGGAATATTCTGCCCCACCGGAACATTGTTCAACTTAAAACTGCCATCGACCCCCGTAATCGCTCCCACTAGCGGCGAGCCCGAGGGCGCTGCGCCGGCCAGCGGACAGCTCACCTCAGTCGGAAACGGTTCAACTGGAGCATTGGGGATGTAGACCATCACGTGAGGGAGCGGGTCGGTCCCGTTCGGCGCGTAGACCACACCGCTGATCGATGTCGTCGCAGTGCCCGGACACGATGTCTGCTTTGGGCAAAGCCCGGTACAACTCTGCGCAAACAGAGTGCCGCTACAGGCCAGCAAGAATGCAACCATTAGCAGCGTAGAGATTGTTCGCATAGAGTTCCTGATTTTATCCGCCCACAAATGCCTATAAAGTCTGTTACATTCGTAGAAGTTTACTGCGATCATTTATAGTCGTTTTCCATCGCAATGAGCGGCAGCGGATCGTAGCAGAACGTAAACGCCAAGCAGCCCCAGCCCGAAAGGCCCGCTAACCATGCCGCAGACCATAGGCCGCAGCTGCGCGCCACTCCAGCGCAAGCACCTCTCCTTCCTCGACCGCTTCCTCACGCTCTGGATATTTCTCGCCATGGTCTTCGGCGTCGGCCTGGGTCACTTCGTGCCTCACGTCTCGGTCTTCGTCAACCGCTTCCAGAGCGGCACCACCAACATCCCCATCGCCATCGGCCTCATCGTCATGATGTTTCCGCCGCTGGCAAAAGTCCGCTACGAAAAACTCGGCGAAGTCTTCCGCAACCGCCGCGTCCTCGCTCTCTCGCTGGTGCAGAACTGGATCATCGGCCCCATCCTGATGTTTCTCCTCGCCCTCGTCTTTCTGCGCGGAGAACCGGCATACATGCGCGGTCTGATTTTGATCGGTATAGCCCGCTGCATCGCCATGGTCCTTGTCTGGAACGAGCTGGCCGAGGGAGACACCGACTACGTCGCCGGCCTGGTCGCGCTCAACAGCATCTTCCAGGTCCTCTTCTACAGCCTCTACGCGTGGGCGTTTCTCACCGTGATCCCGCGCTGGTTCGGCCTTGCGGCGAGCGTTGTCCCCATCGGCATCGGCCAGATCGCGCGCAGCGTCGGCCTCTATCTCGGCGTCCCCTTTGCCGCCGGATTCCTCACCCGCACCCTCCTCATCCGCCGCAAAGGAGAAGACTGGTACCGCACGCACTTCCTCCCCCGCATCGGCCCGCTCAGCCTGATCGCACTTCTTTTCACCATCGTTGTGATGTTCTCGCTGAAGGGCGATCTCATCGTCCGCCTGCCGCTGGACGTGGCCCGCATCGCAGTCCCGCTGATTCTCTACTTCCTCATCATGTTTCTGGTCAGCTTCTGGATGGGCAAGCGGCTGGGCGCGGACTACGCGCAGTCCGCCGCGCTCTCCTTCACCGCCGCAGGCAACAACTTCGAGCTGGCCATCGCCGTCTCGGTCGCCGTCTTCGGCCTCAACTCCGGCGAGGCCTTTGTCGGAGTCGTCGGCCCGCTCATCGAGGTCCCCGCCCTCATCAGCCTGGTCAACGTCGCCTTCTGGATTCGCCGCCGCTTCTTCGCCACCCCGCCGCGGAGCTTCCCTCCCACCAACAACTGACAACCTGCAACCTGTAACTGACAACCCGCACCTAGATCTGGCAGCTCACCATGCCGCGCTTCTCCAGGTACCGCTGGTGGTACTCCTCTGCCTTCCAGAAGACGCACGCCGGCATCACCTGGGTTGCCACCGGCATGCGGTAGGCGCCGGTTGCATTCAGCTCGGCGATCTTCGCCCTCGCCTCCCACAGTTGGTCGTCGGAGTGGGCAAAGATCACGCTGCGGTACTGCGAGCCCCAGTCCGGCCCCTGACGGTTCACCTGGGTCGGGTCGTGCATCGCAAAAAACGCATCCAGCAGCGTATCGAATGAGATGCGCGAGGGATCGAAGGTCACGTCCACCACCTCGGCGTGTCCCGTGCGGTCGCTGCACACGTCCTTGTAGGTCGGGTGCTCCAGATCCCCTCCCGCATATCCAGCCGCCGTATCGATCACTCCCGGCATCTCTGCGAATCGTGCCTCTACGCCCCAAAAACATCCCGCGCCAAATGTTGCATGCTCAATTGCCACTTTGTCTTGCTCCTTTACCGTCCCGAATCCTGCCCCGAGGGGTCTCTCGATTGTTCGTCTGCTCAATGCCTGTTTCTATATCGGCGAATCTCCGCCCGGCTTCGCTCTCCACTTCGCGCTCCGGCTCGTCGCTCCAACCGCTCTCTCTATTTGGACGTATCTCAACCCATCTTGTCTTCCACCGCAGTGTTAATCCGCGTGTATTTCTAGGCTCTCCGGCCCACTCTCGTCAAACCCCATTTTGGGTGACTTACCAGATTGCCAACACGCTCGCCCGCGCACTGTCGCCCATGCGACATTCAACTGCGGTGTCGGCCGTCCGGCACAGCCGGAGTTTCCGTGGTTATTGTTAGGCTGGGCTGGTTCAGGCGTTTTTGGATTTCGTAAACGCCTGAACCGACTGCCCTACCTGAGAGGCAGCCACTCGACCGGAAACATCTTTCCCGCCTGTTCGGGCGAAAGACTTCCTCCGGCGAGGGTCGCGGCTCGCGCCAGTACCGGGTCTCGTCCCGCCGCAAGGTCCTCCGGCGTCGGAAGCACAACCTCGTCGGGCGTAACCCCGGTCTTTTCCAAGGACTTTCCGTCACTCATGATCAGGTTGGCGTCCGTAATGGAGAAGCCGAAGGGTACCACGGTGTCGGTCCCGCTGGTCTCTTCGAAACGTCTTGCTTCCATCACGGAACCGGAGCTTTGGTCTCCGATGACCGTGCCGCGATGCTCCAGTTGCAGGATGCGTGCGAAGAGCTCGGCGCAAGACGCGGACCGGTCGTCGATCAGCACGACAATCTTGCCCGTAAAGGGCGTTCCAAATTTCTTTGCGATCATGGGCTTGGAATCCTTCCGCCCAACCCGATCGGCGATCTTCACGTCATGATCGAATACGCTTCCCACCATCAACTTCAGGGTCTCAATCGCTCCTCCTGGGTTGCCGCGAAGATCCAGAACCAGCGCACTGTGCTTCTTCACGCGCGAAAAATCGCCCTCGACCTCGTCGATGCCAAGGTTGAATTCGGGCATCTTCCAGTAGGTCACGTCTCCTTCGGTCTTCAAAATGCTCCGGGTGACATGGTCTTCATAGTCGCCCTGGCGGATAAGGTCCCAATAATCCTGTCCAGGATTCGTCAGGTCGATGGTCTTGGGTTTCTGTTTGATGAATGACTTCACCCCCACGCGACGCATCGTCCCATCGGGCGACTGGAGGTTCAGATCGTAGTCCACCGCGGGGTTCAGCACGTTGAAGTAATAACCGACAGTCCACATATCAGTGCGCGTCACCTTGAATGAGTTGAGCGAGAGGATGCGATCGCCGGGGTAGAGCTTATCCGCGGCATCCGTCCCCGGTCTCACTCTGTCGATAAGGCATTGATCTCCAACCATCTCCATGCGGAAACCGGATTCGATCGTGTACGGACGCATCGGGGGGATGAAGAACAGATGAGAATCCTTGAAGCCGTCGAGGTAGGCCGCAACCACCCTCATCCCTTCGTTCAAGGAGACGGCACTGCTCAACCTACTGTTGTACTCGCGATAACGCGCGTCGATGTCGATCCCGTGGTATTGCGGATCGTAATAGTTCTTCTTCACATCGTTATATGCGGCATGCAACATATCCTGCACCTTGCCGAGGTCGAGGGAGTCGATCTTATGCTGTTGCTGTTGTTGCGCAATGGCGGGAAGCGAAGCCGCAATCGAAAGGACCGCGGCAATCAGAAGGGCGGTGCGGCGAAATTCGTTCAGCAAAAGGGTCTCCAGTTCTGGAAAGTCGGGATAATAGTAAACCCGGCGAAGGTTGGAATGGCCCTCTCGATGAGATTTCTGCGCATAACGCAGCCCACTCTCGCACCCGCACGAAAGCTCTAGCGCCCGCCCCGCCGCGCGCCCCCACCAGGAGCCGCTCCACCCCGTCGCGGAAAGCTCTGCTTCTTTTTCACCGGCGCCTTCAACTGGGCGAACTCCGGCGTCCTCTTCTTGGGAACCACCTTCTTGCCCTCGGCCGCGCGCTCCAGCGCCATCACCTCGCCCGGCGTCAGCTCGCGGAACTCGCCCGGCGGTATATCCAGCCGCAGCGCGCCGTACCCGATCCGCCGAATCTTCTCCACATGGTGCCCAATCTCCTCGAACATCTTGCGCAACTGCCGATTGCGCCCTTCGGTCAACGTCACCTCGTACCAGGGATTGTCGCCCCCGCGCACCATCTCCACCCGTGCCGGAGCGGTCACGATTCTGTCTCTCCGCCCTGCCCGCACCTCGTCCAGCCGTCCGCGGTCGATCACGATCCCCCGCCGAATCTGTTCCAGCCCCGCCGCCTCCGGAACCCCGCTCACCTTCACCAGGTAAGTCTTCTCCACGCCCGCCGCCGCCTTCGACAGCTTGTTCGCCAGCTCGCCGTCGTTGGTCATCAACAGCAGGCCCTCCGACAGATAGTCCAGCCGCCCCACCGGATACAGCCTCACGCGATCTCCGTGCGGCCCGGCCTTCGCCCCGTATTTCGAGAAACGCCTCATCAGGTCCATCACGGTAGCCCGCTTCTGCGGATCGTCTGCCGTCGTCACGTACCCCCGCGGCTTGTTCAGCATGTAGTAGCGCTGCTTCTCCGGCCCCTTCAGCAGCTTGCCATCCACGCGGATGTGGTCGCGTGCGGCGTCGTGCTTCGTCCCCAGCTCCATCACCACCTTGCCGTTCACCTGCACTCGCCCGGCCAGGATGATCTCCTCGGCCTTCCGCCGGCTCGCAACCCCCGCCGCCGCCAGGATCTTCTGTAGCCGCTCCCCCTTTACCTCAGGAACCCCACCATCTCCACTGCCAATCGCCTTCGTCATCTCTGCCTCATCCTTCTGACCGCGGACCAGCTCATCGCAGTCGGTTCCCACTCAAGTAGCCCATACAAACCGGCCCTACTCCATTATCGCCCACCCACCGCTCGGCCTCCGATCCCTTCGAGAGTCGTCATTCTGGCGAAGCCAGAATCTCTGTATTTGCCTCTGCCGTCCCACCCTCCTCCGCCGCACCCTTCTCATACGCCAGTAAATCTCCCGGCTCGCACTCCAGCACCTCGCACAGCCGCTCCAGCGTGCTGAACCGGATCGCCTTCGCGCGCCCCGTCTTCAGCACAGACAAATTCTGCGCCGTAATCCCCACCAGCTCCGCCAGCGTATTCAACCGCATCTTCCGCCGCGCGAGCATCACATCCACATTCACCACAATCGGCATGGTTCGTCTCCCCGCTCAGACGGTCAATTCGTTCTCTTCGCGCATCTCTGCCGCCATCTCCATGAACCACGACACCACCAGCAGCAGCACGCCAATCGGGATGGTGTCGGTGTTCACCTCGAACGAGCTTGGCCGATGCGGAGTGAGGACCCACCACATGCCGAGCCATAGCACCTTCATCACGCCCCACAAAATACATGTAATCGCCAGCTGGCGAAGCACGCCCACAGACCCCCGCGTGAAGACATCACCACGCGCGTAGTTGCCGAAGAGCTCGCGCAGTTGGGAAACGCATCGAAACATCACCCCCGACGCCAGGGCGCTCATCGCAAGCACCACCAGGCGCTGGCCCAGCGTCAATTCGTCCACCCGCAGCCGAATGTTAAAGTAATCGATGCTGCTTACCCGATTGGTCAGCAACGCAGTCGTCACCAAAACAAAGCCAATGACCACCAGCACCTGAAACCCCTTGCAGAATCCCTGTAGAACACCGCTGATCTTCTTGATCTTCGCCAACCTCGCCTCATTTTCAGGTCGCATGAGAACTCCTCCGTGGAGAATTCATCCACGCCTCCGATCATACACAGCTTATTCCGTTTGTCAATAGTTATTTATTGTTTATCAATAATTATTGATTGTACAGCACAGCTACCCATCGATGCCGGGGTGCACGGATTTTCGGTTGCGGGCCACTCTTCTGCTGTCTCCACAGAGCGCGCTTGCCGGCAACTACATGAATCATCCTCTGAATCCCGCGTGACGGCGCTGCATTATCTTCCAAATCACGATGTTTGCAACAGCCGCGCAAAAGCAGAATACTCCCCAGAAGGAGTCGTAGCGAATGCGAAGACAAATAGGGACGACCGAGCCAATAGTGATGCTGACGACGAGCGCCATCCGGGTTGAGTACAACGGCTTAGTCACGATGATGCCTCCTGTTCTTGTTGTAAAACCAATCGCGGAACGGCGCCGAATGCTGCACCAGAAAAATCTGTCAGGCGCTTTGCGAACAGGCCAGGGTGACCAAAGCTGCGAGACCACCCGGATGCGCATTGCCGTTCACGGCATGCGTTTCCTGTGCTTGCAGATGCTACCCCAAAAGTACCCCCCCCAGATGATGGTTGCGCCAAACCACATCGCCATAGCGAGCCACAACCTGTTGCTCAGACCATTCTGCCAGCCCGGCAGAAATAGATGGAAGACAAACACAACTGGCTGGAGAGCGACGAAGATGCTTGAAGTCATCGCAAATGCTCGCCTGCTTAGACGGGCGACATACAGAAACCAGAAAAGCCCTGCGATACACCAGAAGAGCGCCGGCGGCACGGGGTCGTTTAGAAACGTCGTCCAATCCACCCGCCCATTTCTGTAGACGGTCATTAGTGGCGCGCAAGTGAAAAAGAGAGCCATTCCAAAGAGCATGCGACGCCGGAAGAATTCTTTGCGAGCCCACTGTAAGTCGCACTTTTCTCTTTCCGCTTCCGCTCGAACCGGCGCTGTCCCGCGCAACTGTTCGAGCGGGATCGCAGCGCTTCGTGCGATTCGCTCAAAGTCCGGGTTCTCCCGGAAATAGTTCTCCACCAGCTGCTTCGTATCCTCGCTGGCCTCACCAGAAAAATAGACCGGCAGCAAATCGGTCATCACTTCGCGTGTTACATTCATCGCTTTTCCTCCGAAACTTCTAATTTTTCGCGGATCGGATTTCGAACCGCCATCAGTCTTGCCCGCGCGCGGTGCACTTTCACCCTGGCCGCTGCCGGCGTGATCTCCAGCGCGGCAGCGATCTCCTCATACGGCATTTCATCGAGCGCACGCATCAGCAGCGCGGCGCGATCGGTCTCCTGCAGTTTCTGCAGCTCTGCCAACACCGTCTCCAATTCCTGCCTGTCTTCCAGGCGCTTGTGCACGCTAGCTCCTGGGTCCGTGTGCTTGTCGTCCAGCCCCGCTCTTCGCCAGCCTTGCCGCTGCAAGTCGCGGTGAACATTCCTTGCAACTGTGAAGAGATAGCTCTTCACCGTGAGTTCCCGAATGCGACCGCGCGTCGACCAAACGCGCAGGAAAGTCTCTGAGGTGATATCGTCCGCCAGCGCGCGGTCGCCACACAGATACAGCGCAAATCGCCGCACCGCTGGCGCGTATTTCTCGTAAAGACTCTGGAAGTCCATCATCCAATCATCCAATTGTCACAGAGAGTACGCGCGAAGAGGCCAGATGTTACACCGGTTTTCTTCTTCTTAGCCCACCGCCGAGTGCCGGGTACCCCACATCTCGCTTCTGAGATGTGGGTTCAGTCCCAACCCACCCCCGCATTTTCTTTCCCCAAAAACCCCAGCAAAATCACGTGTCAAGCCCCTCCGTCCTCCAAAATCCCCATAACCCCCACCCCAACAACCACTTCCCTCCGAAAAATAGTTGGCATAGTAGTTTCCCTCCAACGCGTATAATTAAATCAGTAAGCAAATCCAAACAGACCCGGCACAATCCGCCGGGTCTTCGCATTTAATCCGCAAGTTATTGATTCAAGAGATCTACAGATCTAAGCCATCTGGAATGAAGATCTTGTAAATTTGATCCAGACCTGACTCGTTATTTATGAATATTTTGGATAAATTTATTTTTCAATTCAGCGCAGCCGAGTCACAACGAAGTCCAGACTGAGTCCAGACCTGTTCCAGACCAAGTCCAGACTTAACATGCTTTTTTTGAATACTTTGATACTTTTTCGCACACAAAGGAGATTCTGCAGCACCGAAGCAACCGCAACCAGCCAGATCTTCGCCTTAAATACGTCTCACGCGCTTAGCGCGTGCTTAACTATCATTTTTTGAATACTTTACGCTATTACCGCCGGGGGGGTACTTACAGCAACAAGCCCAATCCGGCCGCGAAAGGAGGCCCGCAAACCGAATCCTAGCTCCCCGGTCCATGCGCCGGCTTGCCTTCCTGCACATAGTTCCGGTTCCACTTGGGAATCTCGACCACGTATGTCCCCGGCCGCTCGATCACCGCCTGGCAGCCCAGCCGCGAGTCCAGCTCGATGCCCGCCGCCGTCTCCAGCCGGTCCAGCTCCAGGTCCTCGGCCGCGCTGGTTCCCTCCGCCCCCTGCTTCACATGCAGGTGGCATGTAGTGCAGGCGCAGACGCCGCCGCACGCGTGGTCGAGGAAGATCCCGTAGTTCACCGCCACGTCGAGGAACGACATCGGCTGGCCGTGGCCCTCATACGGCAGCGTGTCGAAGGCAAACTCCACCGTGCGGCCTTCGGGTAGAAAGGTGACGCGAACCATGCCCTCGGCGGGCGGCTTCGACAGATCGACTTCAGGCAAATCGGCAATGCGTTCGGACATTGGAACCTCATTCTATGCTTTGCTGTGGCTGCTGGCGGCCTGTTCTTCCGCCACGGAGTCCTCTTCGAACTCGGCCTTGGCGAAGGCGTGCGGAGCGGTGACGTCTGCGCCCAGGCCCTCGCCCGCAGCTTCCATCGTCTGGCCCTTCATCGCGCCCATCACCTCCGAGTCCATCATCAGCTCGGCAAAGCGGCGCGTGGCCTTGTCCAGTTGCTCGATCTTCTGGCGGATCAGTCTGTAGTCGCTGCCCGCGGCCGAGTCTGTCAGCTCGCGGACGCAGGACGCAATCTGCGCCAGCTCGTCGGGCGTCATCTGCTTCCACGCCGCGTGAACAATGCCTTTTTCCACCGCGACCAGGATCGTCTCCGCCTCGCTCCGGGCCTCGATCAGTTGTCGCGCATCCAGGTCCTCCTCGGCGTGGTCGAACGACGCCAGGATCATCGTCTCCACCTGCTCGTCGGTCAGTCCGTAGGTCGGCTTCACCTCGATCTCGGCCACCTTGCCGCTGCGCTGCTCGCGCGCGCTCACGTGCAGAATGCCGTTGGCGTCGATCAGGAACTTCACCTCGATGCGAGGCAGCCCCGCCACCATCGGCGGAATGCCCTTCAGGTCGAAGCGCGCCAGGCTGCGGCAGTCCTTGGCCAGCTCGCGCTCGCCCTGCACCACATGGATCGCCACATTCGTCTGTCCATCGACGCCGGTGGTGAAGTGCTCGGTCGCGCTGGCCGGAATCGTCGAGTTGCGCTCGATAATCCGAGCCACCACGCCGCCGAGGGCTTCGATCCCGAGCGAGAGCGGCGTCACATCCAGGAGCAGCAGGTCGTCCAGCGCCGAGCCTGCATTGGCTCCGGCCAGGATCTGCGCTTGCACCGCCGCGCCCAGCGCGACGACTTCGTCGGGGTTCAGCTCGGTGTGCGGCTTCTTGCCGCGCGCGCTCAGGCTGAACAGCTCGTCGACCAGCGCGCGTACCGCGGGAATGCGCGTCGATCCGCCGACCAGTACCACCTCGTCGATCTCGTCGGCGGTGAGGTGCGCGTCCTTCAGCGCCTGCACGCAGGGCCGCGCGGTGCGCAGAATCGTCTGCGCGATCAACTGCTCGAACTGTTCGCGCGTGATCTTTCGCGTGTACTGCTTATCATTCGGTAGCAACACATCGAGCTTCGTCTCGTCGGCCCCGGATAGCGCGATCTTCGCCTCGATCACGGCCTTGCGCACCGCCTGCACCAGCTCGCCGCTGGGCTCGGAGATGGCGAGATCGGCGTCGCCCGCAATGTCGTCCAGCGCAATCGCAATCAGCAGATTGTCGATGTCGTCGCCGCCCAGATGCGTGTCGCCGCCGGTCGAGATCACCTCGAAGATTCCCTCGTGCAGCTTGAGGATCGAAATGTCGAAAGTCCCGCCGCCGAAGTCGTACACCGCGATCAGCCCGTCGCGCTTCTTGTCCAGCCCGTAGGCCAGCGCGGCCGCCGTCGGCTCGTTCACCAGGCGCAGCACGTCCAGCCCCGCGATGCGCCCCGCGTCCTTGGTCGCCTGCCGCTGAGCGTCGTTGAAGTAGGCGGGAACCGTAATCACCGCTCGCGTCACCGGCGCGCCGAAGAAGCGCTCCGCGTTCATCTTCAACTGCAGCAGGATGTATGCCGAGATCTCCGGCGGCGTCAGTTGCAGTCCGCCCACCTCGAGCTTCAGCACGTCGCCCGGCTGCAAGCCCTCAACCAGCTTGAAGGGAAAGAGCTTCAGCTCCTCCTGCACGTCCTCGACGCCGCGCCCCATCAGCCGCTTGGCGGAGTAGACCACGCTCGATGCGTCCTTCAGCAGCGTCGCCCGCGCGCCGTTGCCCACCACGAAGCCGTGCTGAGAGGCGTCGAAGGCCACCACCGACGGCACCAGCCGGTCGCCGTCCTCGCCGGGAATGATCGTCGGCTGGTCGCCCTGCATGAACGCGACCAGCGAGTTGGTGGTGCCAAGGTCGATGCCGACCACCCTCGACGCGGTCTTCGACGCAGCCTTCGATTTGCCCTGCGATGTGCTCTCTTCCGTCATTCCGTCCTGTTGCCTCAGATCTCTCTGCTCTTCCGCCAACTGCTTCTACTGATTGGATGAGATTCAGCGGTCGCCGATTCCGCGCCAGGCTCTATTGTCCTACAGACCTCCGGGCGACATTCAGTATCGCGCTCACAGCCAGTATCGTGTGCGACCGGAATGAACCGGAACCGCAGGCCCATGCAGGTCGCTTGAGATCGAATGAAGTTAGTAGCTGAGGAACTCCTGCGAACCGCGGCGCAGACGGACACCGGCCACGCCGAAGATGATGGCCAGCAGGAAGAGCGCTGCGTTCCAGTAGAACATCGGTCGCACCCAGCCGGGCGAGTAAGTCAGGTCCTGCCCGCTCCAGAGAGTGACCAGCGTGGCCACGATGAGGCACTGGAAGCAGAGCACAAGGAAGAGATGCCCGCGCCGCCGCCTGCGGTCAAGTGCCCCCACCTGCTGCGGAGTCAGCGTGCGTTCCTCGATGGGGATCAGGGTGTTGGCCAAGGCTTGCCTCCAGCGTCTGCTTGCTTCGAGGATTAGATCGCAAACCAGGGCGCGAAGATGCAGCCGATTCTTTGGAATCTACAGAAAGGCGACGGACTGGATTCCGGCGACATCGAAGCGCTTGCGGCAGCGGATGTTCTTGCATCCCACCAGGTCGTCGGTGCGCACCATGTAGCTCTGCGCCTTGGCGAAGCGGGCGCGATCTCGCTCGTCTGCGTTGCGCGGAAGCTGCGCCTTCTTGCGGCGGACCAGCCATCCGATCTGGTACTCGCCCGGCTGACCGCAGTGGGGACAGGTCATGGTATGCGTGCGTTGCTCGGGTTTTTCGTCGAAAAAGTCGCGTTCTTCCATGCTGGAACCCTCCTGGATTGGCCGCCAAGTGGTTCGGTGCGGCAATCCTGGCCGTACTGCTGCAATGAAAAGTATTGCATAATCGGTGCTGCGGCGCAGCGAGGTATTTTGCGCGAGGTCTACGGATGAGCAAGGCGAAGAAGCGGGTCTTCTCGGTGGTCAAGGCGGTGAAGCTGAACGCGCGGGACCGCGTGGGGCCGGTGCCTGCGGAGCGGGTGATCCCCGACCCCAAGCAGAAGGCCGCCGCCAAACCGAAGCACAAGAAGACGCTGGCGGATCTGTTGAGCGGTAGTTCCGAAGGCGACGAAGGGTGAAGCTCGCCGCGATTCTGTAAACTGGAGGGATGAGTCAGCAGGAGTTCGTCCTGATCCTCTTCCAGGTGGTGGTCTTGGTGCTGGCGTTCTCGGTACACGAGAGCGCGCACGCTTACGTGGCCATGCGCCTGGGCGACCCGACGGCGTACATGCTGGGGCGGGTGACGCTGAACCCGATGAAGCACCTTGATCCGCTGGGTTCGGTGCTGGTCCCGCTGGTCTCACTGGTCTATGGCGGATGGCTGATCGGCTGGGCCAAACCCTGCCCGGTGACCACGCGCAACTTCCGCCACATCCGGCGCGACGACATTCTGGTGTCGCTGGCGGGGCCGGCCAGCAACCTGGCGATGGCGACGACTGCGCTGGGGCTGCTGATCGTCTTCAAACACACGGGCGGAGTTGCGGCGATCAACGCCGCCATGCTGATGGCAAATCGCGTTCCGGGCGTCGATACCGGCGGGATGCCGTTGTTTCCTGTGGCGATGCTGCTGTACTACGGCGTTACCATCAACCTGCTGCTGTTTGTCTTCAACCTGATTCCTATTCCACCGCTGGATGGGAGCCACGTTCTGCGCCACTTCCTGCCCTACCGCGTGGAGCAGGTGTACGACCGGATCGGGATGTACGGCCTGATCCTGATCTTTCTGTTTGGCGGACGGTGGGTCTTTGGGACGTTCTATTATCCGCTGCTGAATCTCTTCAACGACCTGCTGGGGTCACTATAGACAGCCGCATTATGTATGCTTTGGACTGAGAAAAACATGAGCGAAGAGACAAGACATCCGGCGCCGCGGCGCGTACTGAGCGGGATGAGGCCCACGGGCAAGCTGCACCTGGGCAACTACATGGGCGCGCTGAAGAACTGGGTGGAGCTGCAGAACGCGACCAACGACGATGGCACGGCGAAGTATGAGTGCTACTTCTTCATCGCGGACTTTCACGCGCTGACGACCGACTACGCCGAACCCAGCGAGCTGCCGGCGAACGTGAAGGACGTGTTGCTGGATTTTCTGGCGGCTGGGTTGGATACGAAGCGGTCCACGATCTTTCTGCAGAGCGAGGTGCCAGCCCATGCCGAACTGAGCCTGCTGTTGGGGATGATTACGCCGCTCGGCTGGCTGGAGCGTGTGCCGACGTACAAAGACCAGCAGGAGCAGCTCAAGGAAAAGGACCTGGCAACCTATGGGTTTCTTGGATACCCGGTGATGATGAGCGCCGACATTCTGGTCTATCAGACGGATTTTGTGCCGGTGGGGCTGGATCAGGCGGCGCACGTGGAGATCACCCGCGAGATTGCGCGGCGGTTCAATCATATTTATGGAGAAGATGATCGGGAGATTCTGCCGGAGCCGAAGGTGTTGCTGACGCCGAGTCCCAAGCTGCCGGGGACGGATGGACGGAAGATGTCGAAGAGCTATGGGAACACGATCCTGCTCTCCGATCCGGAGCCGGAGGTGCGCGCCAAGCTGAAGACGATGGTCACCGATCCGGCGCGGATTCGGCGGACGGACGCGGGGAACCCTGAGATCTGTCCGGTCTTCGATCTGCACAAGGTTTTTTCCTCGGGCGAGACGCAGGCGGAGGTTCGCGCGGGATGCACTTCGGCGGGGATCGGGTGCATCCAGTGCAAGGGCTGGCTGGCCGATGGGGTGGTGAAGGAGCTGGCGCCGATGCAGGAGCGGAGGCGTTACTTCGAGGCGCATCCGGATGAGGCAAACGCGATTCTGGACGAGGGCGCGGTGCGGGCCAACGCGCGGGCCGAGCAGACGATGCGCGAGGTGCGCACGGCGATGAGGCTGGCGCGGCGATGAGCGACGAGCGCGACGAGATTCGAGAGAACGCGAGCGCCGGTCAGGATGTGCCGGTTGAGGCAGGCGCGGACGAGGCGATTGAGCCGGTGCCCGAGACGCTGGTGCTGCGGCCGGGGCCGGCGACGCCGGAGATCGATGCGAAGAAGACGAACGCGGCCAAGGATGCGGCGGCACAGGAAGAGGCTTCGCAGTCGCCGTTCTCGGTGACGGTGGGGCAGGTATACGACGGGCCGCTGGACCTGTTGCTGGATCTGATTCGCAAACAGAACATCGACATCTACGACATTCCGATTGCGCTGATTACGGCGCAGTTTCTGGACTACTGCCACCAACTGCGGCAGACGGACGTGGACGCGGCGGGCGAGTTCATCTATATGGCTTCGCTGCTGATCCACATCAAGTCGAAGACGCTGCTGCCGCGCGATCCATCGGACGTGACGGAAGCGGACGCGGAAGACCCGCGGCGCGAGCTGGTGGAACGGCTGCTGGAGCACGAGCGCTTCAAGGCTGCCGCGCAGATGCTGATGCAGAAACAGCAGATCGAAGAGGCGACGTGGTCGAACCCAGGGATGCGGTCGTTTCTGCGCGAGGAGACGGGAGGCGAGCAGGCAAGCGACGAGCAGGAGATTGCGGCGGACACGGTGGACCTGGTGAGGGTGTTTCAGGAGGTGCTGGAGCGGCTGCGCGAACGGCCCGTGCTGAACGTGGACGAGGAGTCGGTGACCGTGGCGCAGATGATCGACTACGTGAAGCGGCGGCTGATGATGGAGGACCGTCCGGTGAGCCTGCGGCGGCTGCTGCACACGACACACTCGGAGCGGGCGCTGATCTGCATGTTTCTGGCGATGCTGGAGCTGGTTCGGTTGCAGGCGGTGCTGCTGCACCAGCCGAACCAGTTGGGCGATATTCTGATCAAGAAGGCAGAGGGATTCGATGAGGTGCTTGCCGGCGAAGCGTCGGCGCGGGACGACTGGCGGTAGTCCGGTTGTGCGGTATTCGATTTTTCTTGTGCGATATTCGTTTTTCGTGGCCTGTTGTCCACAGTGTTCCGGCGCGACCGATTTCTTTCTAAGAAATTGATTAATATGCGATTTATCTGGTTACTGGATGGATTTCCCGAGCCGACGGCGATGGCCGGGCGAAGGAATCTTTCACGGAACTGTAACATTTCTGTAGCGTGAATAGAGTAGTTTTAGTTATGGATCAGCAATTCAAGTAAGGTGATTCATGGCCACGCCAGCCACGCTGCCCCAGCCCTCGATTCTCGAAGAGAAGGTACTCGCAGACAATTTAAAGAAGTCGTCCACCGGAAAGATCGGCGTGGGAGTGTTCGCGCTGATTCTGGCGGGCGGGCTGATCTATATTACGGCGCAGGTGTGGGGGGACCTTTCGGTCGTCCATACGGTGCATTTGTTTCCGTACCTGCTGCTTGGGCTGGCGCTGCTGATTGCGCTGGGCTTCGAGTTTGTCAACGGCTTTCACGATACGGCGAATGCAGTGGCGACGGTGATCTATACCCACTCGCTGGAGCCGCATATCGCGGTGGTCTACTCGGGGATATTGAATTTTGTGGGTGTGCTGCTGAGCTCGGGCGCGGTGGCGTGGGCGATCGTCTCGCTGCTGCCGGTGGAGCTGATTCTGAAGGGGAACAACGGTTCGGGCTTCGCCATGGTGTTTGCGCTGCTGGTGGCGGCGATCCTGTGGAACCTGGCGACGTGGTACCGCGGGCTGCCGGTGTCGAGCTCGCATACCATGATCGGCTCAATCCTGGGCGTGGGCCTGGCGTTTCAGTTGATGAAGGGAAACACAGGGACCAGTGGCCTGGACTGGGAGCAGGTGAAGAAGGTGATTGCGGCGCTGTGCATCTCGCCTCTGGTGGGGTTTGTCGCGGCGGGGCTGGTACTTCTTCTGTTCAAGCTGGTGGCACGGGACCCGCGGCTGTATCAGGCCCCCAAGGGGAGTGCGCCACCGCCGTTTTACATCCGCTGCCTGATGATTCTGATGTGCGGCGGTGTGAGTTATGCGCACGGGTCCAACGACGGGCAGAAGGGCATGGGGCTGATGATGCTGATCCTGGTGGGTACGGTACCCACGGCCTACGCGCTGAACCATACCATGGGCGCGAGCCAGGTGCAGGCGTTCGCGGTGGTGTCGACGCAGGTGGCCGGAGCGCTGGACCATTATGTTCAGCCGGGAACGGCGGCGCAGAACGCCGAGCCTGAGCTGGAGAACTTTGTCAGCAGCAAGAAGTACGAGCCGGGCGTGACGCTGGCGCTCGAAGAGATGGTGCTGGACATCCGCAACGAGACGACGCAGTACGGGACTCTGGAGGGCGTGCCGCAGGGGATGCAGGCCAATGTGCGCAACCAGATGTATCTGACCAACGAGACGCTGCGGCTGATGGCCAAGAGCAGCGGGCCGCAGATGTCGGCGGCGGACAAAAGAATTGTTGCGAACTACACGGGCTACCTGGACAAGTCTACGAAGTTCATTCCCACGTGGGTGAAGGTAGCGGTGGCCCTGGCGCTGGGGCTGGGGACGATGATCGGATGGAAGCGGATCGTGGTGACGGTGGGGGAGAAGATCGGCAAGGCGCGCATGACGTATGCGCAGGGGGCTTCGGCGCAACTGGTTGCCATGGCGACGATTCTGGCGGCAGGCACATTCGGCCTTCCGGTATCCACGACGCATGTGCTGAGTTCCAGCGTGGCGGGGACGATGGCGGCCAACCGCAGCGGGTTGCAGCACACCACCCTGCGCAACATCGCGGCGGCGTGGGTGTTCACGCTGCCGGCGGCGGCGCTGCTCTCCGGCATGCTCTTCTGGTTGTTCGACACCCTGGCAAGGTGAAGCGGGACGGGCAAAGAGAAACCTTAACACCGATCCACACCGATAATTGCACAGATTTTATGGATGGAATGCGTGGATCTTCTGCGTGAGGGAGCAATTGTGTCTGCGCTTTCTGCACTTCTGTCTGCGCGCAAGGCTGCGGGTTGATATGCTTATCACTGACACTAATCATGAGCCTGAAAGCCAAGATCGAAGCTGTTATCTATGCATCTGAAGAGCCGGTGACGCTGGCGCAACTGGTGGGCCTGCTGGGCGATGAGGCGCAGGCGGAGCTGGAGCGCGCTGTCAGCACGCAGCAGACGCTCTCGCTGAACGGGGGGGAAGGGGCAGACCCTGCGCTGGAGCCGGAGTTCGGTCCGACCGATGCGGAGGAGGCTGGGTCGCCAGTCGCGCAAAATTGTGCCGATGCGCCGGGCGATCCGGACGCGGGCGAGACTGGCGGCGATGTTGCGACGGAGCCGGTTTCGCAGGCGGCGGATTCGGCCGCGGACTCCTCGGCTGCGGACTCTTCCGTGGTCGAACCTGCTTTGACGGCGACTGCCGATGCTGCCGCCGTGGCTGCGCGGGCGGAGCGGGCGCGTCTGGCACGTCTGCGCGCGCACTTTCGCGTGCTGCTGGACCGACTGATGGCGGAGTACGCAACCCCTGAGCGCGGGCTGGAGATTCGCGAGGTCGCGGGCGGCTTCCGTTATGCCACCAAGCCGGAGTACCACGACGCGGTGCGCGGGTTTGTGAAGACCCTGAAGCCGCCGCTGAAGCTGACGCTACAGTCGCTGGAGACGCTGGCCGTGGTGGCGTACAAGCAGCCGGTGACGGCGCCGGAGATCTCGGAGATCCGCGGGGTGGACTCGAGCGGCGTGCTGGGGTCGCTGCTGGCGCGGAAGCTGATTACGACGGCGGGACGGAAGCACGTGATCGGGCGGCCGATTCTTTATAAAACGACGCGGGAGTTTCTGCTGAAGTTCGGGCTGAAGGACGTCACCGAGCTACCCTCGATCGAGGAGTTCGAGAAGATGGCGGGCCAGTTGGCCGAGCAGGTGGAGATGACGATGGAGAACGAGTTGTCAACGCCGCACGAGGAGCCAAGATCGCCCAAGACCGCCGAGGAGCGACTGGAGTCGGAGGGTGAGGCGAGTGCGGCGGAACCGGTGGCCGACGAGTTGATTGTGGATGGACGGCTGTCTGGTCTGCCGCCTGTGTATGACGATGCGACGGACGACCCTTCGGCGGCGGAGGCCGAGATTCAGAGCGACGAGAGCTTGTGAGTCTCATTCAGCGCAGCCATCGCGGTGAGAACGAGGCGGGCGGCTGGTGTATAGCGCGCAGGCGGGAGTGGCGGTTTCGCCGTAGACTGTGACGAGGAGGGACGGCGATGGCGCGCGAACTGGACTGGACAGATGTGGAGGAGATTGGGATTCAGTTGCAGGAGACGTTCCCGGAGACCGATCCCTACACGGTGCGGTTCACCGATCTGCACAAGTGGGTGGTGCAGTTGCCGGACTTTGTGGGCGACCCGGCGAAGTCGACGGAGGGGATTCTGGAGGCGATCCAGACGGCCTGGCGCGAGGAGTATGTGGACGCGAAGGACGCGTAGATAGGTACGAGGTTTGAGGTGCGAGGTGCGCGGGAGTCGTGGCGTGCGAGCGATATTCCTCCCACCCATCGCGATGATGCGCGATGGATGGGGGCACCCGGCGGATCAATCGAAGAGGTCGGCGTGAGTTCCTGTGCGCTCGAAACGGACCACATCCCCCTGGACGCGGTAGATGAGGACCCAGTCCGGCTCGATGTGTGCGTCTCGATAGCTCGACCATTCATTTCTCAATGGATGGTCTCTGTACCGAGGCGGCAGGGGTTGGTCTTCGATCAGGAGTTCAATGAGTTTCCGCAGCTTGACCATGCTCTTGCCACGCTTCTGGGCAAGCTTTACATCGCGGTGAAATCTTGTGGAATATTCGGGAATGCGCATCAGATGCCGAGCTTGTTGAACAGGTCTGCGGCATCCTTGGCGCGGTGAACCTCTTCGCCACGCGCACTCTTGAGAAGTGTCTCACGGGTCAGTTTATTGGGAGTGAGATCGAAGGGGAGAGCGCCTTCATTCGCGACCCGAGTGATGACGATTCGCATGACATCGGAGACAGTGAGTCCCATGGGGACGAGGACAGCAGTCGCCTGATCCTTGACCTCGGATTTGATTCTGGTACGAACTACCGCATTCTCGGCCATGAGTTATTGTAGCCCAGATGGGCCATAAATCAACGGCGGCGGAGGATTTGGGCGGGGAGTTTGGAGCCGGTGGCGAGGAGGGTGAGGGCGGCGGCGGCGAGCCAGGCGATGGACGCGAGGGCAATGGTGATGAGGTCGTTGGCGTGGGTGGAGACGGGCGGAAGAAGATGCGCGGCGGCGGCGGTTGCGGCGAAGGCGACGAGGGCTGCAAGGAGGGCGCGGGTGAGCTCGGCGAACTCCAGGTGGGCAAGCGAGACTAGGCGTTTGCGGTGGAGCAGGAGGGCGAGCGAGGCTGTCTGGACGAGGATTCCGATGTCGGATGCGATAGCGAGGCCCATGAGGCCGCGCGCGTGGAAGAGGCCCCAGTACATCGGGATGGAGAGGACAGTGATGAGGGTCCCGGTAATCATCGGCGTCTTGGTGTCGCTGGCGGCGTAGAAGGCGCGGGCGTAGATTCCCTGCACCGCCCAGAGGGCGAGGGTGATGGCGAGGATGGTGAAGAGCTGGGTGATGGCGGTGGCGTCGGCGCGGTTGAACTTGCCGCCGCGGAAGAGATCCATGAGCCAGGGAGCGAGGGCGATCATCCAGGCGGAGACAATCATGCCGACGGCGAAGAGGCGGGAGACGGAGCGGCCGACCGAGGCGGAGAAGTCGTGGGCGCGATGCTGCTGGAAGAGCGATGCGAAGAAGGGCAGCGATGCGGCGCCGGCGGCGGGGCCGATGACGTTGAAGGGCGCGTTGAAGAGGCTCTTGGCGTTGGTGATGAGCGTGATGCCGCCGACCTGGGCGGAGGCGAAGAACTTGAGGAAGATGCCATCGACCATGACCAGGGTGACGCCGATCATAAGGGGAAGAGAGAGCCGCAGCCACTCGCGGAATGCGGGATGGCGGAAGCCGACGATGGGGCGGAAGCGCAGGCCGGTGCGGAATGCGCCGAGGGAGTTCAGCAGTGCCGCGCCAACGAAGGAGCCGCCGAGCACGCCCCAGGCCAGCGAGTAGACGCCGAGCCGGTGGTGGAGAAACAACGCGCCGAGGATGATTCCGGCGTTGTAGATGAGCGGGGTGAAGGCTTGATAGAGGAAGATCCTGCGCACCTGCAGGCGCGAGCTCATGACGCTGCCGACGAAGAAGAAGAGCTGCGCGGGCAGCATGAGACGGGTGAGCGAGGTTGCGAGCGCGGCGCCGGCGGGGTCATGCCGGTAACCGGTGAAGAAGAACCAGATGTACTGCGGCGCGAAGATTTCGCCGAGCAGCAGGCCAGCGGCCAGCACCACGGACATGGTGGTGAGGATAACGGAGAGTGCGCGGTCGCCGCCCTCGTCGTCTGCGGCGACGCGATAGCGGTTGAGGATGGTGATGACGGAGATGGAGGCCGCGCCTCCGATGAGGAAGTAGTTGATGAGGTCGGGGAGGGTGAATGCGGCCTGATAGGCGTCCTGATCGATGCCGGCGCCGAAGATGTGGTTCACGATCTTGATGCGTGCGAGGGCGAGAAAGCCGGAGAGCAGCGCGCTGAGCATCAGAAGCTTGGCCGCGGAGCCCGCGGTGTGGCGACCGGTGAGGCGCGGAGATGGGTCCGGCTGTGGTTCCGGGGATGGAACTGGCTGCGACTGAGGAGGCAAGCTAGTGTCCATCGCCTTCGGAGTTCGAGCCGGGAGCGAGAGCGTCGAAGAGGAGATCGCCGGGAGGAGTACGGCCGGAAGCGGGCGCGGGAGAGGCTGGAGCCGGAGCGGGCTCGGGTTGCGCGGAGGCGCGGCGCGGAGCGCGGCTGTCGGGATCTGCGGGCCGGAGCTTGCGGGCGGACTTCTGCGCGGCGGAGCTTCTGGGGGCGACGGGCTGGGAGAGCATGGTGGCGAGGGCGGCGAGATCGCGGCGGAGATTGCGCAGTTGCTTTGTGTCGGGCAGCTCGGATGCGATGAGGGAGAGCTGCGGGCCCTTCTGCTTGAACTCGGCCTTGAGCACCTGGCGCGCGCCGGGGATGGTGTATCCCTCGTCCTTGAGGAGGGTCTTGACGCGCAGAGCCATCTCGACGTCGCGGCGGCGGTAGAGGCGCTGGCCGGTTCCTCCCTTGTTGGGCTTCAGTTGGGGGAACTCACTCTCCCAGAAGCGGAGGACGTATGCGGGAACCTCGCAGAGCTGGGCGACCTCGCCGATGCGGAAGTAGAGCTTGTCGGGGATCTCGGACGCGCTCGCGCCAGAGCCATGCGGAATGCCGCGGATTGGCTGGTTATTTGCCATTGGCCAGACCCGAACCCTCCCTTGCAGACGAGAGCGTGAACCCCCTCGATCCAGATTGACTGCGGTGTCTCCAGCGATCGAAGACAAAGCAGAGAAGAAACAGGGGGCCTTCACTCCGATGCGGATGACAACCAGAAGATGTTAGCACCTCAACCCGATCCGCTCTAGAAGGGATTCAGTTTGGCGAGGCCCTTCTTCTTCTTGTGCTTGCTGGAGGACTCGTCGGATTTGTCGAAGGCTGGCTTGGGCTTCTTGCCTTTTGTGGGTGCAGTTTGCACGGGCGGCTGCGGTCCGGGAGCAGCCTGGTTGATGGCGTCCGGCGCGGCTTCGGGCTTCTCGATGGGGGCCGTGATGGTGGCGATGGCCGGGCCGGCGAGCTTAATTCCTCCGAGGTTGTCGCTGGGCTGGGCTGAGCCGCTGGCGGGCGCAGACTGCGCGGGCGCGGCGGACTCGGCACCGGGAAAGACCGGAGGCGAGGCTGGGGCCGCGTTTGGCGCGGACGAAGCTGAGGAGGGCTGAACGATCTCGATGCCCACGGAAGATCCGCGGGAGGCGGTTGCCGGGGTTGCTTCGGATACGCTGGAGACCGCGGAGGCGGAGTCGTCTGCTGCGCCAGCGCTGGCGGTGGGCACGTCCTGCAGCGCGAGCGGCGCGGCAGCGGCAGCCGGTGTGGGGGCAGCGGAATCGGTCGCGGACGGAACCAGCGGGGCAGTCGCCGCAGAGGTCCGCGGCGCGTAGGCCGCGGGATTCATCGAGGTGTTGAAGTCGACGATGGCCTGACGGGTGACCGAGGGTGCAAGCGTGGGTTTGGCGTCTTCCAGCGGTGGGTCTCCGAGGGTGGCGGCGGGGACCGTGTCCGCCTTGTGCAGGACGAAGAACTCGACGCGGTTGCTGAGGGTGTACTGGCCGCGGCTGTTCTCCAGCGCACTGCTGGCCGCAATCTGCTCCGGCGTGGGCGTCGGGATGGGAAGGCCCATGCCCACCAGCCGGTCTCGCGCGTCTTCAACGTGCGCGGCGGCGGAGTGCTCGAGCACGACCTTGGTGTACGCGGCGGCGGCCTGGTGTTCATAGAGGCTCACCAAGCGCTCCCTGGAAGCCGCGGAGACGCTGGGCGGCAGCTTTGTGGTGCGGAAGAAGCGCGCCTCGGTCTCGAATGCATCGCCCAGGTTGACCAGCACGTCGTCCATGTGGCTGTAGAGCGGATAGGTGTCGATGACGGTCTGGTAGCGGGCGATGGTGGCGGCCCAATTGGAGCGGGACGCGTAGAAGGCGGCGATGTCGGCCTCGCGGGAGGCCAGCGTCTCCTGCACCTCGCGCAGGCGCTGCTTGGCCTGGGGCACCAGCGGGGAGTCTGGGAACTGCTGGATCATCAGGCGGTACTCTTCCTCGGCGTGGGTGGTGTCGGAGTAGTCGCGGTCGGGCTTGTCCATCTGGCGGAAGTAGATGTCGCCGACGCGCATCTGGGCCTCGGCGGCCTCGGGCGCGTTGGGGAAGAAGGTGATGAAGTCCTTGTACTCCTGCTCTGCCTGAGTGAGGGCAGCGGTGCCGCCCTCCTTGAACCAACTGTCGGCGATGCCCAGCTTGGCGCGCATCATGTACTGCGAGTCGGGATAGGTGTTGAGCAGGGTCTGCAGGTCGAGGCGCGCGACGTCGAAGCGTCCTCGCTTCACGGCGAGCTCAGCCTTGTCGTAGAGCGCCTTGTCGGGGAGCTTGGCGTCCTGCATCTCGATCGGGTTGATCTTCTTGGTCTTCTTGTCTTCTTTTTTGGTGTCTTTGGAGACGACGACCTTCTCATCTTTTTTCTGCGTGCGGACCTTGGGGGCCTTCTTGTTGCTGAGAGCGATGTCGGGCTTGCCCGGAGTGGAGGCGGGTGCGGCGTCCTGCGTTGCGGCAGGGGGCGTCGTGGCGGAGGGTGATGCAGCGGTCTGGGCGGCGGCGTCCGGAGCCGGAGCCTGGGCGCGCGCGCCGATGGTTGCCGCAAGAAGCGCGGCCACGGCGAGCGTTGCGCACACATCTGGAAAGAGGGAACGGGCCTTGCTGCTGGAGAGCTGGATGCTGCTGGGGGCGCTGCATTGCGTCATGCTTGGAACTCCGTCTGCCACAGGCTGAACGTTCTGGCGGGCGCGCACTCTGCGGTGTGCGGGCTGGTTCTATTCTAGAGCAGTTTTGCCTTGTCCGTGGCCCCTCGGGGGGTTCTCCAGGCTTCCGGGGGCACGGCGCTAACCCGCCGGGGCCGCGGCGCGGGCGACACGCAACAGCTCGACCGCGTTCTGCTCGGTGCGCCCTTTTTCGAAGACGGCAGAGCCTGCGACCAGCATCTCGGCGCCGGCCTGGACCACGGAGGCGACTGTATCGAGAGCGACGCCGCCATCGACCTCGATGCGAAAGTTGAGGCCCATCTGCTTGCGCAGGCGGGCAAGATGCGCGATCTTGTCCACGGCGAGCGGAAGGAACTGCTGGCCGCCGAAGCCGGAATTGACACTCATCACCAGGACGAAGTGCACCATGGGGAGGACTTCGACGAGCGTATCGACCGGCGTGGCGGGGTTGATGACGACGCCGGGCAGCGCCTTGTGTTCCGCGATGTGCTGGAGGGTGCGGTGCAGGTTGCGGCAGACCTCCTGATGGACGGAGATCATGTTGGCGCCGGCCTGGGCGAAGGCGGGGATGTAGTCGTCGGGGTCCTCGATCATGAGGTGACAGTCGAGAGGCAGCTTGGTGATGGGACGCAGCGCCTTGACCATGGGCGGGCCGAAGGTGATGTTGGGGACGAAGTGGCCGTCCATGACGTCGATGTGGACGATGGTGCCGCCGCCGCGCTCGGCTGCGGCTACTTCATCGGCGAGGTGGGCAAAGTCGGAGGCGAGGATGGAGAATGCGAGTTCGATCATAAGAGCGGTTGCCAGTTGCCGGTTGTTCGTTGCTGGTTGATAAGTGCAAGTGCGCTGAGGGAAGTGTATCAGCCGTCTGCTTCGACTGGTGATTGCTGTGGCTGGCAGGGGGCTTCGGATGTGGGCTTTGGGTCGCCGAGGGAGGTGCGGGCGGCGGCGTTGAGGATGCGGCGGATGGGCCAGGAGGGTTTGTCGGTCGCGTCTTCCTTGGGGAAAAAGACTTCGCCGACGCGCTGCTTCTCCGGGCGGTAGTACCAGCGGCGGAGGAGCGAGAGATGGTCGGAGAGCGTGGCGAGATCGGGGGCTGATTTGGGGTGCGGCATGGCGCGGGCCGCGAGATCGCCGAGGAGGTGCGCGGCGCGGTCCTCCGGGTTGAGAGTGGCGCTCGATGCTGCTGCGGGAATTGGAGGAAGAACACTGCGGGCGGAATCGGTGACGCCGACCGCATCGGGGTCCTTCGACTTCGATGCGACAGAAGGCGTCACATCTCCGCTCAGGATGACAGCGTTCTGAGTTGGAGGTTCTTCGAGTAGGACGGCCTGGAGCATCAGAGGCTGGGCGTAGAGGGAACTGCCGACGGAGGCCTGGTCCTTGACGGCGCGGACGCCGAGGGTGGAGAGGCGCGCCGGGCCGGTGATGCAGCCGGATGCGACGAGGAAGATGGAGGCGGCGGGTTCGGCTTCGGAGCTGGGTTCAGGTGAAGCAGATCCCTCCGCTGCGCTGCGGGATGACAACAAAAGAGCGGGCTGTGATGACAACAAAGAAGCGTGTTGGGCGGCTTTCTGCACGATGACGGCGCGGAGATTGGGGATGGGCTGGACGAGCGGGTCGGCGAGGGCGGCGGCGGATTTGATGCGCAGGAATTGGGCGTGGAGCTGGGCGGCGCGCTCGAAGTCGAGGCTGGCGGAGGCCTGCTCGCGCTGGGCGGTGAGTTGAGTGAGGAGGGATTCGCCGTGCGTGGCGAAGAAGGATTCGACGGCGGCGGCTTCGGCGGCGTAGGCGGATGCGCCCGCGGGCGTGCAGGCCTGGTTGCAGGGCGCGAGACACTTGTTCATCTCCTGATAGACGCAGCCGGGATGCTCGGGATAGGGTGCAAGATCCTCGGTGCAGCGGCGGAGCTTGAAGAGGTCGAGGACGGCGTCACAGTAGCGGTCGGCGGCGGCGCGCGATGGAAACGGGCCGTAGGTGTGGGCGAGGGCGCGGCGGCTGAGGCGGTTGGTGGAGTAGACGCGCGGGTAGGCGTTCTCGGCGGTGAAGCGGAGGAAGAAGGGCGTATGCAGGCGCAGTCGGCGGCGCGCTTCGGCGAGGCCGAAGATGGCGGCGGAGGCGCGATAGAGCGCGAGCGTGGACTCGAACTCGGAGCCGGTGATGGTGAAGTCGATGCGGGCGACGCGCTCGCGCAGGTTTAGGCGCTTCGACTGCGAGTCGGGCGGCGCGAGGATGCGAGTGATGCGGCGGCGAAGGTCGGCGGCGCGCGTGAGGTATGGTTCAGCTTCCGGCTGGCCACTGATGCGCGGACCGTGGAGGGCGAGGACTCCGGGCAGCGCGGGAATTGCGCGCAGAGTTTCGGCGGCGTTCTCGGGTGAGAAGGGGATGGAGTGCTCGAAGTGGAAGGACGCGGCCACAGGAGGATTGTAGATGGACGCGGCGCTGCGACGAAAAGCAGATTTCTTCGCTTCGCTACGGAATGACAAACAATGGAGCTACGGAATGACAAAAAATGGAGCTACGGAATGACAAACGATGGAGCTACGGAATGACAAAAAAACGGGGTACGGAATAAAGAAAAGTGGCATCGCTGCTAACTGCCGGCGATGGTCATGCCATCGATGCGGAGGGTGGGGGCTGCGGTGGCGGTGCGGAAGATGAGGTCGTTGCCGATGGCGGAGATGTTGCGGTACATGTCTTTGAGGTTGCCGGCGATGGTGATCTCTTCGACCGGGTAGGCGAGTTCGCCGTTCTCGATCCACATTCCGGCGGCGCCCTGCGAGTAGTCTCCAGTGACGAGGTTGACGCCGAAGCCCATGGTCTCGGTGACGTAGAGGCCGGACTTTACGTCGGCGATGATCTGGGTTGGTGTCAAAGTGCCCGGCTCAAGGAAAAAATTGCCCGCGCCAATGCCGGGGTTGCCGGCGAGCGAGCGAGCGGCGTTTCCGGTGGAGGCGAGGCCTAGCTTGCGGGCGGTGTAGGTATTCATCACGTAGCTCTTCAGGATGCCGTTCTCGATGAGCACGGTGCGGCGGGTGGGCAGGCCCTCGCCATCGAAGGGAGCGGTGCCGAAGCCGCCAGTCTTGATTGAGCCGGAGATGCCGCCTTCGCTGTCGGAGACGTGATCGAAGGCTTTATCAAATACAAGGGTACCGTCGTCGATGACGGTGACGTTCTCTCCTGCGACGCGCTCTCCTAGCATTCCGGCGAAGAAGCTGGCGTGGCGATAGATGGCGTCGCCGTTGGCTGCGTCGAAGATGTTGCCGACGATGGAGCGGGCGACCTCCGGGGAGAAGACGACGGGGGCCTGCTGGGTGCTGGCCTGGCGCGCGCCAAGGCGTTGCAGGGTGCGGCGGGCGGCCTCCTGGCCGATGGCGACGGGGTCCTCCAGCAGGCGCGTGGAGCGGGCGGCGGAGTACCAGTAGTTGCGCTGCATCCGGCCATCGGTGTCGTGGGCGATGGGCTGGGCGGAGAAGCCGCAGTAGCTGCGGCGGTACTCTCCCGTGAAGCCACGGGAGTTCATGAGGATCTTGTGCGAGGTTGCGGTGTCGAAGTCGCCACCGCCGGAGTTCTGGATGCGCGGGTCGAAGGCTAGGGCGGCGGCTTCGACGGCGCGGGCGATCTCGATGCGGGCTGAAGGCGGCTGAAGGTTGACGTCTTCGAAAAAGAGGTGCTGGTTGGCGGCGTCGTGCTGGCCGAACTCGGCGGGTTCGGGAAGGCCGGCGAAGGGGTCTTCGCTGGTGATGCGGGCGAGGGTGACGGCGCCGGCTACCAGGCGGGCTATGCTCTCGGGCGAAAAGTCGGAGGAGGAGGTGCTGGCGGTTTTTTGGGCTTTGCCGGAGGCGATGAAGACGCGCAGGCCGACGGCGCGGGAGCCGGACTCCTTGAGCGTCTCGACCTGGCCGAGACGGACCAGGGTGGAGAACTCGTCGCCTTCGTAGACGACGGCCTCGGCGTCGGTGGCCCCGGCGCGGAGGGCGCGGGCGAGGACATCGGAGGCGAGCTGGTGGAGGTTGGCGGCGATGGTTTTGGTCGGCAAGGTGCGTCCTCGGTGGATCGGTAATAAATAAATTTAATTCAACGATAAAGTCTTCTGGTTCATAACGATACGATATTTTCTCTCTCAAAGTATTGATTATAAGCTAGTTACTATCTATCAATAAGAAAAAAACAGGTTAATCGGAATCCGTTTTTCGGTTCTGCAAGACCTCGGCGGATTATGGGCTTTCCTCCCTCATTTTCTACCTACTTCTATTGTACGGGATGGAGATAAACTGCCATGCCAACTATTTTTGACAAATTTTCACTACTAACATGCTTGTTTTGTTTGATTTGCCGGTTTGATGCCGGATTGAGTATCTTGACAAGATTTTGGGGAACAGCAAGGCAAATGCAAGGGCGGGGTTTTGTGGGAGAAAGGGGCGGGCGGTTGCGGTGGTGCGAACTTCGCCGGGGTCCTTCGCGCTCGAAAGACGCGCTCAGGATGACAGCAAGAATAGACAGCGGGAGGGGGTTGGAGGTAGACCCACCCTTCGCTAGAAAAAAGCGAAGGATGGGGCACCCGGCACCCGGCTCTCAGGCGGAGATTGCTTCGGCCATGGGAAGTTGCACATCCAGCCACTCAGCAAAGCCATCCACTGGGACCTCGGCCATGTGGGTTGTTGGCTGAGGCAGGGGCTGACCATCGAGGGCGAGGCCTTCGAGGTGGAATTCGAGGGCTTCGCGGAGATTGGCGCGCATCTCTTCGAGGGAGTGGCCAGTGCTGGCGCAGCCGGGAACGTCGGGCGCGAAGCCGCTCAGGTTGGTTGGCCCGCTCTCGTAGATGACAAGGTAGCGTCGCGTCATGGCTTCAACCCCGCTTGCTTCAGAATACTCTGAAGCGTTTTGGGATGGAACTCGTCATTGGGATGACCCGGCACAGTAACCGTTTCGGGCTTATTGGGATGCTTGAACTGACGATGGCTGCCACTCTGCCGGGACAAGATCCAGCCGTCGTCGTTCAGTTGCTTCAAGAGGTCGCGAACTTTCACCTTGCGATTCTACCGGACGGGGTGCTCGGAGAGGCGGGGCAGGCGGCCGTCGGTGGCTTTGCGGAAGAAGAGGCCGGCGGGGCAGAACTCGGAGTCGGTCTTGAGCTTGTGGGCGATGTGCGGCGGCGGCGCGCCGAGGACGTGATGGCGGTGCAGCTTGACGGCGCCGGTGCAGTCCGAGCAGCGGAACTCAGTGTCGTCGTCGATGAGGGCTTCGGTGACGGATTTGAGCTTCCAGAAGGGCTCGTATCCACCGCCGATCTTGAGGCGACGTCGTTTGACCTGGCACTCGTAGATTTTTTCGGATTCGGCGGCCATAATGCTCCTTTGAGGTGTTGGGTGAGGGGATCTTCGGACGCGTCCCTGAGATTGCTTGCACGAGAAAGAATGCGTGCCCCCGGGGATAAAACCCCGTGTTCCTGGCGGCATGTGAGACCCAAGGAGCCCCAAGGCTAAAGCCTTGGGCACCCTGGAAGCGAAAACAACGACAACGGCAAATTCAATAACAACAGCGAAATACGGAAGCAGATTCCTCCGCTACTCCCACCCCAGCGAGCAAAGACCGCTCGCCGGGGACCCCGGATGCGCTGCGGAATGACAAACCAAGGATCACAGGCAACAGCAGATTCCCTTCGGGAATGACAACCAGAAGGGCGTGCGCGGCTACGCGACGGGGTTGGCGGAGGGTCTGGCTTCGCGACCGTCGGTGGCGTGCTGGAAGATCAGGCCGCTGGGACAGAACTCGGCGTCGGCGGAGAGCTTGTGCTCGACGTAGGCGACGGCCCCGGTTTTACCGTTGCGGCCAAGCAGCTTGACCGCGCCGGAGCAGTCCTTGCATCGGAAGTCGGTGTCATCGTCCACCAGGGCGACGGCGACGTTCTTGATCTTCCAGAAGGGTTCGTAGCCTCCGCCGGATTTGAGACGGCGGCGGCGGACCTCACACTCGTACATCTTTTCCCGTTCGACTGCCATTGGAGCACTTCTCCTTTTCTGCTACTCGGTAAGGTTCTGAATGCCGTCTATTCGGTGGACGGCGCAAGCACATCAGTTACGACACATCCTGGGAGAAGGGATGCTTTACTGCCCGGTTCCGCCGACCGTCATGCGGTCTAGCTTAGTGGTTGGCATTCCGACGCCGACGGGGACGGACTGTCCGTCCTTGCCGCAGGTGCCGATGCCTTCGTCGAGGGCGAGATCGTTGCCCACCATCGATACGAATTTGAGGGCCTCTGGGCCGCTGCCGATCAGCGTCGCGCCCTTGACGGGCTGCGTGACGCGGCCATCCTCGATGAGGTAGGCCTCGGAGGCGGAGAAGACGAATTTTCCGTTGGTGATGTCCACCTGTCCGCCGCCGAAGTTGACGGCGTAGAGGCCGCGAGTTACGGATTTGATGATGTCTTCGGGAGCGTCCGTGCCGGCGAGCATGTAGGTGTTGGTCATGCGCGGCATGGGGATGTGGTGGTAACTCTCGCGGCGGCCGGAGCCGGTGTTTGGCGTGCCCATGAGGCGGCTGGAGAGCTTGTCGGAGAGATAGCCGCGGAGGATTCCGTTCTCGATGAGTACGGTCTCCTGGGTGGGGTTGCCCTCGTCGTCCACGTTGATGGAACCGCGGCGATTGGGCATGCGGCCATTGTCGACGACGGTGACCTTATCGCTGGCGACCTTCTGGCCGATGAGCCCGGCGAAGGCGGAGGTTTTCTTGCGGTTGAAGTCGGCTTCGAGACCGTGGCCGACGGCCTCGTGCAGCAGTACGCCGGGCCATCCTGGGCCGAGAACGACGGGCATCTCTCCCGCAGGCGCGGCGATGGCGCTGAGTTGCAGGATGGCGGTGCGTGCGGCCTCGCGGGCGAAGTGCTCGGGGGAGTGGGCGCCCTCGAAGAAGTCGAGCGTAACGCGGCCACCGCCGCCGGATGTGCCGCGGGTGGTGCTGCCCGCGCCGTTGTCGGCTGTGGCGTCCTGGGCGATGACGAAGACATTGAGGCGGGCGAGGGGTTGCGTGTCGGAGGCGAAGGTGCCGTCGGATGCGGCGATGAGGATGCGGCGTAGCTCGTCGGAGAAGCCGGCGCGGACCTGCGTGATGCGGGGATCGAAGTCGCGCGCGGCCTTGTCGGCGCGCTGGATGAGGGAGAGCTTGGCGGCGATTTCGGCGTCTGCCGTGGCCCCGGCGATGGGGTAGAGCGTGGGCTTGCCGGAGGTGTGGCGGAAGCCCGCGACAGGCTGCTTGGCCGGGCCGCTGGCGATGAGCGCGGCGGTGCGGGCGGCGCGCAGGAGGCGGGCTGAGGAGAGGTCGTCGGTGTAGGCGTAGCCGGTGCGCTCTCCGGAGAGAACGCGGATGCCGCAGCCAACGCTGATGCCCTGGCTGGCGGACTTGACGAGGGACTCGTCGATGCCGAGCGAGGTGGAGGTGACGGACTCGAAGTAGAGATCGGCATAGTCGCCGCCAGCCGAGAGCGCCTCGCCCAGGCAACGCTCCATGAGCCGCTCGGAGAGGCCGAGCTTCTCGATGAAATAGCGCTTATGGTCGGGCGTTAGGGCGGGGATCTTGTCGGTCTGAGACAGGGGCACACTTCCATTCTAGGCTTCCACATGGTTCGCGGCAAATAAAACGCGAAGAAATGGGCCTCGGACGTGATACAGTTGCGGGTTCTGCTCTGTTTCCATTCGATGCGGAGGAGGTGGGCCTGGCCTCAAAATGACAGAGGGGATTTGCAGTCGATGAAGCCACGGACGCTCAGGAGTTCGCTCGCGCTGTTCCTCGCGACGGTGATGGCGGGGCTGGCGGTGCGGATGGCGCCGCTTGGGCTGCCTGCGGTGGTGGTGAAGTACGGCGGATCGATGCTGTGGGCGGTGATGATCTACTGGATCGTTTCGGCTGCGATGCCGCGGGGGCGTCTGCCGGTTGTGGGGTTGGTCGCAGGGGCGATTGCTACGGCGGTTGAGTTCTTCAAGCTATACCACTCGCCGGGGATGGATGCCTTCCGGCTGACACTGCCGGGGATGATTCTGCTGGGACGGTATTTTTCCGTGCGGGACATTGTGGCGTACTGGGTTGCGATTGGCCTTGCGGCGTGGATCGATGGGGGGATTCGGCGGATGGAAGGCTAGAGTTTTTCGACGACGACGGCGGTGCCGTAGGCGAGGACCTCGGTGATGGTTGTACACCTTCCGCCGCCGGTCTCGGAAACATGCATCAGTTTGCAGCCGGCCGCTCGACCGAGTCGATCACCAACACATCCATTGGTGCCTTTACCGGTTCCAGCTTCAGCCCAAGTTGCTCTTGGAGCGCGGTGAAAATGGATGGCCCGCCCGAGTCGTCTGTCGCCGCCTTCGCAGCCGGCACGTAATCGAGCGTGAAGTCGTACTTGCCCGTCAGCCCGGTCTTGTCCACTACCGGACGTCCGACCTCTGGGCTAAGAATCCAGGGCAGCGAGGTCAGCGGCTCAGAAATACATTCGAGCTTGCCTCGACCGCGCGGCATAATGTGCGCCTTTTCTGCCTCGTCTGCCGTCGCCTCCTTCAGCTTTGGGCCACCCTTCGCCAAAACAAGTTGGTAGATCGGTATCTCGCGCTGCTCAATGTGCGCCTTCAGGTGGAAGCGTTCGGCAAGCAGCGACTGTAGCATCCGATTCTTATCTTTGGGGGCAAGTTTGCCGTAGGCGGCTACATCCTCGCCTGCCACCTTGGCGTCGATGTCATAGAATCCCGAGTTCTTCACCCAGTCCGGCACACCGAGAATCCGGCTTGGCTCCATGATGCCGTATGCTGTCTCGATTACAAACAGCGTCATAGTGCAGACGATGTTCACGCCGTCGGTGACGGTCCGCATTCCGGAGTCCGTACAGTTCTGCACCTGAACAGGCTTCACCGAAATAACGTCCCAATCCGGCAGCTTTGCGGCAGTCTGTGCGGGCTGCGACGCTCCGGTGGATTGCGATAAGGAAGCCACGGGTTGCAGCATCGCTGCGGCGAGTAGTGCGGTTGTAGCAATGGATTGCAATCTTGGCATAGGGACTGCTCCTACATACGTTAGTATGACGAGTTTAACCCTCGATTCGGTGCGTGGAAAACTAGATCTTTTCGACGACGACGGCGGTGCCGTAGGCGAGGACCTCGGTGACGCCCTGCATGAGCTCGTTGGCGTCGTAGCGGGCCATGATGACGGCGTTGGCACCGGCCTGGGCGGCGTGCTGGGCCATCATGACGAAGGCGTCCTGGCGGGTCTTCTCGCAGAGCTGGGTGTAGAGGGTGATGTTGCCGCCGATGAGGGTCTGCAGGCCTGCGCCGATGGTGCCGAAGAGGTTTCGCGAGCGGACGACGATGCCGCGCACCACGCCGATGTTGCGCACGATGCGGTAGCCGGGAAGCTCAAGGGCGGTGGTGACCATGGAGGGATCGAGGATGGCGGCGGGCTGCGGGGGAAATGAGGCCATGGGGTTCTCCTGTGTGAGTGCAGGTTCGAGTTGCTGGAAGATTGTACGCATGGGCGGGGGTTATGGTTCCGTGCGGGACCTGTCGGAGGCCCCTTCGGCGGCGAGGGCTGCGACCAGCGCGGTGACGGCGCCCGAGTCGATGGCGCGGGCGGCAAGGGCGATGGCGTCGCGGAAGGCCTGGTGGCTGTCTGGCGTGGAGGATGGGACGACATCGGCGGCGATGAGGACGGCGGCGGCGTTGAGCAGAACGACGTCGCGGCGGGGGCCCGGTTCTCCGGCAAAGATGGCGCGGAGGATTGCGGCGTTGGTGGCGACATCGCCCCCGCGCAGGCTAGAGATGGGAGCGGAGGCCAGGCCGACCTGATCGGGCGTGAGGCGGCTGAAGGTGACGGTGTCTCCGCGGACTTCGGCGATCTGGGTTGGGCCGGAGATGGAGATCTCGTCGATGCCAGAGCCGCTTGCGGCGGCGGCGACTGCTCCGTGGACGACGAAGGCATGGCGTACGCCGAGCAGGAGCATAGCCTCGGCGACGATGGGGACGAGGTGGGCGGAGTAGACGCCCATGACCTGGGCGCGCGCTCCGGCGGGGTTGGCGAGCGGACCGAGGACGTTGAAGGCGGTGCGGACGCCGAGGGCGCGGCGGACGGGCATGACGGCCTTCATGGCAGGGTGCAGGCCGGGCGCGTGCAGGAAGGCGAAACGGTGGGCGCGCAGGGATGCGGCCCCGGCGGCTGGGGTGAGAGAGATGGGAATGCCGAGGGCCTCGAGGACGTCGGCCGAGCCGCAGAGGGAGGTGACGGCGCGGTTGCCGTGCTTGGCGACCATCATTCCGGCCCCGGCGGTTGCCCCGGCGGCGGCGGCGACCAGGGCGGCGGCGGTGGAGATGTTGAAGGTGCCGGTGTCGTCTCCGCCAGTGCCGCAGGTGTCGACCAGGAGGCTGCGCTCGGCGTCGTCGAGGGGGACGGGGATGGCGGCGGCGAGCATGGCTTCAGCGAAGCCGGCCAGTTCGGAGGCGGTCTCGCCGCGGGCGGCGATGGCCCCGAGCAGCGCGGCAAGCTGGAGGGAGTGCGGGCTGCCGGGCTCGCCGGCTTCGGTACTGCCGACGAGGACGAGATCCAGCAGGGCACGCGCCTGGCTGCGCGAGAGGACCTCGCGCTGCTCGACGACGCGCTTCATGTATTCATGCAGAGCCATGAGGGAAAGGGTATCAGGCGCGGGCATCCGCAAGACAATGGGCTTCTGCGGTCTCGCTTCGAGGCTGCGGCCGCAGTGCTCACAGTTGAACGATAATCGACTATATTGGACGGTAATCGCACAAATAGGGGTTGTGCGATTGCTCCGGTTCGCGGCAATCCACTAGTATCTGACTGCGAGCAATTTTTTATATAGAACCGAGACTAACAAACCATGAAGATCCACGAGTACCAGGCAAAAGAGATTCTGCGGAGGTACGGGGTTCCCGTGCCCGACGGCGCGATGGCCACCACGGTGGAAGAGGCGGACACGGCTGCGAAGACGCTGTTCAGCAAGGGCAATCTGGCGGTGGTGGTGAAGGCCCAGATCCACGCTGGCGGCCGCGGCAAGGGCGGCGGCGTGAAGGTGACCAAGACGATCGAGGACGCGAATGCGGCGGCCAAGGCGATTCTGGGGATGCAGCTCATCACGCATCAGACCGGCCCGGCGGGGCAGAAGGTGCAGCGGCTGCTGATCGAGGCGGGATCGGCCATCGAGCGCGAGCTTTACCTTGGGCTGGTGCTGGACCGCGCGACGGCCAAGATTGTGTTCATGGCGTCGCAGGCGGGCGGCATGGAGATCGAGAAGGTGGCGAAGGAGACTCCGGAGCTGATCTACAAGGAGACCATCGAGCCGGCACTCGGCCTGCAGCCGTACCAGGCGCGGCGGCTGGCCTTCAAGCTGGGGTTGGATAAGAAGCAGATCAACCAGGCGGTGTCGTTCATGATGGGCCTCTACAAGGCGTACGTCGAAAGCGATGCGTCGCTGATGGAGATCAACCCGTTCATCACGACTAAAGACGGAAGCCTGATGGCGCTGGACTGCAAGATCAACTTCGACGACAACGCGATGTTCCGGCACAAGGACCTGCAGGCGCTGCGCGACCTGGCGGAGGAGGACCCGCTGGAGGTGCAGGCGTCGAAGTTCAACCTGAACTACATCAAGCTGGACGGCAACATTGCGTGCATGGTGAACGGCGCGGGGCTGGCGATGGCGACGATGGACATCATCAGCTACGCGGGCGGATCGCCGGCGAATTTTCTGGATGTGGGCGGAAGCGCCAGCCAGGAGCAGATCGAGAATGCATTTGAGATTCTGCTGAGCGATCCCAACGTGAAGGCGATCTTCATCAATATCTTTGGCGGGATTCTGAGGGTGGACATTCTGGCGTCGGCGGTGGTTGAGGCGACGAAGAAGCTGAATGTACGGCTGCCGATCATACTGCGGCTGGAAGGCACGAATGTGGAAGAGGGCAGGCAGATTCTTGCCGAGTCGGGGATTAAGTTCCAAGTGGGAGCAACGATGAAAGAGGCTGCCGACCTTGCTGTCGCCGCCGCGAAAGGGGGCAAGTAATGGCAGTATTAGTGGACAAAAATACGCGGCTGATTGTGCAGGGGATTACCGGGCATGAGGGAACGTTCCACGCCAAGGCCTGCGAGGAGTACGGGACCAAGGTGGTTGGCGGAGTGACGCCGGGCAAGGGCGGGATGGTCCACGAGGGCTGGCCGGTGTTCAACACGGTGGAGGAGGCGGTGAAGGCGACGGGCGCGAATGCGACCATGATCTTTGTTCCGCCGCCGTTTGCCGCGGACGGGATTCTGGAGGCCGAGGACGCCGGGCTGCCGCTGATCGTATGCATCACAGAGGGCATTCCGACGCTGGACATGGTGAAGGTATGGGAGGTTGTGAAGCGGTCGAAATCGCGGCTGGTGGGGCCGAACTGTCCGGGGGTGATCTCTCCGGGCAATGCGAAGGTGGGCATCATGCCGGCGCGCATCCACAAGGAAGGCACGGTGGGGATTGTGTCGCGCTCGGGGACGCTGACCTATGAGGCGGTATACCAGTTGACGACGCGCGGCATCGGGCAGTCGACGGCGATCGGGATCGGCGGCGACCCGATCATCGGGACGACGCACATCGACGCGCTGCGTCTGCTGAACGACGATCCGGAGACCGAGGCGATCATCATGATCGGCGAGATCGGCGGAACGGCGGAAGAGAAGGCGGCGCAGTTCATCAAGGAGTTTGTGAAGAAGCCGGTGGTTGGGTTCATCGCGGGACAGACGGCGCCTCCGGGACGGCGCATGGGACATGCAGGCGCGATCATCAGCGGCGGCGAGGGCACGGCCGCAAGCAAGATGGCGGCGATGGAAGCGGCTGGGATTCACGTCGTCAAGTCGCCGGCAGAGATGGGCGCGACGATGGCGCGGCTGCTGGGCAAGGGCTAGATTCAAGAGCACGAAGGACGAAAGCGTGGCGCGCCGAAGGGTGCGCCACGCTTTTTATTGTTTCTGGTTGCGGTAGAAGAGGCCGGCGGCGAGGAAGAGCAGGGCTACCGTGAAGGCGAGTCGTGCGTGGGGGAGCGCGTCGACGTGAAGCTGAACGACGCCGTCCACGATCCAGGCCGCACATCCGACAAACCAGATCCAGGCTGTCTTTCGCATTGCTCTACTGTAGACGGAAGTCGAGAGCTTTTAGCTTATAGCTAAGAACAAAAGCAAAGACTGAGGGCAAAGAGCGGAGCCGAACGGCTAACAGCTAAGGAAGGTCTGAACAAGTCCTCAAGATTCCCTCGGCGGCTAAAGCCACGTTCAAAAACAGGCGGTTTGCGGCGGGACTAAAGTCCCGCCCTTTCAAAACGTGGACTTGTGCAGAGATTCCCTAAAGGCTGACAGCTAATAGCTAGCAGGCTTTACACTGGAGGTACACGCAAAACACGTTGAGAAGAAGACATCCGCAGCGATAGACATTCAGCGAGGGAGAACTACTTTGTCAGAGAGAACATTCAGCATCATCAAGCCGGACGCGGTGCGCAAGGGGGTTACGGCGGCGATTCTGGCGCAGATTGAAGAGGCGGGATTCAAGATTGTGGCCATTAAGCGGGCGTCAATCTCGCGGGCGCAGGCGGAGGGTTTCTATGCGGTCCATGCGGGGAAGCCGTTCTTTGCGGGGCTGACAGAGTTCATGAGCTCGGGGCCGATCTTTCCCATGGTTCTGGAGAAGGAGAACGCGATCGCCGATCTGCGCAAGCTGATGGGAGCGACCAATCCGGCGCAGGCCGAGGAGGGAACGATCCGCAAGAAGTATGCGGAGTCGATCGGCGAGAACGCGATCCACGGCTCGGACGGGGAGGAGACTGCGACGTTCGAGATTGGCTACTTCTTTGCGGGGATTGAGCTGAAGTAGGTTTATGGAGTGGGTTCCGGTTCGGCGGTGACGACGGTCTTGGCGTTGAGGAACTCGCGCATTCCTGCGGCGGAGAGTTCGCGGCCATAGCCGGAGCGCTTGACGCCTCCGAAGGGCAGGCGCGGATCGCTGGCCACCTGGGCGTTGAAGAAGACGGCTCCGCACTGGAGCGCGGAACTGAAGCGGCGCTGCTCGTCGCTGCTGGCGGTCCAGACGGAGGCGGCGAGGCCGAATGGGGTGTCGTTGGCGATGGCGATAGCCTCGTCTATATCGGTGAAGCGGAAGAGCATTGCGACGGGGCCGAAGACCTCTTCGCGGTAGACCGGCGCGGTGCGGGGAAGGCCGGCGAGCACGGTGGGCGCGTAGTAGTTGCCCTTGCCGATCATGCGCTCACCGCCGGTGAGCAGGCGCGCGCCGGTATGGATTGCGGCTACGACCTGCGCTTCGATCTCGTCGAGCTGCGCGGTGGTGGCGAGGGGGCCGATCTGTGTATCTTCGCGTGTGGGGTCGCCGACCTTCATGGATTCCATGGCGGCGACGAAGCGAGATTCAAATTCGTCGTAGATGGGGTCGGCGATGAGGAAGCGCTTGGCGGCGATGCAGGACTGTCCGCTGTTGACCGAGCGCGCCTGCACAGCGGCTGCGACGGCGGTGTCGAGCGAGGCCGAGGGCATGACGATGAAGGGATCGCTGCCGCCCAGCTCGAGGACGGATTTTTTGATGAGCCATCCGGCCTGGGCGGCGATGGCGCGGCCAGCGGACTCGCTGCCGGTGACGGTGACGGCTGCGACACGCTCATCGGCGAGCACCATCTCCACCTGGCTGGCTTCGATGAGCAGCGTCTGGAAGCTGCCGCGGGGAAAGCCGGCGCGGCGGACGAGGGCTTCAATGGCGAGCGCGCACTGAGGGACGTTGGAGGCGTGCTTGAGCAGGCCCACATTGCCCGCCATCAGGGCGGGCGCGAGGAAGCGGAAGACCTGCCAGAAGGGGAAGTTCCAGGGCATGACGGCGAGGATGACTCCGAGCGGGTCCCAGCGGACGACGGCGTCGAGCGGCGGAGCGTCGACCGGCTCCGGCGCGAGGATGCGGGCGGCGTTACCGGCGTAGTAGCGGCAGGCGGCGGCGCACTTGGCGACTTCAGCGCGGGACTGCGCGATGGGCTTGCCCATCTCGGAGGTGATGAGCGCGGCGAGGTCGGCGGTTTCGCAGTCCAGAAGATGCGCGAGCTTGTTCATGCATAGCGCGCGATGGGCGAGCGGGACTTCCGCGGTGCGGGCGAACGCGGACTCGGCGAGAGCGATCTTTTCCAGCAGGGCCTCGCCGGTGAGCGGGGTGAAGTTGCGCAGCAGAACACCGTTTGCGGGATTGATGGACTGAATGGGCATGGATTGACTCAGATGCAAGCTTACCAAGAGCGGAGGGCTCGCGGCGAAGAGCGGTCTCTCAGGGCAATTGCCAATCGCATGAATTGTTAATCATTTAGTACCTAGTACCTCCCCCCCCCCCCGGGGGGTATATTTTTACGGAACTCTTTTTGAATCTGTGGCTTGCAGGTACATACTGGCTGCAAAAATTAGATTCCAAAGGAGTTACGGCTAAATATTTCATTACAAAATACTTATTGAAGAAAACGGCAACGAACTCGGCGAAGATCATGACGATTTATGGCCAAAATGACGACGATCCCGGCCAAAATGACGACGATTTTAGCTCAGGATGACTCGTTTTCGGCGTTGTTTCGTCGTGGAGGGAAAAGAAAAGCAGCCCGACGAGGAACGCCGGGCTGCTCACTTTTCTTTATCTCTACACCTTCTATTTTATCAGGTGGGGCATAACTACTATGCCACTTTCGGGAAAGTTTTTTCTCTTTTGTTTTCTGTTGGTTGAGGAGATTTTGGTGGGTCGAGGGTCTTGACACGCGATTTTTCGGGGAAATTCGGGGAAAAAATCTTCGGGGGCGGGCGGAGTTGGAGGTAGACCCACCCTTCGCTAGAAAAAAGCGAAGGATGGGGCACCCACTGTTGTGGGAGGATCAAGGCCGCCCCGAAGAGCGGCCTTGCTGCTCAGAACAGCATCGGAGCATTTCAGGCGGAAGAATTTCCCCCATCACTGGCTTTGCTCTGATGTGCTGCAACTACGTGGAGGATTACCGCTCCAGTTACAACACCGACAGCAGTTGCAGGAATAACTAAGATCAGCGCGTAGAGCCACAGGTTTCTGGGTACCCAGAACAGTTCCACACATGCAGCCGGGATACCCCACCAAAGTGCCATGGAACGTAGCCGCTGCAAGAATCTTCTCTTAGGTACCGATATGCGAACTCTTTCAGGCATCCCGTTAGTTGTTGTCATACATGAACCCCGCATAACATATGCCAGCCAAGACAGCACCTTTGGTAAGACCATTCATTGCACCCACGGGCGCGTGGCCCACCCTAAGTTTTTGAAATCTTGATCTGATTATAAACAGTGGGTGCCCCATCCTTCGCCTCTTTTCTGGCGAAGGGTGGGAGGCGTAACTACTGGCCTGTCTCTGCTTCGCGCCGTCGCGCGATCCACTCCGATTCGATCTCAACGGTGCCAATCTTTCCCGTTGCGTAGTGCTGGAAGCTGGACCAAGGCCACTCTTCCGGTTTCTCGACCAAACCCCGCTGGACCGGATTGCGGTGAATATAGCGGAGTTTTTCGACCCGCTTCTCTTCGTTATGCACGTTGAAATCATAATAGCGGCGCTGCCAGAACTGAGCCTCTCCGCTCGACTTCAGCTTGCGCGATGACTGCTGCTTCAATACCTGAAGCGCAACCGATAGCTGCGACCGGCGCGGCTCGCCGACCAACAGATGAACATGCTCCGGCATGAGTACGTAACCGGCAACCACGAAGCCGTAGCGACGACGCACCACCTCCAGTTCGCGCTCGAAGAGATCGTAGGCTCCGTCCCGCGTCAACAATGCCTGTCTTCGATAACAACTGAAGGTCAGGAAGTGAAAACAGCCGCACTGCTGGTAACGAACAAGTCCCTTCGGCATGACGGGAGAATTTTATACCCGATTCGATGGCCGAGATTCGTGGGAACCCAGAGTCGAGATTCGTGGCCACCCACCCTTCGCTAGAAAGAAGCGAAGGATGGGGCACCTGTAGATGGTCAAGAGGTTGTTCCATTTTCGGAGCGGCTGATGGGCGGCTTGTAGTTGAGGCTACCATGGGGTCTTTCACGGTTGTAATAGTCATTCCATGGACGCAGGTATTGGTCT
>Ga0224555_1000734_pt1 | contig 49841 bp, 55 predicted proteins | sample 714S23034metaG_FD_180687 | JGI IMG/M metagenome (GOLD analysis project Ga0224555, IMG submission 180687) | Peat soil microbial communities from Stordalen Mire, Sweden - 717 S2 30-34 | ecosystem: Environmental > Terrestrial > Soil > Wetlands > Peat | place: Sweden: Norrbotten County, Stordalen...
CCTGTCTGAGGCTCAACATCAATGAGGGGCCTCGCCCGCAGCGCAATGGGAGAAAGCAGGAAGCGATCTGCCTGTTGGGCTAGGATACCGGGCGCTATTAGAGCGATGAGGAGAACCGCGCCGCCGGGAAGCCGCTTTAGGTCGATGCTCATTCTGTCATTTTATGACGTAACTGTTGTTAGCAGGCGATTGCGCTCAGAACCCCGAGGCGTGCTAGGCTCGGCTTCGCTTCTTCACCGGCAGATATCGGCGGAGCACGGCTGAAGCTTTGGGCGTGGAAATGTCCGCACAACAAACGAACGCCCCACCTTCTTTCATCACATTTTTCTTGTACGGTCATCACAGACTCCCAACCGCAACCTCGCGAAAATTGTTCGAGAGTGCAACCTCGAGAAGTGTGCCCGTCTCCGAAAGCAGAACTCGTAGCCGTCAGGCGGCAAGCGCTAGTAGCTCTTTGGTAACTGAAGAAAACTGAATTTGAGGCAGTGCAAGGGTGTGAGAGGGATGCCAAAACTCTGAATTTTGGTAGATTTGAGCTCCAAATCGAGCTAACTCCTTATTCCGAAATACTTTGAAAATAAGTCCTTTAGGCTCTAGACTTTGGCGACTCAACACCTCCTAACCCTATGATTCCAGGGACTAGGGGGAGGGGGGTAGTAGTAAACCCGGGTTAATAACTTCAGAGTAAATAGTCCGAGATAAAAGAGTGGATCACTGCGGGGATTACCGCCTACTCCGCCTGCTTCGTGATATTGAGCAGCACGCCAACGCACATCAGCGTCACAAACAGCGACGACCCTCCATAGGAAACAAACGGCAGCGGAATCCCTTTGGTAGGCATCAGCCCCAGCACCACGCTGATGTTGATGAAAGCCTGCAGCACGATCATGCTGGTGATTCCAACCGCCAGGAAGCGTCCAAAGTTATCCTGCGTGCGCAGCGCCGCGCGCGTTCCACGCCACAGGAAGATGGCGAACAGAATGATGACAGCAAGCGCTCCGACCAAGCCCAACTCTTCGGCAGTGACGGCGAAAATAAAATCGGTGTGCGGCTCGGGAAGATAAAACAATTTCTGCTTCCCTTCCATCAGGCCAAGTCCAGTCACGCCGCCGGTCGAGACCGCAATCAGCGACTGGATAATGTGGAAGCCAAATCCCTTCGGGTCAGCGTAAGGATTCAGGAAGGCCAGAATGCGGTCTTTCCGGTACGCCACATGAAAGATCAGGAAATAAAGCGGCGCAAGCGCAGCCACGAAAGCGTATCCGAAGTAGCGCAGCCGGATACCGGCGACGAACAGCACGCAAGCGGTAATGCCCGCGCAGGCGATGGCGGTGCCGAGATCGGGCTGAAAAACAATCAGTCCGAGAAAAACCGCAGTGGGCGCGACTGCGGGAATCAGCGTGTTGCGCCAGTCGTCCATGATCATGACCTTGGTCTTGTTTTCGAGAAACCACGCGAGAAACAAGATGAGCGCGGGCTTGGCCAGTTCCGAAGGTTGCAACGAAACCGGACCGACGTGAAACCAGCGGTGCGTGCCGTGGGCGCGATCAAGAAAAAAAACCGAGATGAGCAGCAGCGTGGTGAAGCCCAGAAACGAGAAAACCAGCGCCGGATGCTGCAGGCGCTTGTAGTCCACCTTCATCGCGAGCACCATCACGGCGAGTCCCGCAACGGCCCACACCAGTTGCTTCAGCAGGAATTCGTAGGCCGACCCGAAGCGCTCCTTGGCCATCACCGCCGAGGCGCTGAAGATCATAACCAGCCCGATAAAAACCAGGAGCGTGGTCACGGTAAACATCCAGCGATCGACGCTAACGCGCTTAGCCATAAGAATTCATTTCACCACGGAGAAGCGGAGACGTGGAGGAGTTTCGCGCGTGGATTCTTGGAGGGGGATAACTGAGTTGGTTCCAACGCAGCTTGCTTGTGGAGAGCCGGGCGTCCCCGCCCGGCCGGACGGGCGAGACGCCCGTCTCTCCACCAGCGCTACGTGGATCGAGACATTGCCAGAGAATGCACAATCTCTTTGAACACTCGGCCGCGGTGTTCGTAGCTCTGAAACTGATCGAAACTTGCGCAAGCGGGAGCCAGAAGAATGACATCGCCCGCGACGGCAGATTCGCTGGCGCGTCGGACGGCGTTTTCCAGAGTTTCCGCATGATCGATTTCGGCAGCACCCTGAATCTCCGATTCGATCTTGGCGGCTGCGGCCCCGATGGTGTACACGCGCTTCACGCGCTGTCGCAACAACTCATGGAGCACGGTGTAGTCGCTGCCCTTATCCTTGCCACCGAGAATCAGGTGCAGGTGCGGCGGAATGTCCGCCGGAAACGCTTCCAGCGCCTTGATGGTGGCGTCAACGTTCGTGGCCTTGGAGTCGTTGTAGTAATCCACGCCTGCGAACCTGGCCACGAACTCCAGTCGGTGCTCGACGGCTTTGAAAATTCGCACAGCGTGGCGAATCTGTTCCGGCTGGCAGCCGACGAGAATGCCGATAGAAACTCCCGCCAGCACATTCTCCAGATTGTGCGCGCCTTTCAGCGGTACTTCGGCCAGCGGCATGATCTCGCGCTCGCTATGGCCGTCGCGGAAGTATATGTGCGTCCCACGAACCAAAGCTCCTTTTTCAATCTCTTTCTTTCGGCTGAACCAGAACAACTGCGCGCGCGTGCGATCCGACAATCCGGCAGTGGTGGGATCGTCGGCGTTGAGGACGGTGAAATCATCCTGCCGCTGGTTCTCGAAGATGCGCGCTTTGGCGTCGACGTATTTAACAAAAGTCTTGTGGCGATCGAGATGGTCGGGTGTGATGTTCAGAATCACCGCGATCCGAGGACGAAATTCAACGATCGTTTCCAGCTGAAAACTCGACACTTCAAGCACGGTCCAAGTCGCAGGGCCGGCCTGACCCACAAAACTGATGGCGGGCGTGCCGATATTGCCGCCAACCAGTGTGGAGAATTTTCCGGCGGCAATAATTTCGCCGGCCAATGAGGTGGTGGTGGTTTTGCCGTTGGCCCCGGTGATGGCGACGATCGGACCGGCCAGAAATTGCGCCGCGAGTTCGATTTCGCCGATGACTGGCTCTCCCAGGTTGCGCGCCTGCACCAATTGCGGCGCATCGGCCGGCACCCCCGGGCTGACCACGATTAAATCTTGCCCGCGGAAGGTGCGGTCGCCGTGGCCGCCGGTTTCGACCGTGATGCCGTGCTCCAGCAGGAGCAGGATTTCATCGCGAAGCTCGGCTTCGGGCTTGGAATCCGACACCGTGACGCGGGCGCCGCGCGACTTCAGAAAGAGCGCGGAGGCCACGCCGGATTTGCCCAGGCCAACGACAAGGACGCGTTTGTGGTTGAGATCCATCGAATTCAATTGGTAATTTGTAATTTGGTAATTTGAAACCTCCTGCCCAGTGATCTGTTGGTTTTCAAATTACCAAATTACCCGATTACCAAATTACAAAATCCTCTCGGCTGTCAATTCTCTCATCGTAATTTCAGTGTTGTCAGCGCAAACAGCGCGAACACCAGCGATGCGATCCAGAAGCGCACAATCACCTTCGACTCCGACCAGCCCAGCAGTTCGAAGTGATGGTGAATCGGCGCCATCTTGAAAATGCGCTTCTTGCGCAGCTTGTAGGAACCAACCTGCAAAATCACCGAGAGCGCCTCGATAACAAAGATACCTCCGATGAACGGCAGCAACAGCTCCTGTTTGATCATAACGGCTACGGTGCCGATCGCGCCGCCCAGCGCCAGCGAGCCGACATCGCCCATGAACACTTCGGCCGGGTGAGCGTTGTACCACAGAAATCCGATGGCGGAACCGACCATCGCTCCGCAAAAAATTGTGAGCTCGCCGATCTGCGGCATGCGCTGCAATTCGAGGTAGGTGGCAAAAGTGGCGTGGCCGCTGAGGTAGGTCAGCACCGCCAGCGCTCCGGCCGCGATCACCGTGCAGCCGATCGCGAGCCCGTCCAGGCCGTCGGTAAGATTCACGGCGTTGCTCGATCCGACAATCACAAGCACCACGAAGGCCACGAACGGCAGGAAGGCCAGCGGCCACATTTGCGGATGAACCACCCATCTTTCGATCACCAGATCGGGGTGGAACTGCTTGAAGAATGGGACCATCAGCTGGGTGGAGTATTCTCCGCGGTGCTGCAAAACGATCAGCACGATCGCGATCAGTATGCTGGCCGCGGCCTGGAAGCCCAGCTTGGCGCGCGCGGTAAGGCCGAGATTACGGTGGTGAACGACTTTAAGGTAGTCGTCGGCAAAACCTATCGCACCGAACGCCACCGTGGAAAACATGGCGATCCAGACAAACGGATTGCTCAGGTCGGCCCAGAGCAATGTAGGCACCAGGATGGCGATGGCAATCAGCAAACCGCCCATCGTCGGCGTGCCCGCTTTTTTCTGATGAGCCTGCGGCCCCTCTTCGCGGATGTACTGGCCGATCTGGAAATCGCGCAGGCGCCGAATCACGATCGGCCCAACGATCAGGCCGGTGAAAAGCGCGGTGAGGCTGGCGAAAGCAGTGCGAAAAGTCAGGTAACGGAAAATACGGAATGGCGGAAAGTAATGGAAGAGCTTCAGGTAGAGCAGCCAGTAGAGCAATCCGCCTCCAACACAAGTTATCGGTTATCAGCTATCAGTTCCCAACGCCAGGGGCGAGGGAGTTCCATTTTTTCGTTGCCACGTCTCCAGAGCTTTTTCCAGTTTCACTCCACGGGACGCTTTCAGCAATACCACATCGCCTTCGCGAGTCTCGCGCGCGAGCCACTCGCCGGCTTCTTCTGGCGTCGCGACGAATTCCGCTTTCATCCCCGCTTCGTGCGCCGCTTCCACCATCGGTTTCGCCAAGCCCCGCACGCCGAGCAGGTAGTCAAGTTTACTTCCAGCCATATAACGCCCGCACTCGCGATGCAGTCGCTCGCCGGTGGCGCCGAGTTCCAGCATCTCGCCGGCGACAACAATCCGGTGGCGGGCAGGCATGGCAGCCAGAGTGTCCACGGCAGCCATTAGTGCCTTCGGACTTGAATTGTAGCAATCGTACAGCACGGTGATGTTACCCAGTTGGACGACCTGTCCGCGCTTGTCGGCGGGCCGGAGGGACGGCAGAGCTGCTGCGATCTCTGACGGCGTGATGCCGTGCTCAAGCGCCATGGCAGCCGCGCCCAGCACGTTGTACACGTTGTGCTTGCCGAGCAGAGGACTCTGCACCGGCTGTCGTATTTCGCGGCTGACGAGATCGAAGCGCGTGCCTTCGGATCCAAGAATCTCAATGTTTTCCGCCCGCACATCTGCCAGAACACGTACGGTTGGCTTCATTCCGAACAGGATGACCTTGCCCTTGAAGTCGCGCCCGAACTGGCACACATATTCATCATCGGCATTCAACACGGCTGTGCCGCCGTGCGGAAGAGCTTCGATCAGTTCATATTTTGCGCGGGCGATTCCGGCGATGGAGTCGAAGCTCTCCAGATGCACGGGAGCAACGTTGGTCACGACGGCCTGGTCCGGCGCGGCAATGCGGGCCAGGGCGGAGATTTCGCCGGAGTGGGACATCCCCATCTCAACCACGGCGAGATCGTATTCCGGCTCGAGAGTCAGCAGCCCGAGTGGCAGACCAAAATGATTATTGAAATTTCCCTTGGTGCGATGCACGCGGTACTTGATGGCGAGCAAATGGGCCATCGTCTCTTTGGTGGTGGTCTTGCCCATCGACCCGGTGATGCCGATGGCAGTTTTGCCCCAAATTTTTCGGACCGCCGTCGCCAGCGTCTGGAGAGCAACGAGACTGTCGTCGACGGCAAGCAGGCCGGCGGGCTTGGAATAGCGCGCCAGTCGCGCTTTCTCGACAACCGCGCCAATCGCGCCCCGGCTCAGTGCCTGCTCGACGAAGTCGTGACCGTCGAGGCGTTCGCCTTTGACCGCAAAGAAGAGTTCGCCGGGTTGCACGGTGCGGGAGTCGATGGAATATCCCTGAGCCATGGCGCGCCCGTCGTGTTGGCCGGTTGAAGCAATAAATTCGGCGATGCGGGAGAGGAGAAGTTTCATACGATCTTCCCCGCAGCGCCCGCTTTCGCGGCACTCTTGCAGTCGTACCCCAAGGCCGCGAGATTCTCGCGCGCCACGTCCACATCGTCGAACGGAATCGTACCCGTTTTCGTCACCTGCACTTTTTCGTGCCCCTTGCCCGCGAGCAGCACGATGTCGCCGGGGGTCGCCTGGTGGAAGGCGAAAGCGATGGCCTTGCGGCGGTCGGGCTCCATGCAATATTTTGCGCCCGACTTCTGCAATCCAACCACCGCATCGTTCATGATGGCCAGCGGATCTTCCGAGCGCGGGTTGTCAGAAGTGAGCACGACGAAGTCGCTGCCCTTGCCGGCGGCCTCGCCCATCAGCGGACGCTTGGCGCGATCGCGATCGCCGCCACATCCGAACAGCGTGATGACCTTGCCCTTGAGGCCGGCGCGGGCGGCAAAGTCGCGAGCCATGGCCGTGAGGTTGCGGAGCGCGTCGTCGGTGTGCGCATAATCCACGGCCACCGTGAAGGGCTGACCGCAATCCACGCGCTCAAAACGGCCGGGAACGCTGGCGAGGTCGAAGATTCCCTTTGCAATCGCCTCGGCGGAACAATCGCGCGCATACCCGGCGGCAGAAGCGGCCAGCACGTTGTACACATTCACATTGCCGATCAGTGAGGACCACATGGCGATCTTTCCCGACGGCGTCACCATCTGAAAACGGGTCCCCCGCGGCGTGATTTCGACGGACTCGGCATGAAAGTCGCCCGATGTCAGACCGTAGGAGAGCACGACCGCGCTCTTCTTTCTGCAAAGCTTCCAGAGCTCACGGCCGTATTCATCGTCAGTGTTGAGAACGGCGGCGCGCGGCGGGTCCGTTCCGCAGCCCTCGAAGAGCACCTGTTTGGCGCGGAAGTAATTTTCCATCGTGGCGTGGTAATCGAGATGGTCGCGCGTGAGATTTGTGAATACGGCCACATCAAAGGGAATTCCGAAAACACGCTGCTGCTCCAGCGCGTGCGATGACACTTCCATCACCGCCTCGGTGACTCCCAAGCCGAGGCCCTCCGCCAAAAGCCGTTTCAACTCCAGCGCTTCCGGCGTGGTGTGCGGAGCTGGAAGAATTTTTCCGGCAACGTGATATTCGATGGTTCCAACCAGTGCCGTCTTGCGTCCGGCGGCCTGGAATATGGATTCGACGAGAAAAGCGGTCGTGCTTTTTCCATTCGTGCCGGTGATTCCAGTATTCGCAATTCGCTCGGCAGGGCGTTTGTAGAAATTCGCGCTCAGGCGGGCGAGCGCGCGGCGTCCGTGCACGACTTGCGCCCAGGCAACCGCGGGGCGCGGCGCTTCGGTGGCCGAGTCGCTGACGATGGCAACCGCTCCGGCGGCGATGGCTTGATCGATGAATCGATTCCCGTCGCTGCTCTCACCCTTCATGGCGACAAAAACAATTCCGGGGCGAACCCGTCGGGAATCGTATTCCACGCCGGCAACGGCCGGGTTTCCGCTACTGGAAAGAACCTCGGCGCCCTGCAGAAGTTGTTGAAAAGTCATTGGAGTGATTATAAATAGCAGATTTCAGCCGGTCGATCTGCCTTGGCCGCAAAGATGCTTTATCTGCCGAAACGCACAGTAATGCGTGATCCCGCCGCAACGCGCGCGCCGGGCAGGGGCGATTGTTCGCGTGCGATGCCGCTGCCGACGGCGTCGAGGTCGAGCCCGGCATCCTGCGCGGCCTCAATGGCTACACGCAGGTTCTTGCCGAGGAAGGACGGCACCTCGATCCCTCCCTCTTCCACGTCGAGAACCACCGTGCCGCCGACCGGCAATTTCTGTGTGCGCGAATTCTCGGATGGCGGATCTGTTTGCGCCGACAACGAACTCGCTGCCGCTGTCGTCGACGTGCTCTGCGCCGGGTGATCCGGATCTCTTGTAGTCTGCGCGGCGGGAACAACCTGAGCGGCAATTGTGCCGGGCTTAACCGCGGCTGGAATGGTCGGCGTATCATTGGCTTCGCCCATATCCAAGCTGGCACCCAGATGATCGGGCGAGCTTTCTTCCAGACTTGCGTCAGGAACATCGCGGCGAGCCAGCAAAACCTGGCGGCTGGGCGGAAGCTGAACGTCATGCGGAACGTGTAGATACTCGAGCACCTGCTGCGTGACGCGTTGGAAGATCGGTGCCGAGACTTGACCTCCCTGATGCAGACCGACGGGGGAGTCGAGAATTACCGCGACTGCGATTTGCGGATCGTTGATCGGAGCAAATCCGGCAAACGACGCGACATATTTCGTCTTCGAGTAGGTGCCAGTGGCGGGGTCCACCTTCTGACCCGTGCCGGTCTTGCCCGCCGAACTATAGCCCTCGAGAATGGCTTTGCGTCCGGTGCCGTGCAGCACCACTCCCTGCAACATCTGCCGCATCTCGGCTGCAGTCAGAGATGAAATCACGCGTGTCCCCTCGGCAGGCTGGAAGGCGATCGTTTGCGGAGCATTCTGCGGCTGAATCGTCCCCGCCACAATGCGCGGCGGGACATGCACTCCGTCGTTCGCAATCGTCGAGATCAAGGAAGCGAGCTGCAGCGGCGAAATCCCGATCTCCTGGCCCATGGAAATCGCGCCAATGGAGACTTTCGACCAGCGTTCCACCGGCTTGGTCAAGCCGCGCGTTTCCCCGGGAAGTTCGATTCCGGTTTGCTGGCCGAATCCGAAAGCACGAATATATTTGTAGAAGCGCTCATCGCCAAGCCGCAGTGCGACTTTGATGGCGCCGACGTCGCTCGACTCCGCAATAATGTCGGCAACCGAGAGCATGCCGTGCGGCCTGCTGTCGCGGATGCGCATGCCATTGATGACAATCGATCCCATCTGGCAATCGAACATTTCGTCGGGGCGCGTGACCTTCTCTTCCAGACCGGCGGAAATGGTCACCATCTTGAAAGTTGAGCCGGGCTCGTACACATCGCTCACCGCGCGGTCTTTCAGGGCCTCGTTGCGAATTTCTTTTCGAATATTGGGATTGAACGTGGGCCGGTTGGTGAGCGCCAGAATCTCGCCGGTGTGAGGATTTTCTACGATCACGGTGCCGGCGATGGCGTGCGTCTCTTCCATCCCGCGATCGAGTTCCCGTTCGGCGATGTACTGGATGTTCTGATCGATGGTGAGAACGACGCTGTTGCCGGATTCTGGTTCCTTTTCAACGCTGGCAAACCAGCGTTTGCGCGCGTCGACGGAAATCATGAGCTTGCCGGGCTTGCCTTGCAATTGCTGGTTGAATTGCCGCTCCAGTCCGCTCAGCCCCTGATCGTCGGTGCCAACGTAGCCCAGAACTTGCGCCGCGAGTTCGCGCTTCGGATAAAAACGCTTGGGTTCTTTCTGGAAGTGGATGCCCTGCAAATTTAGCGCGCGGATACGGTCAATCACTTCGGCATCGGCCTTGCGCGCCACCCAGCAGAACTTGTGGGCGCTGCAGTCCGCGAGCACCACGCGGGGATCGTCGTTCGTAATGCGCGTAATCAGGCTGATCGTATTGGGAAGATCGGGAGCTTCCGAGGGCACGACGAAAGCCGAGTCCACCTGGATGGACATCGCCAGCTCACGCCCCGCGCGATCGTAGATGACGCCGCGTTTCGGCGAGAGATCGAAGCTGCGCTGCTGCTGGTGCTGGGCGCGGCGCTCGAAATCGCCGTAGCAGAAAATCTGGAGATAGATCAGCCGCAGGCAGATCGCCAGCAGCCAGAGGCAAAACAATCCAGACAAGGCGTAGAGCCTGAATCTTGCGCCGTTCGAAGAGGTGCTCGCCGCCACTTCCAGTCCTCAGAAACTTTCGGCGGCTCCGAAGAGCCGCCGCGCAACAACTGCTTTCCCGTGGAGACGTGGCTTGCCGAGTCTCCTGCCGCAGAGTGAGACGGGGCAAGCCCCATCTCCACAAATCTACCGCGCGGACACCACCGCGACCGGATTCACGCTGGCCATTACCGGCGTAGCGGCATCGGTGGCGGCGTCCATGCGAAGCACCTGCCCGGGCTGCGGCGATTGCATACCGAGCTTCCGCGCCATCACATCAATTCGCTCCGGATCGCGCAACGACGCCTCTTCCAGGCGCAGGGCCCGGTTCATTTCTGTGAGACCGTCGCGCTCGGACCGCAGCGTCTCGATTTTGTATCCATATTCAATCGCGCGGAAATGCTGCAGCGCGTATCCCATGACCAGCAGGAACAGGCAGCACAGCGCCAACCCGAAGTATTTCATCTCGCGCGCGCGGCGCGGGTCTTCGACCTTCACCAGGCGCGAGTTATCGATGGTCTTACGGAAATAAATTTCCGGGGTTCCCAGCCAGCAGGACTTGCGTCCGCTGAAAGGAACTGCGCTTTGCATGGCCACGGCGCTCATGATTTATGCCACTCCGAGAAGTTTGGAATCGTATGCTGCGTTTTCCTGAACGGAAGCGAACCACGGTTCAACGAGCAATGGTTCGACATGCAATGGTTCAACAAGCAATGGTTCGACAAGCAATGAATCGACCAGCGAGCGTTCGACTTCCAAGGCTCCGTCCGCCTGCGCCCTCTGTTCCGCGCGCTCGACCGTTGCCATCAGACCTTCAATAAGGGTGCCGGTGAATGTCATTTCGAATGTTCCAGTTTTTCTTCTCCGGACGCGGCTTTGTTCTGTTTTTCTTGGCCGCTCCGGGAAAACTCCACCACAGAGTTGCGGCCTGCTCTGCAGCACCTGGCCGCGCTTCTAAAATCTTTACCCGGCACGCTTTACCATCACCGCACCGGGAAGTCGGGGCCCCCGGCACGCGCGCTTTTCGCGTGACGGGGTGACCGAGCCCGGCAGTTTCTCCGGGCCAACTTAAACTTGAGCTACTCAAACCTTTTCAGCGGCGCGCATCTTGGCACTGCGCGACCGCGGGTTGCGATCGATCTCTTCTTCGCTGGCCGTCACCGGCTTCTTGGTCAGCAGCCGGTACCAGCCCTGCTTCGCGCCGTCGCGAAGCGCATCCTTGACGATCCTGTCTTCGAGCGAGTGGAAGCTGATCACCACCAGCCTTCCACCCGGCTTCAGCACGCGGGGCGCCGCCTCCAGCAGTGCTTTCAGATCGTCCAGTTCACGGTTTACGAAGATTCGGAGAGCTTGAAAGGTTCGGGTCGCCGGGTGAATCCGCTCGTGTTTCATTGACCGGGCCGCGGCTGATATCACTTCGACAAGTTGCTTCGTCGTGCGTATCGGCCGCGACCGGACAATGGCTCTGGCGATTCTCCGCGACCTCCTTTCCTCACCGAATTCGTAAATCACATCGGCTAGCTCGCGCTCGTCGATGTGGTTTACCACTTGTTCGGCGGTCTCGCCGGACATCGGATTCATCCGCATGTCCAGCGGTCCTTCCGCCTGAAAACTAAATCCCCGCGCCGGGTCGGTGAGCTGCAAACTGCTCACCCCCAGATCCGCCAGGATGCCGTCGTACGCTGTTCGCCGTTCGCCGTTCGCTAGTTCCGCGAATGAACCGTGAATCAGCGTAACCAGCGGCCAGTCTGGCGGTTCGTCGGCTCTCGCTGGCTCTTTATCGACGCCTTCGCGAACAGCGAACGACGAAGAGCGAACAGCGAGTTTCTTCGCCGCCCGTTCCAGCGCCGCGGGATCCTTATCGAAGCCAATCAAATGTCCCGGTGCGCCGAGGCGTCTTGCGATTTCCAAACTGTGCCCGCCCAGGCCCACCGTGGCATCCAGATAAGTTCCGCCGCGCTTTACGGCCAGAAAATCGATCGCTTCTTTTAAAAGAACCGGGACATGGCCAACTTCCGGGGCCCCCAACGAACCATGCTTTTCGGTTCGTTGGCGTGGCAATCCATGCCCACCCCGCTCGGGGGTGTTTACTGAATCTGAATCCGTGTGCACTAGATGCCCAGTTCGTCGAGCGTCTTGGTGTCTTCATCCGTAAAGGCCTGCTCGTCGATCTCCTTGCGGAACGCTTCCAGGTTCCGAACTTCTAGGTAGGTCAGATTTCCGAGCACTGCTACTTCGCCGCGAATCTGCGCCGCCTCACGCAGGATCTGCGGGACCAGCAGGCGCCCCTGCCCGTCCATCTCCACGACCTGCCCGTAATAATTCGTGCGATTCAAAAACTTTTTCTTCGTCGGGTTGTAAGTTGACAGCGCGGCCAGTTTCTGCTCGATCCGCTCCCATTCCTCGAAGGGATACACTTGAGCAATGTTTCCATCCAGACTTGTGATGTAAAATTTCTGCGCATATTTCTCGTCGATCACGCGCTTGAATTCCGCGGGGATTTTTAACCGTCCCTTTTCGTCGACGCGGGTTGGATGATTTCCGCGAAACATGTGCCCTGCTCGTTATTGGGCTCCGTTTACTTATGGCTGCTACCACAGCCACTAACACGAGGGAGGTAGAAGCGGTCACAAAAGCAGTGGATTCGGGTTCGTTGGGCCGGTTTTTTTCGGTGTCAGTCTCAGAAACCACTGGCGCCTCGAAACTTATGATCTATGCCCACAACCTCTAATGTTTATTCCACTTCAAACCACTTTTGTCCACATCCTACGCCTAAATCATTTGTTGTCAACCAAAAAGTTTCAGGTTGAGATTTTGGTGAGGGACTCAAGGTACAAAACGCGAAATGTTGCGGTTAACCAGAAAGATGACCACTACGGCTAGTGTTTGGAAAAGTGGTTCACTGTCGGCGAAATTGTGACTTTTCCACTTGCAACCGCTCAGGCGGGCAGAATTTCTTTGAGAAGTTGGCGCCGAACAGATTGCGGGCACAGCGAGAAAGCACTCGTGCTTGCTTGTGAGCCCTCATTCCACGGTGTTGACGCACTGGAGTACACTTGTGCCGAATTCAAGCCGACACAAAACAGGGGGCACAATGAAGCTGAATACGACTCGGGTCTGGCTGGGTGGCATTGCCGGCGGTGTGGTTTGGAATGCATGGAGTTTCTTCATTCAGACGCGACTGGGCCCATTCTATGAGGGCGTGCAGAGGCAAGGATTGTTCCTCAAGGTGCCGCGCTATCCATTTTTCATCGGCCAGTGGGTTTTTCTCGTATTCGTGATGTCGATTCTTCTGGCGTATCTCTACGCGTGGAGTCGCGCAACCGCCGGGGCCGGACCGAAGACGGCTCTCAAAATCGGAATGATCGTCGGGTTCTGCGCGGGCGTGCCTGGCAACTTTGCGCAAGCAACCTGGTCGGCGGTTCCTCGCATGTTGCCGCTCGGATGGATGCTCGAAATGTGGGTTGGCGCGATTCTGGCTACGGTGGTCGCGGGCTTTTTGTACAAAGAGTAATCCGAGGAACTCTCCTGTAGAGACGCGGCTTGCCGCGTCTCCCTTGCAGCGTCCACAAAAACGGGGCAAGCCCCGCCTCTACAGTTGGAAGTTTCAGCAGCCCGCCAAACCTATTTTGCAGGTTCAACAAACACAGCAGTGCCGTAGGCAAGAACTTCCGTTACGCCCTGCATCACTTCAGTTGCGTCGTAGCGGGCGCCGACGACGGCGTTGCCTCCGATTTCGGCGGCGTGTTGCAACATCAGGTCGAACGCTTCGGCGCGAGTCCTCTCGCATAGATTCGTCAGCAGGGTGATGTTGCCGCCGACCAGCGTCTGCAGCCCCGCTCCAATAGTTCCGAAGATCGACCTGGAACGCACCGTGATTCCGCGCACCACTCCCAAAGTGCGCACAACGCGAAAGCCATCAAGCTCGAACTGTGTGGTCACCATGTTATGAGGAACCATCCGTCCCGCGGTTACGGCATAATTGCCCATCGCTCCTCCTTCAATAATTCGTCGAAACAAGAACGTGTCACTCTAATTCAGCCGGTTAAAGTCTCGACCGCCTTACTGGATACTGAGTACTGAGTACTGGGTACTGCCTTTCACTCCACCACCCATTCCCGCAGGCGGCGCAGCAGCGAGGCGGGCGCTTCCGCTTCCAGCACTACCAGACCTTCCTGATACTGGCGCGAGTAGATACGCGCACCGGCCTCCAGCAGGGCCAGCATCTTGCCCTCTTTTTGCGGGATGCGCAGGCGAACGCGTTGCGGACGGTCTCCTTCGAGGACGGCATCGACGCGATCGAGCAGAGTGCTTAAGCCGATTCCTTTCGTCGCCGAGACGTGAATAGTCTGTTCGTTATCTCGCAGCGACTCGCGCTGTTTGGGAAGCAACAGATCGATCTTATTCATCACTCGCAGCCGGGGCTTCTTATCGGCTTCGAGTTCCTTGAGGACGCTTTCCACTTGCGCGTCCTGCTCGGCAGAAACCGGGCTGCTGGCATCGGAGACCTGCATGATCAGAGTGGCGCGTTGCACTTCTTCGAGCGTGGCGCGGAACGCCGACACCAGCGTATGCGGAAGATGCCGGATGAAACCCACGGTGTCAGAGAAGAGAACTTTGCGTTTCGAGGGGAGATCGACGCCCCGGATGGTTGGATCGAGTGTGGCAAACATGCGCGACGACGCCACCACATTGGCCTTGGTGAGCGCATTGAACAGCGTTGACTTTCCCGCGTTCGTGTAACCCACCAGCGCCACCGTAGCCACCGGAACCGATTCGCGCCGTTGCCTCTGCTGCGCCCGAATGCGCCGCACACTTTCGATCTGCTGCTTGACGTGCCGGACGCGCCGGTAAATCTTCCGCCGGTCGGTCTCCAATTGAGTTTCACCCGGCCCACGAGTGCCGATGCCGCCGCCGAGCTGCGACATTTCCACGCCTCGCCCCGCCAGCCGCGGAAGCAAATACTCGAGCTGGGCCAGCTCCACCTGCAACTGACCCTCACGCGTGCGGGCGTGCCGAGCAAAAATATCGAGAATGAGTTGCGTGCGATCGATGACGCGCGTGTTGACTACGCGTTCGATGTTGCGCTGTTGCGAGGGCGAGAGGTCGTGATCGAACAGAATCACATCCGCGGAAACCGAGGCTGCCGCGCCCGCAATTTCCTCCAGCTTGCCCTTGCCGATCAGCGTGGCAGGATCGGGCCGGTCCTTGCGCTGGGTGAATTCACCGGCAATCTCGGCGCCCGCGCTCGTCGCCAGCGCCCGCAGTTCATCGAGCGATTCCTCGGAGCTAAAATCCGGGGAATCAGCCGGCAAGGAAGATGACGACGCGGCCACGCTGGTGGCGTGATCTCGAGCCGCCTGCGCGCCGGGTGTGATGGTTGCAGAAGCCTTTCCCGCGCGGCCGCGGGTGCTAAACTCCACCCCCACCAGGAACGCCCGTTCCCGCTGCTCCGATGGATTCAGCACCGCCTTGGGCTCATTCCGTGAACGGCCGCGGCTGCTCAGTCTGGAGTCATCTCGGCGCAAGCAAACTCACTTCATCCTTCAGTGCCGGAAGCGGAGTCCGGGATCGCCGCCTCCCCAAGGGATGCCACCGCCGCCGGCTTCGCATCCGTGTGAATGTGGGCTCCGCGCGAGATGACGACCGTCGAAATAGCATGCTTGAAAATGAGCTGCTCCTGGTTGCTGGTTTCGAGGACCACCGAGTATTTGTCGAACGATCGGATACGGCCCGTCAGCTTCACACCGCTGACCAGATAAATCGTAATGTTGTGCCGTTCCTTTCGTGCTGTGTTGAGGAAGGAATCCTGAATGTTCTGTTGTGCCGGCTTGACTTCCATTTGCCGATCTCCTTCTTTCGGGTTCGATGCTGCCGCCATGAGCTTAGGGAGGGCAATTGGCTGCAGCTCTCCTGCCGGCTCTTACAATACGGCCTTGTCGCGCGCTTTTCAACTTCCCGAGCAATAATAATTCTGGAGAGTGCCCGGCACCCGGCGCGCCCAACGGCTCATTTCCGGGGCCCCGAAAATCGGACGGGTTTCATTTCCCTCGCCAGCCATCTACAATCGTCATTTCCCGAGCGGAGTTTCAGAACAGGAGCGCTGAACTTGACCGACATCAACTTCCCCACCGACCCCACCACTAACCTTCTGATGCTGTTTCGCTGGTTGCATTTTGTCGGCGGCGTGACCTGGCTCGGCCTGCTGTATTTCTTCAATCTGGTCAATGTTCCCTTCATGAAGGAACTCGATCCCGCCACCAAAGGCAAAATCCTGCCCGGCCTGATGTCGCGCGCCCTGTGGTGGTTTCGCTGGGCATCGGTGCTTACCGTGTTGATGGGCTTGGCATACTGGGGCAGCATCGTCGCCTCCGACGCCAGAAACGGCGATGCATCTTCCGGTGGCCCGATGGGAACTTTCTTTGTGATCTGGACCGTCGCCTGGGCGCTGATGTATGCCTGCACGATTCCCGGCAAGGGCGCGCTCGACAAAGGGCCGGTACTCGCCGTGATTTACACGGTCATCGTGGTCGTGGCCTCGTGGCTGTTCTTGCGCTTCAACGATCATGGCTGGGAGAGCAATCGCCTGCTCGCCATCGGCATCGGCGGCGGGATGGGTTGGGTCATGATGCTGAACGTCTGGGGCGTAATCTGGCGCGCACAAAAGAAAATTATCCGGTGGACCACCGACAGCGCGGCCAACGGCACACCGATGCCAGACAAAGCAAAATATCTGGCCCGGCAAGCCTTCCTCACGTCGCGCGCGAACTTCGTGCTGTCGTTCCCCATGCTGTTCCTGATGGGAGCCGCTAGTCACTATCCGATGTTTGGGAAGTAGAAAGGCAATCTGAGTGCTGGACTACCAGGTTGAGGATCGGATCATCGGGCCATTGGATCATTGCGCGATCTAAGATCACCAGATGAACCGATCTCCCGATTCTTGCGGAGCTAGCGTCCACGCTTTGCCGTCAAAATGCACCGAAGACGCGAAGAGGCAACGGGCGAGGGCGCGGCACTAGACCCCGAACCCCGAAGCAGCTCAATCTCCATGTTTTCCCTGCCCAGCGCAGCTGGGTTGCGAGTTCAGCCGGTCCAAAGAGCGAGCACGCCGCAGGACCGAATTCGCCTGGAAATACAGCCGCGAGCAACCCCCAAAAAAAATCAGGGGAGCGGGAAGCCCCCCTGAGCACTTTCATCGGTATTGAACTGATTAGAAGGTCAGCTTCAACCCGAGTTGAATGTTACGTCGCTCGTCGTTTGGCTGTCCGGCGAATCCCACAACCCCGCCCTTCTCGGCCTGAATATACGGAGTCAGAACCCCGCTCAAGTTGGAAAGGCCGTACGGCTCAGCATCGATATTCGTGGTTTCGACGTACGTGTTGGAGTGATTGAAGATGTTGTACATCTCTGCCCGGAACTGCAACCCGAAACGCTCGGTAACCTTGAAATTCTTGAAGAAGTTCATGTTTATGTTCCAGTAGCCTGGTCCGACGTACTGGTTTCGCATCGGATAGCCCTGGCCAGTGGTGGTGTAAGTGCAACCGACGTGATACAGCCCGGTACAGGTCGGTATGCCTAATGAAACGCCAGTGTTGTTAACGCAAAGAGAACCAGCGGGGGCCCCGACGGATGCGGCGCATGGAGCATTCGGCAGCGTTAAGTAGTTAAACGTGTTGGGGGCAAAGTCGGGTCCCGCGGCAACCGCGGTGCCAGTATGCGCACCGGCCCCAGGGGGAACCCATAACGGGTAGTCTTGACCATTGTAATTGGTGCCGTCATAGATACTAAACGGCGCGCCTGATCGGACGTTGACGTTAGCGCCCAACCCCCACCCGCCGAAGACAGCACGGGCAATCCCGCCGCCGCCGCTTTTCATCCACGGGAGCTCCCAGCTTGCGTCGACGCGGAAGCGTTGCCGAATGTCGTAATCCGAGTTTCCATAGTTGAGAGCCGGATTAAAGGCGTCCAAATACCCAAGCGAGTAGAGGCCAGAGTTGATCGCGTCGTTCGCGTCGCTAAACGTGGAGGAGAGGTTGTCCATCGAGTGCGACCACGTGTAGTTTGTGCTCAGATTAAGGCCCTTGGACCAGAGGTTGTTGGCCCTCCACGCCAAGCTTAAAGAGTTGTAGTGGCTGAACCCGTTGTCGCTGCGATAGTTCATATTGCTGTACTGGAGGTTGAGGCGGTTGCCGAACCGCGCATCACCCAGGTACGCACCGCCCTCACCCGCGAGATTGACGTTGGCGATGTCGTAGCCATGGACACCGTGAGAACCGGAATAAGCGATCGAGAAAAGTGAATTGTGGGTGACCTGGCGCTCAATGGAAAGGTCGTAAGTTTCGGCATACGCGGTCTTCATGTGCTGGTTGATCGCGCGCTGGCTGACCGCTGGAAAGGCCTTCGAGACTCCCGTACCCGCCAGTGGACCGGCATTGTCGGTGTACACCGGCATAGATGCAATGTCCGACCCCGCTATCAAACTCACCACGGCGTAGGCGGGGGGGTTCTGGATCGCGTTAAAGGTTACGTTGCCGAAGTTACGCTCGTAGCCGATGCTGTAGCCGCCACGCAGGCTGGTCCTGCCATCGCCAAACACGTCCCATGCGAAACCGACACGTGGCCCGAAGTTCTTGTAATCAGGTTTCCAGAACACGCCTCCGTTCTTGGCAAGTTGGACAGAACCATTGCGAATCTGATCGAAGGGGTCACTTCCCGGACCCATCACAAAATTGGAGTCGAGAGCGGTGTTGGCATTGTGCTGGACGCCATAATACTCCCAGCGCAGTCCCGCGTTAAAGGTGAAGCGGGGCGTAACCTTCCACGAATCCTGGCCATAAAATGCGAAATCGTTGTAGCGATAGTTACGCTTAAAGCTCGGTGGCCCGACCGGCAACGTCAGCGTGCAGGCTGGCGTCACGATATAAGCACCGGTATTCGGATCCCTTTCGCAAGGGAACTCGCCCTGCGGAGAGACCGCGCCCTCGAACTGGTAAATGTTACCCGAGACCAGGTTGGCGATTCCGGAAGCCAGCGAGCTCGACCCCAGATTTTCAACCGCAGTCTCGTAGGCGCCAAATACGCGGTTGTCACGAACGTGAATGTATTGGCCCCCGAACTTGAACTGGTGCTTACCTTTGGCAAAAGAGACGTCATCGTAAAACTGGTAGAGATTCTGCGGTCCACCGAACGGGATGGATTCACCGGCTGCGTCCGGGAGGTATCCGGGAAACACCAAGGGGAAGCCGCTCACCGTCGGGATACTGCCGGACGTGTACAGCGTTGGGCCTATTGGAGCGCTGCCCAACGTGTCGACCGGGCCAAGAAGCCGGTTGTAAACCACCTTGGCCGTGTCCACCAAATTCGAGCTAAAGACGTGGTTGAGGCTAAAGGTGTAGTTCTGATCGAATTGGTTCGCTCCGGTGTTATAGCCGGCGTAGGGACTGGCGCTAACCGTGCCTGCGAAATCCAGCTCGTGGTACCCGGCATAACGTGCCATGATCGTCGTTTTGTCCGACAGGTTGTAGTCAATCTTACCAACTTCGTCCCAGACATTGGACGGAGATCCGCCGCCTGCGTCGGAAGGTACGGTAAAGGAAACTACGTCGCAAGTCAACGTCGAGCAGGGTGTGGTGTTGATCGTATGGACTCCCGAAGCCGGAGTTCCGTACTGCGTAAAAAAAGCCTGGCTCGCGGGTGCCAGCGACGCGTAGGAGGAGGGATCGATAATCGTAAACTCCTGGGGAGCAGCACTGCGTATGCGGATCCACTCAAGATTGTCGAAGAAGAACAATTTGTCTTTCTTGATGGGGCCGCCCACCGAAAAGCCAAAATTGTTGCGCGTGAAAACACCCTTCGGTGTGCCGGTGGCACCGTTTTCGTAAGTGTTAGACGAGAGGGCCGAGATGCGGTTGAATTCGTACGCGCTTCCGTGCAACTGATTGGTGCCGGACTTGGTAACCAGGTTGACCACGCCGCCGCTGGCCCGACCAAACTCAGCCGTAAAGTTGCTGGTCATGACGCTGAATTCCTGCACCGAGTCGAGCGGAATGGCTTGCCCAATGCCGGCCGTAAATAGATCCACATTCTCGGCGCCATCAAGCAGAACACTGGTCGAAGATGACCGCTGACCGTTAATAGCAAATCCGGCGCCACGATTGCTGGATGTGTCCTCGCTCACGTTACTGGCCGATCCCACGAGCGCATACGGGTCGCGGTTTGCATCGGTCGGCAGGCGATTGAGGTCCGCTGTGCTGACGATCTGGGACATGGTCTGAGTTTCCGTGTTGACGGCCACGGTTTCACCTGTGGCACTCACCTCTACCGTAGTAGCGCTTCCGCCAACTGTAAGCTGCGCTGAGACGTCGTTCTGCGATCCTACGGCGACCTCGATACGGTGGCCGTACTTCTGAAAGCCGCTGGCTTCGACGGTCACTTCATAGGTGTCGGGCCTAAGAGTGGGAATAGTGTAAAGACCTGACGAGTTAGTGGTCGCCTCACGCGTAAAGCCGGTGTTTACTGACTTGACCGTCACCTTGGCACCTGAAACGACGGCGCCGGTGGGGTCTTTGACCGTTCCACTGATCTGGCCGTCCTCGGTCTGGCCAAAAGCAAATACCGAAGAGAGTGCGAGTACTAAAAAAACTATTGGCAGTCTATACTTCATGGAAGTCCTCCTGGTTGAGAACGCGATTCTGATCATTGGGATTGAATCCTTGAGCAAGATCCGAAAAAGAGCCGACCGCAGTCCAATGCACACATATACGCAACAAAAAAGAGGAGCAATCCTCTGACCACAGGCATCAGTCAATAGGTTGTTTTGGCTCAATGGGTTACGAGTTCGCAGAGATCTCGAATACCAAAATTGGAATTCACATCCTCCCTCAAATACCGACTTTCATAGATACGCCCCATCCTCCTTGAACCCGACAGGTCTCTCTCCAGGCAGAGATTTCGCCTTTCAAGCACCCAGGTCGGCAGGTTCGTGACGCCATGAAAGACATCGTCAGATTCACCTGCGGCTGCCTGGACGCCCACCGGCGCAGCTATGGGGTCACCTGCACCGTTCGCCTGGAAAGGCGCACAATGTTTTCGAGCAGATTGAAATACTCTAAAGCTGCGTTGCAGAGCCTTAATGATAGCCTAACTGGTTGAGCTACTCGGGAGATAAAATCGCCCCTGCTTTAGCCACAACCAACGCACTTCATGCCCCACCATGCGTTAAACCGCGATGAGTTGAACTGCGATGGTTTCGCCCTGGGCTTGCGGCTCTTCAATAGTGCCCAGTTCTTCGCGGCTCACGAAATCCTGGAGGACGTCTGGCGAGCTGCTCCGCCGGCAGAACGGAAATTCCTGCAAGGTCTGATTCAGGTCGCCGTCGCACTCCACCACTATGGCAATGGAAATCTGGCGGGTGCGAGCTCCGTGCTCCGCCGCGCCGCCCGCAACCTCGCCGCCTACCCGGACGGATTCCGCGCCATCGCCCTCGCACCCTTACTACGCTCGCTGGAGGACTGGCAACTGGCGATCGATAAGGGCAGTTCAGCGCCGCCCCTGCCGAAAATCAATCTTCACTCATCAGTCGTCAGCCCGGCCTCGTCGCTCGACCACTGAATGCTAGAATCAACACGTCTCGTGAACCGGCCTTCCATCGCGAACCCGCAGGCGACGGCGAAGATCCTCGACGCCGTGCCGATGCTCGATCTCCAGCGGCAGTACCAACAGATTCGCGAAGATATTCTCGCCGCAGTCGAGCGGGTTTGTTCGTCGCAGCAGTTCATTCTCGGTCCCGAGGTCGAGGCGCTCGAGCGTGAGATCGCGGCGCTGACGGGAGCGGTCTCGGCCGTCGGTTGCGCGTCTGGAACCGAGGCCCTCTGGCTGGCGCTCGTCGCCGCTGGCGTAAAGCCCGGAGACTCCGTCATTACCACCGCGTTCAGCTTCTTCGCTTCGGCCAGCGCAATTGTGCGGGCGGGCGCAACGCCAGTCTTCGTGGACGTCGATCCAGGTACTCTGAATCTCGACGCAACGTTGGTCGATCGTCAACTGCGTGATCGGCCCCTGCGTGATCGGCAACTCGGCAGTAAGCGACCCGAAAATCTTTGCGCGATCCTTCCCGTGCATCTCTACGGACAGTGCGCCGACATGGACGCGTTCAACTGCATCGCTGAGGAATTCGGCGTTGCAGCTGTCGAGGACGCCGCCCAGGCGATTGGCGCCGAGTGGAGCGGGCGCGGCGCGGGCTCGCTCGGTGTAACCGCCGCCTTTAGTTTCTATCCCACCAAGAATCTGAGCGCCTACGGAGACGCGGGCATCGTCACCACTTCCCGTCCGGAGATGGCCGAGCACATGCGCCAACTCCGCAACCATGGCAGTCCGCGCCGCTACTATCACCACGAATTTGGCTGGAACGGACGCATGGATGCGATTCAGGCAGCGGTGCTGCGCGTGAAGCTTCCACACATCGCGGACTGGAACCAGAGCCGGCGGCAGCACGCCGCGACCTACGACCAGCTATTTGCCAGCGCCGGGCTGACTTCGAACCAGACTTCGGACCAGTCTTCGAATGAAAGTTGCGCGCCAGTGCGCTTGCTAGCGCGGAGTCCGCAAGCCAAGCATGTGTTTCATCAGTATGTAATTCGCGTCGAGCGTCGAGACGAACTGCGCCAATTCCTCGCGGAACGAAAAATTGGGTCGGAAATTTACTACCCGCTGCCACTGCACTTGCAGCCGGTCTTTTCGTACCTCGGGCTGAAGGCAGGAGACCTGCCGGTCTCCGAACAAGCTGCCCGGGAAGTGCTGGCCTTGCCCATGTTCCCGGAGTTGACCGAGGCCGAGATCGGGTGGGTGGTCGAGAGCATTGCGGATTTCTACTCGTGAACGGCGTTTCACCGCCGAGACGCCGAGTTCGCCGGGAAAACCTTCAATAAAAAAGAATGAGAAGTTCTCTGCGACCTCCGCGTCTCGGCGGTTAACGGGTTCTCGTTTACCGCTTGCGCTTAGCTTTCCTATTGACCGCTTTCTTGCTCACCGCTTTCTTGCTCACAGCTTTCCTGCTCACAGCTTTCCTGCCCCCAGCCCGCACCGGCTCTTCTCCCGGCCCGTACACTCGACGCACAATCGGAGTATTGAGCTTGTATTTGCGCTCGGTGACGTTGCCATTGTCATCCTTCACACGAATGACGAACGCGGGCAACACGCCTTCTTTGTCGAAGTTCTCTTGTGCCACGGTCACGGGCAGGACGCCTTCCATGCGCTCGCGATAGGCCGTCTCATAGCGATGGCGCTTCACGTTCCAGGTAAAGACGCGAATCTGGTTGAAGTCAAACGGCAGGCCATCCCTGGGTTCGGTGACCACGGTCAAGTACTGCGCGACTTTCTTGTCTCCATCCTGCACCTGATTCAGCACGAAGAACGCGACAATGCGCTGGCCTTCCGCGTATTGTGCAACGTCGAGCGGGATGTCGAGATCGATCATGCGCGCCAGCACCCATCCGACACGGCTGTGGGAGTCGCGCACCAGCCACCAATCCTCGATCACCGGAACAGGTTGTTTCTTGTCATTGTTCTGCGGACTAATGTTTTGCGGACTAATGTTTTGCGGTCTGCTGTTCTGCGGACTAATGCTCTGCGGACTGTTGTTCTGCAAATTCTTCTGCGGATTGCTGCCCGGCTTCGAGGGAGTGGCCGAGCGCGCCGGCGGCGCAACCGCGCCCGGTTTCTCAGCCGTGCCTCGCTTCAACAGCGATAGCTTCTCGCCGGAGGAAATCTGATAGAGATGTTCCGTGTCGCGCCCTGGTTCGACGTGCAGATTCGTATCGTTGCGCGCCGCGCCTTGCGCCTGCACGGGATCGTCCTGGTTGTCCGCGGTCAGCTTCTGGATCCGATCGAAGACTTCCTCACTGACGAGGTAGCGCTGCTCCATCCATCCCGTCACACCGGCTGCGGTGCGCACTTTGACAAAGTGGCGATCATGGTCGAGCACTTCCACGCGCTCGCCGTTCTTCACCACTCCGGCTTTTTCATACACCGCCGCCACGCGGTCGCGCAGGTTGGCCTGAACGCCGGAAACGTAGGCGATCTCCAGCACGTGCCCGCGGCCGCGATTGCAGCCCGCAAGAAACATCGCGCTGGCCAGACAGAGTGCAGCAGCCGCTGATCGAAACAGAAATGTGGGGATGAACTTCACCGGATCAAACTTTAACTATAGCGCGGCGTGATAACGCTGGAAAGAGAACGGCGGGTAATTGAACGCTCCAAGGTTTGCCTGTCTCCATTGCTTCCCTGTTTACTCTCAAGGTATTAACGCGTGTTTACCACTACCCCCCTCCCCGCACCAAGCCTACTCGGCGAATGGAGCCGACGCGGATATCGAATCAGCCTCCTGGCAGCTAGTTCGCCGTCACCTTAATGGCGGCCGTGATGGCCGTTTCAGGATAGCTCACCGTAATCGTGGTCGTGTAGGCGCCTGTACCCACGGCCGTCGCGGTACAGAACACAGGATCTGTTCCGTTCACGCAGGTGATATTTGGGCTGACAGAGGTGAAGCTTGCGCCGGTGGTGACGTCGTCGCTTCCGTTCGCCGTAACCTTGAATCCCGTCGGGTTGTTGCCACCGGTGTCGGCATTGAAGGTCCAAGTATCCGGGTCAACCGTCAGACTGGTGATGACAATGTACACAGTGGCCGAAGCTGTCCCGCTGAGGCCTTGCGCGGAGGCGGTTATCGTGGCCGTGCCCAATCCCTGCCCCGTGGCCACGCCGCTGGCAGGATCGATCGACACTACGTTGGGAGAATCGCTCGACCACGACACGCCGCTTTTGATCTGGGATCGCGTACTGTCCGCGTAAGTGCCCCACGCCGTCAACGTCTGCGTCTGGGTAAGAATGATGTTCGGGCTTGGCGGTTGGACCGCAATCGAATCGAGAGTGTTCGGCTGAAAGAACCCCCTGCAACTGACCCCAAAGGCCAGTGCAACCAGAACCGTAAAAGCAAGCGACAACGCCAGTTTGCGCCCAGTCAACATATAATGATCGCCTCAGATAGCGTAATTTTAGCAGAACGCCCGGCCTAAGCTCGATCCCCGATAGTGCATGGCTGGGGTCGTACCTTCGCACGCCCCGCTCGCCACGTGCTCGAAGCGTTCCCGAATATTAAGGAACGGGGCGCGATCCTGAACTTGCACGGTCTTTTCTGGCAGGCTGCAGATTTGCGGCGGGGCCAGCAAGTGCATAGTCCCTTCCCCTTCGGCTGCGCTCAGGGTCAGGATGACAACATGAAGGAAGATTGGCTGACAACTGAGAGTTGAGAGCCCCCCCTACTTCGGCCGCTTCTTGCCTGCGTTCGCGATGCGCCCGTTAATCGGCTTGCGGGCAGCGAAGCCCTCATCTGTCCCGTGCCAATGCGCGATCGTGGGCTCGCCCAGCTTCCAGCACAACAGCAGGATCTCGCCTTCCACCTTGCAGGGAAAGTCGAGCAATCCGATGTCGAGATCTTTTACCTGCACGCCGGTCGCGTCGATTTCGGCGAGGGCGTCCTTGATGCGCCGAATCGCCTTCTCGCGCTCCGCCTTGCGCCGCGCCAGATGGACCACATTCAGCATCATGCCGCCGCTGAGAAAAACGCGGTGCGCCGTCTCCTCTAACTCGAAGTCCACGTCTTCGATCAGCTTCTTGCCGTGGATTGCCTGCCGGAGCAGCGACTCCAGAATCGGCAGGAGCATCTGCGCGTCATCGAGGGTAAAGGTACGGTCGGACATGTGTTTCTATTCTACAGCTTTGCTACGGTTTCAAAGTTTCAAGGCTTCAAGGTTTCAAGTTTCAAGGTTTCAAGGTCTTGGAGTTTCCCGGACGCGTCATTTTATGTTCGACTATTGGGATGGACGAAAACTTTCCGGCGGCCTCCAGATCCACTCCGCGCAATGTTTATGTTTTCGGCCTGACTTCGTTCCTCAACGACACGGCCAGCGAAATGGCGTACTGGGTGCTGCCCGCCTTTCTTGCATCGCTCGGCGCCGGACCGGCGCAACTTGGGATCATCGAAGGCATTGCCGAGAGTGTGGCTTCCTTTGCCAAGCTTTTCTCCGGCTACGTGACTGACAAGGTTTCGCGCCGCAAGCCCATCGTGGTCGCCGGATACTTCGTGGCCAACGCGGTGAAGCCTCTGTTGGCGCTGGTTTCTTCGTGGTGGCAAATTCTGGGAATTCGTTTTTGCGATCGCTCTGCCAAGGGCGTGCGGGGAACTGCCCGCGACGTGATGGTGGCCGAGTCGGTCGAAAAGTCAGCGCTCGGCTCCGCCTATGGCCTGATTCAAGCCATGGATTCCGCCGGCGCCATCGCGGGCCCGCTACTGGCGCTGGCCATTATCGGACGCTTCGGCATGCGCGGCGTGTTCGCGTCCGCCGCGATCCCGGGAGCTCTGAGCGTGCTCGTTGCCTGGATTGGAATCCGCGAGGTTCGCAAACAAGTGGAGCGACGGGCGCCCTCGCCCGTCCAAGCTGAGCGAAGCTCGGCAGCCGCGGCGAGATCCGAATGGCTCCCAAAATTGCCGCTTGCCTTCTACTACGTGCTGGCCGTGGTCACACTGTTTTCGCTGGGAAATTCCAGCGACATGTTTCTCGTCCTGCGGGCTGGAAGTATCGGCATTCCAGCATCGCGCGCTCCGCTGCTGGGACTCGTCTTCAACATCATGTTCACGCTGTTGTCCTGGCCGGCCGGCAAGTTCAGCGACCGCTTCTCGCGCTCGGCCATCGCCGCCACTGGATACTTCGTTTTCGCCATCGTCTATTTTGTCTTCGCACTCGCGCCTTCCCAACTGGCGATCTGGCTGACCATGGCCTTCTACGGACTCTTCTATGCGCTCACTAATCCCGTGCTTAAGGCGCTGGTCGTCGAAAGCGTAGCGGGCGATGTTCGGGGCCGTGCTCTGGGAATTTATTTTTTTCTCACCAGCGTGACCACGCTGCTCTCGAGCCTCATCACCGGAGCGCTTTGGAAGGTCTATGGCCCAGCCGTTCCGTTCTATTTTTCGGCGGGAATTGCGACCGTCGCGGCGTTCGCCCTGCTCGCCCACCGTTCGCCAGCGCGAGAATAATCGGCAGAGACTTGGCTCGCTAAAACTCGTGCTTAGCGCGTGCAGGCGGCGCCTTATTCAGCGGGAATTCTGGGCACGACTGAAAAGGCTACTGAAAACAAAGCACATTTTCAACGGCTGGTAGAATGATGCTGCGAGGCTCCCCGTGAACTTTGTTGTCGGTTTCGACGCAAAGAACAACGTCCTGCGTTGCACGCTGGAAGGCCGCATGACAGGTGTGATTCTGTTGGATTTGTACGCAAGAGCGGTAAAGTATATGGAGTCGCATCCGCCGTGGCGCGGCATTCTTGACTTCTCAGGGGTGACGGACTTTGAAGTTTCCAGCGACGCGATAAGGCGGCTGGCGGCGACCCCGCCTGCATTACCGGCTGGATATATGCGGGTCTTGGTGATCCCACAGATTTTCATTTACGGATTGGCGCGCATGTTTCAGATACTTGGCGAAAAGAATCGCCCGGAGTTGCAGGTGGTTCGCACGCTGGACGAGGCGTACACTATGCTCGGCGTGGAATTCCCGGATTTTCACCCTGTAATCTGACGGCTCCGCACTGCCGCGTCTCTACTTGGAATCAGACGCGCCTTCACCCGATCGGCGCAGCCAGAAATACGCGACCACCAGAAACGCTACGCCCGCCACGGTGTCGAGAGCGACATCCCGCACCGTGCCCGAGCGCGATGGGATGAAGCTTTGGTGCCATTCATCCATGGCGGCAACGAAAAGGGTTCCCAGCCAGGACAACAGCGCCGCGCGCAACAACAAGGCGCGAACTCGACCGAACGTAGCTCGCCAGCCACGCAACAACAGCAGGCTCAACATGCCGTACCCGACGACGTGCCCGGTCTTGCGTAGATAGTGATGGAAGATGAAGAAGTGGTGGATGTTGATGTGGCCGAACAGGCGCGTCAATATCGTGTACAGCACAGTGCCTGTATTCTGTGCCGAGAAGAAATCGGTGGACTCAAACGCGATCAGACCGATCCAGACAATCGCTGGCCACCAGGCGCGCACAAAATTGGGACGAGACGCAGTCAAATTAACCTCGTCCCTCACTCCGCCGCGTAATTCGGCGCTTCGCGCGTGATCATGACGTCGTGTACGTGACTTTCGCGCAGGCCCGCGGCGCTGATGCGCACGAAGCGCGCCTTCTGCTGCAGTTCAACCACCGTCTCACACCCGCAATAACCCATGCCCGATTTCAGCCCGCCCACCATCTGGTGCACGATCATCGCGACCGATCCACGATAGGGCACGCGCCCTTCAATTCCTTCCGGCACCAACTTACCCAGCCGGTTCGACTCTTCGCCAATAACCGGCATGGCCGTCGACGCATCTCCATCGGAGTTCTGGAAGTAGCGCTCGCTCGAACCCGCGGCCATCGCTCCGAGCGAGCCCATGCCGCGATACGCCTTGAAGGTGCGGCCCTGATACAGAATCTGTTCGCCCGGGCTTTCATCCGTTCCCGCAAACATCGATCCGATCATCACCGCGGAAGCGCCCGCTGCCAGCGCCTTGCTGATGTCGCCGGAATACTTGATGCCGCCGTCGGCAATCACCGGAACGCCCGAGTCGCGCGTGGCTCGCGCCGCCTCCGCAATCGCCGTGATCTGCGGAACCCCAACGCCGGTTACGATGCGCGTAGTGCAGATCGAACCCGGCCCAATGCCGACTTTAACCCCGTCCACTCCCGCGCGCACCAGATCGCAGGCGCCATCGAAGGTCGCTACGTTGCCGGCAATCAGTTCCACCTCGGGCAACTTCGCTTTGACTTTCTTGACCGCTTCGAGCACCAGCGATGAATGCCCATGCGCGCTGTCAATGGCCAGCACGTCGACTTTCGCCTGCGCCAGTTCCTGGGCGCGCTCCAGGAAATCGCCCGTCGCCCCGATCGCCGCACTCACCCGCAACCGTCCCTTATCGTCCTTGGCGGCGCCGGGATATTTCAGTTTCTTCTGAATATCCTTAACCGTGATCAAGCCCTTCAGGATGTACTTGTCGTCGACGACGAGAAGCTTTTCCACCCGGTGCTCGTGCAGAATCTCTTCCGCCTGCTCCAGCGTCGTTCCCACCGGTACCGTGATCAGATTCTCCTTGGTCATGACCTTGCTGATCGGAATATCGAAGCGCGTCTCGAAGCGCAGGTCGCGATTGGTCAGAATGCCGACCAGTTTTCCATCTTTGAGGGTGATGGGCACACCTGAAATCTTGTATTTCTGCATGACGTCGAGCGCGTCAGAAACCTTCGCATCCGGCGACATGGTCACCGGATCGACGATCATGCCGCTCTCTGACCGTTTCACCTTGTCCACTTCATTGGCCTGCTGATCGATGGTCAGGTTGCGATGAATGATGCCGAGGCCTCCCTGTTGCGCCAGGGCAATCGCCATGTGCGACTCGGTCACCGTGTCCATGGCGGCGCTGATGATCGGAATGTTCAGCCGTATGTGGCGCGAAAGTTGGGTCTGAGTGTTGGTGTTGGCGGGCACGACTTCAGAGCGCGCCGGCAGGAGTAAAACATCGTCGAATGTGAGGGCTTCGGGAACGGGAAAATGGATCATAGGATTTTCGGATTAAATTTCTATTGTAGGGAGCGCTTGGGCATCAAGCAAATGGAGGTGCATTCAGTCTGCTGAAATTTCTCAAGTCGCTTGTCCATCGCCAGACGACAGTACTATGCTCAATTACGGCTGTGATTAAGGTATGACCTTCCGCTCGTTTTCGTCTGTGCTTCTTGCTTTTGTCCTATTCGTCGTCTCCGGAGCAGGGCGACGCATTGACGCGCAGGAGCAGCGGTCAGACCCACCTCCAGATTTCCGGCAACTTCTGCAGAAGCTTGCAGCCTACAAACCAGATCCATGCGGTCCCCCGTACGGAGAGAACGAGGACTCCACGGATGTTGAGTCCCGCCTTTTACTACAGGCGGCGGACATCGTTACGCAGGGACTGAACGCAACTGCTGCTCCCGGGTCGCCCCGCGACCGCGCGGCAGAGGCACTGGAAAAGCTGGAGCGGATGAGCGCCGAGATCAATGCCGCTTGGCCCGAGGAGAACCGTCTACATTTTCAGATACTCGACCTGCCGCCTGCTCTGGTTGTGAAAATGACGCTCCGCACGCATGGAGATTTCTTCGTCTTCGGCATCCCCGAAGAAGATTCGGGAAAGCCCAATCGGCTTTGGGAAGAGGTTGGGTCGGACGACGAGTTTCTTAAGCACGATCTGTTTCACCCGCTGCTCGATCTCTATCCGCTGCACCGAGGCCCTTCAGGAAACCCAAGATTCCTTGCCAAGTTTGTCCATGCCGGATGTGCAGGCAGCATCGGCGTTTCGTACGATGCTCGCGAATGGAATCCGAAGGATACCGGAGGTCTTGAACAGATCATTGAGCAGATGGGCACATGGGGGCTAGATGATAAGGTACCCGGATTCGCACAAATTGGTAAACTCCGAACCGAAGGTTCGCTGATCACCCTGCCGTATTGCTGGTTTTCGGCGATAGACACTTGGGACAATCCTAGTCTGTGCGCGGTCGACGCCTACGATCTCTCCGCCGACAGCGTCACGTTTCGCTCCCGCGCTTACAACCGGCCCGACCTTTTGCCTATTGCGAAAGCCATCGAATATGCCGAGCAGCGCGATTACTCCGCCGTTCTCGGGTACTGCGCTTCTAGCCAGGTTGCGCGCAGATTGGTGCGCAACATTCCGCCCCACGCCGGCGCAGAAGATATTCGGGTAACTCATACCGCAAACGGGAGGGAGCACGTCGAGTTTGGCTCCGGCCCCGGATATAGCTTTGACGTGGAAAAGCACGCTGGCCGCTGGCGAGTGGTCGCTTTCAGCATAGAGTGACGCCACGCGCACAGCTTGTCTCCAAAGCAAAAAAGGCGTCCGTTATGGACGCCTTGGTGCCTGTTGGAATCGCGGCGAATTACTCTTTCTTGTCGCTGCCCTCAGTCTTACCCTCGGCCTCAGCGTTGGCGATGTCCTTCTGCACCTGCGCTTCGGCGTCGGCATTTTCCATGGCCTTGCGGTTTTCCTCGGCGCGCTTGGCTCGGATTTCGGCGCGCTTCTGGCGCTTTTCATCGATCACCTGCTCGCTGCCCAGCAGTTCGATGAACGCCTTCTCGGCGCCGTCGCCCTTCCGCCAGGCGGTGCGGACGATGCGCAGATATCCGCCCTTGCGGTCGCCGAAGCGCGGAGCCACGGTATCGAAAAGTTTGGTGACCGCTTCCCCGGTCATCAAATAGGAAGCCGCCTGACGGCGCGCCGCCAGGTCGCCTTTTTTTCCGAGCGTGATCATCTTCTCGACCTGCGGACGCACCGCCTTCGCCTTGATCACGGTCGTCTCAATGCGCTCTTCCATGATGATCGACGTCACCATGTTGCGCAGCATGGCGCGCCGATGAGATGTGGTCCGTCCTAACTTGTATCCCGCAACTTTGTGACGCATGTCTGAACCCCAGTTGTCAGTTGCCACTGGCCAGTTGCCAGTGGGTTGTTAGTCAGCAGCCAGTGGCTCGGGATCAGGCTTTACTGGCAACTGACCACTGGCCACTGGCAACTGCGTTCCTACAGATCGTTATCGCCGTACGCCGAAGCGGGCAGCACCTGGTTCGAAGTCGGTCCGGGCACAGCGTTTCCGTGCTCGTCGATCTTCATGCCCAGGCTCAGACCCATCGAGTTGAGGATCTCCTTGATCTCGTTCAGCGACTTCCGGCCGAAATTTTTCGTCTTCAGCATTTCGGCTTCGGTCTTCTGCACCAGTTCGCCGATCGATTGAATGTTGGCGTTCTTCAGGCAGTTATAACTGCGCACCGAGAGTTCGAGTTCCTCAACCGAACGGTTCAGATTCTCGTTCTTGATCTCGGGCCTGCGCTCTTCGCTCGCCGACGCCGTTTCAATCTCCTCTTCGAAGTTGATGAAGATATTCATGTGATCTTTAATCAACTTTGCCGACAATCCCAGCGCATCGCCGGGAGTGATCGAACCGTTGGTCCAGACCTCGACCGTCAGCTTGTCGTAATCGGTGATCTGCCCCAAACGCGCCGCTTCGACGGTGTAATTGCACTTGCGCACCGGCGTGTGTACGGAATCGATCGGAATGAATCCGATGCCCAGATCGTCCTCGAAATTCTTGTCCGCGGAAACGTAACCGCGGCCGCGCTTCAGGCGCATTTCCATATCGAGCTTGCCACCCTCGCTCACCGTCGCGATGTAAATTTCCTTGTCGAGAACTTCCACATCGCCGTCGGCCTCGATCATGCCGCTGGTAACCACGCCTGGCTGATCGGCGCGCAGGTAAATCGCCTTCGGGCCGTCTCCCGCCAGTTTGAACGGGACCTGCTTCATGTTCAGGATGATGTCGGTCGCATCCTCGACCACACCCGGAATCGACTGGAACTCGTGCAGCACGCCTTCGATCTTCACCGCGGTAACGGCCGCGCCTTCGATCGAACTCAGCATCACGCGCCGAAGCGCATTGCCGATGGTGGTGCCAAATCCGCGCTCAAACGGCTGCGCCCAGAACATCCCGTATTTATCGGTGAGCGAACTGGTGTCGCTCGCCAAGCGTTTCGGTTTTTGAAAACCTCTCCAAAGCATTCTGTGTTTCTCCTCTCGGCCATGTGGCTCCGCCGTGGCTCTTTGAACCGGCCCATGTTCAAATCAAGCGCCACTGCGGGCTGATCTGGCACGAAAAAGTGGGCCTGAACCCGCTATTCGCTGTTCGTCGTTCGCTATTCGCCATTCGTGGATCGCCGGTCTTAGCGAAAAGCGAACAGCGAACGACGTTCCTCTATTTACTGTACAACTCCACAATCAGCTGCTCATTCACTGGCAACTGGATGTCTTCGCGTTTCGGCAGCGCAAGCACGCGCCCCTTGTAGTTCTCGCGATCGATCTCCAACCACACCGGAGCTGGCTGATGACTGGCAAAATCCCTCGCGGTTTCGAGAATCGGCACCTTGCGGCTGCTCTCGCGAATCGCAATCTCTTCTCCCGCGCTGATCTCGTACGAAGGGATGTTCACCTTCTTCCCATTCACCTGTACGTGCCCATGACGCACCAACTGGCGCGCCTGACGGCGCGAAATTCCGAAGCCCAACCGGTAGACCACATTGTCCAGACGGCGCTCGAGTTGCTCCAGCAGTTTCGCGCCCGTCACGCCCTTGAACCGGACCGCGTTCTCGAAGTAATTCCGGAACTGGCCTTCCTGGGTGAAGTAGATGCGTTTGGCTTTCTGTTTTTCGCGCAACTGCAGACCGTAGCCTACAACCTTGGTCTTCTTGTCTTTCCCGTGCTGTCCGGGAGCGAAGTTGCGTTTCTCAATTGGACATTTGTCGCTGAAGCACTTGGTGCCTTTGAGGAAGAGCTTGATGCCTTCCCGGCGACAAAGACGACACACTGCATCGGTATAACGTGCCAAGTTATTCTCCTTTGTTAGATGACCGGTTTACAGGTTTGGCTTCACCCTTCGTCCCGGACAAAATTAGCTGTCAGCTATCAGTTGTCAGTAAAAGCGATGCTCGCAACCCTGCGGCTTTGCTGGGTACTGGATACTGAGTACTGGGTACTTTACTCTTACACTCTCCGCCGTTTCGGCGGACGACAACCATTATGCGGAATCGGCGTCGTGTCCTTAATGGACCGCACTTCGATTCCCGCCGAGGCCAGCGCGCGCACTGCAGATTCGCGCCCCGATCCCGGACCGCTCACCCGCACATCCACCGTACGCACCCCATGATCGCGCGCCATGCTGGCGGCGTTCGATGCGGCCTGTTGCGCGGCAAACGGAGTCCCTTTGCGCGACCCGCGAAAACCGAGCGACCCCGAACTCTTCCACGCCAGCACGTTGCCGGTCATATCCGAGATGGTCACGATGGTGTTATTGAAAGAGGCCTGCACATGCACCAGTCCGTGGGGGACGTGCTTGCGCTCCTTCTTCTTGAACGTCTTCTTCTTGCCTTTTTTCTCGGGCGCCGCGGCGCCGCCTGCTGCTGCTGGTTTTGCCATAATAGCTGCTAGCTCCTAGCTGCTAGCTCCTAGCTAGAAGCTAGAAGCTGTCCTTACGCTTTAGCTGTCTTCTTCTTCTGCGCGACCGTGCCTTTGCGCGGACCTTTGCGCGTACGAGCGTTGGTGTGCGTGCGCTGCCCGCGAACCGGCAAATTCCGGCGATGACGGAATCCGCGATAAGATCCGATTTCGATGAGCCGCTTGATGTTCATCGAAACGTCTTTGCGCAGATCGCCTTCCACCGAGCCTTCCGATTCGATCACCTGGCGGATGCGGTTGACCTCATCTTCTGCAAGGTCCGACACTTTTTTCATCGGGTCCACTTTCGCCGCGTCCAGAATGCTCGCCGCGCGCGAATTGCCGATGCCGTAGATGTAAGTGAGCCCGATATTCGCGCGCTTGTTACGCGGAAGATCGACGCCTGCGATACGTGCCATAGATTCCCTAACCCTTCTGGCTTCTGGCTTCTGGCTACTAGTGGCCTGTCGCGGAGCAAACATTACCAGACTCCGCGGTCTGTTGTTGGCGCCACCAAAGCGAACCCTTGCTCACTCAATAACAGCATTCGTGCATCAACAGCAGCGCCCGGCCATCCTCAGTAACGAACTCACTGCGACAGGCCACTAGCTTCTAGCAAGCGCCCAGGTTAACGCTTGCCAGCAGCTAGTAGCTAGTAGCTAGTGGCTGTCTTCATCCCTGACGCTGCTTGTGTTTCGAGTTCTCGCAGATCACCCGCACTACTCCCTTGCGGTGGATGACCTTGCACTTGTCGCAAATTTTCTTAACCGATGCCCTTACCTTCATAAGTCCTCACGTAGGGGCGGCCGCCCTCGGCCGTCCGGCGAAGCGAAGCTCCGCAGCTCATTTGTAGCGGTACACAATGCGCCCGCGATTCAGATCGTATGGAGAAAGTTCGACCGCGACTTTGTCCCCCGGCAGTATCCGGATGAAGTTCTTCCGCATCTTGCCGGAAACGTGCGCCAGTACCTGGTGCTTGTTTTCAAGCTCCACCTTGAACATGGCATTGGGCAGGGGCTCGACCACCACTGCCATCACTTCAATCGCGTCTTCTTTGCTCATCGACTCCTTAAGCAGCTTTTGGCTGTTAGCTCTTGGCCTTTAGCTAAAAGCCAACAGCTAAAAGCTAAGAGCCCCTACTGGGTCAAAATCACCGGCCCTTGCCGCGTTACCGCTACGCAATGCTCAAAGTGCGCGCTGTAACTGCCGTCGAGTGTTACGGCCGTCCACTTATCGCTCAAAACCTTGGTCTCGGGACCCCCCGAGTTCACCATCGGCTCAATCGCCAGGACCATGCCTTCGGTCAACTCCGCGCCCTGGCCCTTCTTGCCAAAATTCGGAATCTGCGGCGCTTCATGCAGCTTCGTCCCGATTCCATGCCCGACAAATTCCCGCACCACGGTGAACCCGTTCGCTTCCACGTACTTCTGGATGGCCGACCCTACGTGTCCAACCGTGTTGCCGATCTTCACCTGCGCGATGCCCTTGTACAGCGAAGCCTCGGTAACTTCGAGCAGCTTCTTCAATTCCGCGGTCAGCTCATCGCCGACCGGCACCGTGATGGCAGCGTCTCCGTAATACCCATCATAAACAACGCCGCAGTCGAGGGAAACGATGTCTCCCGTTTTCAGCACCCGCTTTTCCGACGGGATGCCGTGCACGATCTCTTCATTGATCGAAGCACACAGCACACAGGGATAACCATAATATCCCTTGAACGCCGGCGCCGCTCCGAGCTCCGCGATCAGTTTCTCAGCGGCTTTCTCCAGATCCATGGTCGTAACGCCGGCCGCCACTACCGTTTTCAAATGGTCCAGAACCTGGCGGACCATCTTGCCGCTCCGCCTCATCTTTTCGATCTCTTCCGGCGACTTGCGGATGATCCGGTCTTCTCCAAAACTCATAGCTTCGTCGTTCCGCTACGGGCACGCAGCCTGGCAATGCCTGTCAATCACGCCGAAAATCTGCGCCGTAACCTCTTCCATCGGCCGATCCGCATTGATCGCGACCAGCCGCCGCTGCGCCCGGTAGTAGTCCGCGACCCGCCTGGTCTGCGTATCGTACGCAGTCAATCGCTCGGAAATGACTTCTTCGCGATCGTCGTTGCGGATCACCAGCTTGGATTCGTCCACATCACACAACTCGTCAACGAGAGGTGGCTGAAAGTGGATGTTATAGAGCCGTCCACAGGTGGGACACGAACGCCGCCCGGTAAGTCGCAGCAGTAATTGAGTATAGTCTACCAGCAACTGGATCACAACCGGCAGACACTTCTCCGATTCTTCCGCGCTCTTTTCGGATCTCTTGTCCGATCTCTTGTCCGATCTCTTTTCAAAGACCTCTTTTTCCAGGAAGGAGTCCAGCCATCCTGCCTGGGCGGCTGTCCTTGGAAAGCCATCCAGCACAAATCCGCGTTGACAATCGGCTTCGCGCAGCCGCGTGGCCACGATGCCGTACATCAACTCGTCCGGAACCAGCTCGCCTCGCGCCATGATCGCCTTGGCTTCAAGGCCGAGCTCGGTGCCACGCCCTACGTGATCCCGCAAAAGATCACCCGTCGATATCTGCGGAACACCGTAACGGTCGACAATCTGTTTGGACTGGGTGCCCTTCCCGGCCCCGGGAGGCCCCAGAAGAATCACCGGTCCAATATTTCGCGAGGTGTCATTGGCCGTCGAAATAGCCGTCTCGTTGGCCATCGAAATGGCCCCTTTTACTCGCATTTCCCGTCGCGGAAATACCGCTCCTGCTCCGCGCCAAAACCAGTTGCCAGTTGCCAGCGGCCAGTAACTTCCAGTTCCGCTGTTTTTGCTGGCAACTGGGAACTGGCAACTGCCCACTGGGTTCTACCACGTCCGGCGTCCGCGAATTCGACCGCTCTTCGGCGTGAATCCATCGTAGTGCCGCATGATCAACTGCGCCTCAATCTGCGTGACCGTGTCCATGGCAACGCCGACCACGATCAGCAGCGACGTTCCGCCAAAATAAAAGTTCACGCCGAGGCCGTTCGTGATCCAGGTGGGCAGGTTCTCAAAGACTCGCCCCAGCAGCGGAAGGTGGTTCAGCTTGATGCCCGCAATCATCCATTCCGGAATCAGCGAAATCAAAATCAGGTAGAGCGCGCCCACCAGCGTGATCCGGGTTAGAACATCGTTGATGAAATCCGCGGTCCGCTTCCCGGGCCGGATGCCAGGGACAAAACCTCCCCACTTCCGCATGTTGTCCGCGACCTCGTTCGGATTGAACACGATCGAGATATAGAAGTAGGCAAAGAAAACGATCCCGGTGGCATAGAGCAAGGTGTACAACGGCTCACCCCAGCGCATCGCGTCGAGAATCGGGCCGACCACCTTGTTGTTGTGGAAGGCCGCGCCCATCATCTGCGGTAACGCCAGAATCGAAGACGCGAAAATCACCGGCATCACGCCGCCGGCATTCACCCGCAGCGGCAGGTGCGTGGATTGCCCGCCCATCACCTTGCGTCCGATCACGCGCTTGGCATACTGCACCGGAATCCGGCGCTCGCTGCGTTCGACGAATACGATAAATGCGACCACCGCGATCATCAGCACCAGCAGCATCAGGATGGCCGGAGCCGTGAACACTCCCCAAGCCGAGGTGCTCGCCTTCTGGTACAGATCGATAACGCCACGCGGCAGACCGACCACGATGCCCGCAAAAATCAAGAGCGACATGCCGTTGCCGATGCCCCGCTCGGTGATCTGCTCGCCCAGCCACATGATGAAAGCGCTGCCCGTGGTCAGCGTCAGCATGGTCATCAGGATGAAACTTGGCCCCGGAGTGTTGACGAAATCGCCCGCCTTCTGCAGGCTGATGGCAATACCGAACGACTGTACCGCGCTCAAAACCACGGTGAGATAACGCGTCCACTGCGTGATTTTCTTGCGGCCCAGTTCGCCTTCTTTCTGCAGCTTGGCCAGCGGCTCATACACCACCGTCAGCAACTGCAGAATGATCGACGCCGTAATGTACGGCATGATGCCCAGCGCGAAAATCGTAAGCCGCCGCAGGTTGCCGCCGCTGAACAGATCCACAAAGCCCAGCACCGAGCCCCGGTTCTGCTCGAAGAACTGCGCCAGCCGGTCGCCGTTGATCCCAGGCGTCGGGATGTGGCCGCCGATGCGATACACCGCCAGCAGGCCGAGAGTGAAGAGCACGCGCTTGCGAAGGTCGGGAACCCGGAAGATGTTCGCCAGCTTTTCGAGCATTACTGCAAGACCTCAAACTTGCCGCCCGCCTTGGTAATCTTTTCTTGCGCCGACTTCGAAAACTTGTGCGCATGCACAGTGATCGCCGTCGTCAGTTCGCCGCTGCCCAGAATCTTAACCGGCGACTTGCCATTCACCACGCCCGCCTTCTTCAGGACTTCGGGCGTAATTTCAGTCTCGCCGAGCGTGGCCAGCCGGTCCAGGTTCACAACGTCGTATTCCTCGCGGAAAATATTGGTGAAGCCGCGCTTCGGCACGCGCCGGTGCAACGGCATCTGCCCGCCTTCAAACCCGCGTATCAGCCGCGCACCCGATCGTGACCACTGCCCCTTGTGGCCGCGCGTCGAAGTCTTGCCCATGCCGGACCCCATGCCGCGTCCGACCCGCTTCTTCTTTTCCGTTGACTTCTTGGGTGCTCGTATCGTCGATAAATTCATAAGTCAGATTCCATGTTTCAAGGTTTCAAGGTTTCAGAGTTTCAAGGAAAACCCAAATGCCGCTGGATTCCACTTTGAAACTTTGCAACCTTGAAACTTTGAAACCTTGCACTTCACAACTTTGAAACCTTGCTACTTAACTATCTCCACCAGATGCGGGATCTTTTTTACCATGCCGCGAATCGCAGCCGTGTCCGGCCGCTCAATCACCTGGTTCAGCCGGGTGAACCCCAGCCCCTTCACAACTTTCCTGTGTTTTACCGGAGTGCAGATCATCGACCGCACCCACTTCAACTGAATCTTGCCGCTCGCCACCGATTTCGCCGTCTTAGTTGTCATTTCGCTTCCTCAGTCGTTAGTCGTTAGTCGCTGGTCGTCAGCGAGCCTTGCCTGCCAACGACCAGCGACAAACGACCAACGACTAGCTTTGCTATAACTCCTCCACCGACTTGCCCCGCAGTTCCGCGACGTGTTCCCGGCTCTTGAGCTTCTTCAGCGCTTCGAACGTTGCCTTGATCACGTTGTGCGGATTGTTCGTGCCAATCGACTTCGTCAGCACATTCTGAACGCCCGCCGACGTCATCACCGCCCGCACCGCTCCGCCCGCAATTACGCCCGTGCCTTCCGGCGCCGGCTTCAGCAGCACCATGCCCGAGCCAAAACGTCCCAGCACCGTATGCGGCACCGTCGTCTGCGTCAGGTTGATCCTCATCAGGTTCTTCTTCGCCGCCTCGATCCCCTTGCGGATGGCCTGCGGAACTTCCTTCGCTTTGCCCGATCCGAAACCAACCACCGCCGCCGAAGGATCGCCCACCACCACCAGCGCCGCGAACGACATGTTCTTGCCGCCTTTAACCACCTTCGTTACCCGGTTAATCGAGACCACCTGGTCCTTTAACTGGAACGACCCCGCATCGAGTTTCTTAGTTACTCTTGGCATTCTTAAGTCTCGTTTCCTGATTTCCGCTTCTAGCTTCTAGCTGCTAGCTTCTAGCAAACCGTTTTCCGATTGCTAGCAGCTAGCAGCTAGTAGCCAGCAGCTCGATCTAGAACTGTAGTCCCGCTTCGCGCGCCGCATCGGCCACCGCTTTGATCCGGCCATGGTAAATGTAGCCACCGCGATCGAACACCACCTTGGTGACGCCCTTTTGTTTGGCCAGTTCGGCAATCTTTTTCCCAACCATCTTCGCCGACGCCACGTTGCCGCCGGTCACGCGCGCGCCCTTCCGGTCGTCCGCCGTCGAAGCCGCCGCCAGCGTGACGCCCTTCAGGTCGTCAATCAACTGCACGTAAATATGGTTCAGGGACCGGTACACATTCAGTCGCGGACGCTCCGGCGTGCCCATGACCTTCTTCCGGATACGATCATGCACCCGCTGCCGCGTCTGATTCTTTGAAGCAATTCTCAGCATGTTAAAATCCTCAGTCGTTGGTCGTCGGTCGTTAGTCGTTAGTCAACCGGAATCTCGCGAACGACCACCGACTAACGACCATCGACTATTACTTAGCTCCCGTCTTGCCAACCTTCTTCTTCAACCGCTCGCCGGCGTAGCGCACGCCCTTGTTCTTATACGGATCGGGCGGACGCAGCGACCGCATCTCCGCCGCTACCTGGCCGACTTTCTGCCGGTCGATCCCATTCAGCGACAGTTTTGTCAGCTTCGCATCGATCGCGCAATCCACGCCGGTCGGCAGCGGATACTCAATCGGGTGCGAGTAACCCAGACTGAACACCACCGTCCCCTTGCCTTTCATCTCCGCGCGGTAGCCGATGCCGACGATTTCCAGGTCCCTCGTCCAGCCTTTGGTCACGCCATCGACCGCGTTATTGACCAGCGCCCGCGCCAGTCCGTGCACCGCCGCCTGCGAATCGTTCTCGCGCAGCGCCACCAGGTTGCCGTCCTTCTGCTCCATCTTGATGCCGGACGGAAGAGATGTATCCAGTTTGCCTTTCGGCCCCTGGACCATCACCGTATTGCCCTCGATCTTGACCGTCACGCCCTTCGGGATCGCGATCGGCTTTTTTCCAATTCGTGACATAAGATCAGCTCTTAGCTTCTGGCTTCTAGCTTCTCGCTAGAACCTTCTTCGGCGTGCTTGCCGTTTCCCACCAGTCCAACTGCATTGCCGCTTTAGCTAGTAGCCAGAAGCTAGTAGCTAGAAGCCGCCCTACCAAATCTCGCAAAGCAATTCGCCGCCCAGGCCTTCGCGGCGCGCCTGGCGTCCTGTCATCACGCCCTTCGGCGTGGTCAGGATATTGATTCCCATCCCGCCCAGCACCCGCGGAATCTCGGTGCGGCGCACATAGACGCGGCAGCCCGGACGCGACACCCGCGACAGGTTCGTAATCACCGCCTCGTTGTTGTTGCCGTACTTCAGATACACGCGCAGGACCTTGTGGCCCTCTTCTTCCGCCGGCTTGAAGTTCGCGATATAGCCCTCTTCCTTCAGGATGCGGGCTATCTCCGTCTTCAGCTTGGAAGCTGGTATATCCACTTTTTGGTGGCGCGCGCGTATCGAGTTGCGGATGCGCGTCAGCATGTCTGCGACCGGATCGGTCAACCTCATCGTTTGCTTCTCCTAAAGCCGCCCGTTCGCTCCGTATCCACCGGAGAACCTGTCAGCAGCTTACTGTCGGTCGTTAGTCGTTGGTCGCTAGTCGTTAGTCGTTAGCGAACAATCTCTGGCGAACCGATATTCCTTCTACTTCATTGCGGCTAACCCACGCCGTCTTCGGCACTCGTGATCGCGAACGACCAACGACCAACGACCGCCTTACCAGGACGACTTCGAAACTCCCGGGATCTCGCCCCGCAGCGCCAGTTGCCGGAAACACAGACGGCACAGGCCAAACTTACGTAAATAGGCCCGCGGACGTCCGCAGATCTTGCAGCGGTTATGCTTGCGCGTCGAGAACTTCGGCGTTTTCCTGTTTTGCGGCTTAGTCTTGCTCTCCGCGCCGTCCTTCACTCGTTTTGCTGTAGTGGCCACTTAGCTTCTAGCTCCTGGCTGCTAGCTTCTAGCAACCCATTTGTTGCGAATTTCCGTCCTACTTCTGCAATCTGACTTCTTACTTCTGACTTACGCCCTAAACGGCATTCCCAGATGCTTCAACAGCGTCCGCGCCTGGTCGTCGGAACGCGCCGTGGTCACAATGGTCACGTTCATGCCCTTCAGCTTGTCCACCTTCGCGTAATCGATCTCCGGGAAAATCAGCTGATCGTGCAAACCCAGCGTGTAATTGCCGCGCCCATCGAACGACTTCGTCGAGACTCCGCGAAAGTCGCGCACTCGCGGAAGCACAATGCTCACCAGCCGGTCGAAGAATTCGTACATGCGGTCGCCGCGCAGCGTCACCATCGCGCCAATCGGCATGCCCTCGCGCACCTTGAACGCCGCAATCGATTTCTTCGCCCGCGTGACCACCGGCTTCTGCCCCGCAATCTGTCCCAGTTCATTGACGGCTGGGTCGATAAGTTTTGCGTTCTGGGTCGCTTCGCCCACACCCATGTTCACGACGATCTTGTTCAGTCGCGGCACAGCCATCGGGTTCTTGAGCTCCAGTTCCTTCATCAGGGCCGCTGAAACTTCCTTCTCAAACCGCGCCCGCAGCCGCGGCCGCTCTTTCGCCGCGTGCCGAGGAGCCTCCGGACCAGCCTTGGCCTCAACCGGGGCCTGCCCCTTGTCGCCCTTGGGTGCTTTGGGTTTCTTCGGCTGCGCGTCCTTCTTCTGCCCGTCTTTTTTCTGTTCGTCTGCCATTGTCGTTGCTGCCTTCTCCATCACGGTTTCGGAGTGGTTACCGGTTCGTGAGGAATTTTGTAATTTTGCAATTGCGTAATTTTGTAATTTGAGAACCTTGGAGCTCTTAAATTACAAAATTACCCGATTACCCAATTGCCAAATCACTTGTCCAGCGTCGTCCCGCACTTCTTACAAACTCTCACCTTGCGATCGCCGCGCACTTCGTGCCCGATCCGCACCGGACCGCAAGTCGCGCACACCAGCGCCACATTCGACAGAGGAATCGCCCGCTCCTGCTCGGCAATTCCACCCTTGATGTTGCGCTGCGGATTCGGCCGCACGTGCTTCTTCACCATCATCACGTGCTCCACCAGCACCCGGCCTTCGTCGGGAGATACGCGCAACACGCGTCCTTCTTTTCCCGTATCCCGCCCCGTCATCACCTTCACGGTGTCATTCCGGCGGATATCCACTCGCTTATGTTCGGTCGATACTGTTCTCATAAGAATCTCAGGTTTCAAAGTTTCAAGGTTTCATAGTTTCAAGGTCGCTTCGCTCGGGCTTCACATTCTCAAGGCACCTTGAAACCTTGAAACTTTGAAACCCTGAAACCTGGCCGTTACAGAACTTCCGGCGCCAGCGACACAATCTTCAAAAACTTTTTCTCGCGCAGTTCACGCGCCACCGGACCGAATACGCGCGTGCCCACCGGCTCGCCAGTCTCGTTGATCAGCACGGCTGCATTCTGATCGAAGCGGATGTAAGTCCCGTCCCGCCGCCGATGCTCTTTCCGCGTCCGCACGATCACCGCCTTCACTACTTTGCCCTTCTGCACCTGACCGTCCGGCGCAGCTTCTTTCACGCTTGCCGTGATCACGTCGCCCAGGCCCGCGTGCAGACCGGTCGAGCCGCCGAGCGGCATGATCATCTGCAGCTTGCGCGCGCCGGAGTTATCGGCGACCTCGAGCATGGATCTCATCATTACGGCCATGTTCGTCTCCTCTTCCTCTTGCGCTTCCTATTTCTCTACGGAAACGCCCGTGCCGGCATCAATATCAACTTCCGGCACCAGCGCCGTCTTCCGCACAATCTCTTTCAGCGTCCAGCGCTTCAGCTTCGACAACGGCCGTGACTCTTCAATCCGCACCACATCGCCGGAATGCGCTTCGTTCTTCTCGTCGTGCGCGTAGAACTTCTTGCGGATCGAAATCACCCGCTTGTACATCGGATGCGCTTTCTTCCGCGTTACTTCGACCACGATCGTCTTCTGCATCTTGTTCGAGACGACCGTGCCGATCAGTACCTTGCGGCCCGTGTGCTTTTCGGCGTGGCCTTTTTCGGTTTGGACTTTTTCGGCTGGGCTCGTAGTTTCCGCCATTATTTTTTCTCCGTCTTGGTCTGCGTCTTATGCGCGGCCAGTTCCTGCTCGCGCAGCACCGTCTGGACGCGCGCAATATCCCGGCGCAGCCCGCGAATCTTTTTCAGGCTCTCGGTCTGTCCCATATTCATCTGGAACTTCAGCTTGAAAAGCTGGTCGGCCAAGTCCCGCTCCTGGTGCTTGAGCTCGACGTCGGTTAAGTTGCGAATCTTTTCTGCTTTCATAAAATCAGCTCTCGGCTCTCAGCTATAAGCTCTCAGTGCGTCCCGGTTTCTTCGCGATGGGAGCCTTAGCTTTTAACTTCTGCATTCTGACTTCTTACTTCTGCCTTCTCTTACAGCACGTCGCGCTTCACGAACGTCGTCCGCAGCGGAAGTTTGTGCGACGCGAGCCGCATGGCCTCTTTCGCGTCCGTGATCGAAACGCCTTCCATCTCAAACAGAATCTTTCCCGGACGCACCACCGCTACCCAGTGATCCGGCGCCCCTTTGCCTTTGCCCATACGGGTTTCAGCCGGCTTCTTGGTGACCGGCTTATCCGGAAATAGCCGGATCCAGACCTTGCCGCCGCGCTTCACAAAACGCGTCATGGCCACCCGGCTGGCTTCGATCTGCCGGTCGGTGATCCAGCCCGGTTCGAGCACTTTCAGTCCGTATTGACCGAACGACAGCGTGCTCCCGCGCCAGGCCTTTCCCGTCATGCGTCCGCGCTGCTGCTTGCGGTACTTAACTTTCTTCGGCATCAACATAAGAATCAGTTCTCAGTTCTCAGCTGTCAGTTCTCAGGAAAAGCCTTTCAACCTCGGCTTTTCACTTCTGCATTCTGACTTCTGACTTCTAACTTCTTAGAACGCTCCCGTGGTGCTCACTTCCCGCGCTGGCGTCGCTTCGCGCTTCTTCGCCGGCAGAATCTCGCCTTTATAAACCCAGCACTTCACGCCAATCACGCCATAAGTCGTGCGCGCCTCGGTGAAACCGTAATCGATATCGGCGCGCAGCGTGTGCAGCGGCAACCGCCCCTGCAGATACCACTCCGAACGCGCGATTTCATTGCCATTCAGCCGTCCGCTTACCCGCACCTTGATGCCCTTGCACCCGAAGCGCAGCGCCGAATCCACCGACTTGCGCATCGCCCGCCGGAAGCCCACGCGCTTTTCCAGTTGCAGCGCGATCGATTCCGATACCAGCTGCGCATCCAGTTCCGGCTTGTGCACTTCCTGAATATCGACATGCACCTCGCGCGTCGTCTTCTTCTGCAAGTCCTGCTTCAGCTTGTCGATTTCCGCGCCCTTGCGCCCAATAATGATTCCCGGACGCGCCGTCTTGATGATGATCCGCAGCTTATTGCCCGGACGCTCGATCTCGACCGAGCTCACACCCGCCGACTTCAGCTTTTCCTTCAGCTCGGTCTTGAGCTTATAGTCTTCGAGCAGCAGCTTGTCGTAATCCTTCTCGACAAACCAGCGCGATTTCCACGGCTTGGTATAGCCGAGCCGGAATCCGTAAGGATGAACCTTCTGTCCCATATGCGTAACTCCTAAATCCTTCTTGGTCGTTAGTCGTTGGTCGCTGGTCGTTAGCAAAACCAAACTTCCGAACGACTATCGACTACCGACCAACGACTATTTCTTTGCCGTCGCCTTCTTGCCGACCGCCTTCTTCTTCGCTGGCACTTTGGTCTTGGCTTTCGCCTTCGGCTTGGCGGGAGCCGCAGCTTTCGTCGCCTTCTCGCCTGCCGCCGACGTCGTTCCTGTTCCTACTGGCACGCCGTTCCGGTTTTTCTCCGCCAGCACAATTTCAAGATGCGCAATGCGGCGCACGTAATGGTAGGCGCGCCCCATCGGCGCCGGGCGAATCCGCTTCATGCGCGGCCCATCGTTCGCCACCGCGTGCTTCACGTACAGGTTATCGAGATCGACATCCAGTCCCTTTTCGGTGCTCAGGAAGTTCGCGTTGTCGATCGCCGACTGCAACAGCTTCCCGACCGTCGCCGCCACGCGCTTCTTGGTGAATGCCAGCGTGTTCCGCGCCTCTTCCACGCGCCGTCCCTTGATCAGGTTCAGCACCAGCCGCGCCTTCTGCGGCGAGACCCGCATGTATCTTGCTTCCGCTCGAAATTCCATTTTCTGTCTCTCAGCTTCTAGCCTCTAGCTTTTAGCCCCTAGCCAGGAGCCAGTAGCCAGTAGCCGCCTTTTATGCCTTCGGCGCCGGCGGCGCTGACGGCGTTATGGCTCCAGGTCCGCCGGGCACGCCCGCCGGTTTCGCCGCGACTTCGGTCGCCGCTTTCATCGAGTGTCCCTTGAACTGCCGGGTAAAGCTGAATTCGCCCAGCTTGTGTCCCACCATGTTCTCGGTCACGTATACCGGAATGAACTTCCTTCCGTTGTGCACGGCAATGGTGTGTCCCACCATCTCCGGGACAATCGTCGAGCGCCGCGACCATGTCCGCAGCACCTTCTTCTCGTTACGCGCATTCATGGCTTCCACTTTTGTCGCCAGGTGCGCATCCACGAACGGTCCTTTTTTAGTTGAACGAGCCATAAATTCTTCTTCCTTGAAACCTTGAAACTCTGAAACCTTGAAACCTTCGTTTAGCCTTTCTGCCTGCGGTCTTTCACGATAAACGAATCGGTCCGCTTATTGTTCCGCGTCTTGTAGCCCCGCGTCGGCTGGCCCCACGGCGTCACCGGATGACGTCCGCCGGAGGTCTTGCCTTCTCCGCCGCCATGCGGATGGTCCACCGGGTTCATCGAAACGCCGCGGTTATGCGGACGCTTCCCGACCCAGCGCGTGCGTCCCGCCTTGCCCCACGTAACGTTCTCGTGGTCCGTGTTCCCGACCTGCCCAATCGTCGCCAAACAATCGAGCAGCACCTTGCGGGTCTCGCCCGAAGGCAACTTCACCAGTCCATAGTCGCCTTCTTTGGCGATCAACTGCGCGGAGCCACCCGCCGAGCGCACCATCTGCGCTCCTTTTCCGGGCTTCAATTCCACATTGTGGATCGTCGTGCCCGGCGGAATGTTCCGCAGCGGCAAGGCGTTCCCCACCAGAATGTCCGCCTCGGGACCGCTCAAAATCTTCTGCCCAACCTTCAGTCCATCGGGCTGGACAATGTAACGCTTCTCGCCATCGGCGTAGCTCAGCAGGGCAATGCGCGCCGAGCGTCCGGGATCGTATTCGATGGTCACGACCGTCGCCGGAATTCCGTGCTTGTCGCGCTTGAAATCAATCGTGCGCAGCTTGCGCTTATTGCCGCCGCCCCGGAAGCGCATGGTCGTGTCGCCGGAATTGCGCCGCCCGCCCGTCCGCAACTTTCCCTCCACCAGCGGCTTGTGCGGCTTCTTCGACGTAATGTCGTCGGTCACGAGCGTAGTGCGATAGCGCAGCGTCTGCGTTGTCGGTCTGTAAGTTTTAATGGCCATATCTAGCTCACTACTCTTTAGTCGTTGGTCGTTCGTCGTTAGTCGTTCGCTATTCGATTTTCCGAACGACTAACGACCAGCGACTAACGACTGCATTACAGGTTTTGCGCGTACTCCGGCATCTTCTCGCCGCTCTTCAACCGCACGTACGCTTTCTTCCAATCCGGACGGTAGCCCGTGAACTTGCCCCGCCGCCGTTCTTTCCCCGGATAATTCGCGGTGCGCACCGAAGCCACCTTCACCTTGAAGATCGCCTGCACCGCTTCCTTGATCTCGGTCTTCGTCGCTTTCGGCGCCACCTGGAAGACCAGCGTGTTCTGGGTCTCTTTAATGCCGAGGCCCTTTTCGGTGATCACCGGCTTCCGGATAATCTGATACGCGGATTTCATCAGGCCACCTCCGCCTTCGTCTTACGCAGGCGCCGCGCGGGTTTCTTTTTTTCTGGCTCCGGCTCCGCTTCGTGCTGACGCCGCGTGGCCGACTTCTTCAGCGAATCCTGCAACTTCTCGAGCGCCGGCTGCGCAAATACCACATGGGTGTAGCGCATCAGGTGATAGGGGTGCACTTCGTTCGCCTTCACCAGTTCGAGGCCGTCGATGTTGCGCGAACTCAACTCCAGGTTCTTGTTCTCCGCCGTCGAAATATCGACCAGCAGCGTCGTGCCTTCCACCTTGAGCTTGTCGAGCGCTTCGCGAAACAGCTTCGTCTTCTGCTCTTTCACTTCGAACGACTCCACCACCACCAGTTTGCCATCGGCGAACTTCGAGGCCAGCGCCGAGCGCAGCGCGCCCAGGAGCTTCTTCTTCGGAAAAGCGTAGTCATAGGATCGCGGCTGCGGTCCGTGCACCGTGCCGCCGTGGCGCCACAGCGGCGAACGGATCGAGCCGATACGCGCCCGCCCCGTGCCCTTCTGCTTCCACAGCTTCTTGCCCGAACCGGAAACGCTCCCGCGGTTCTTGGTGGCATGCGTACCCGCGCGCGCGGAGGCGCGATAGTGCGTGATCGCCTCCCAGAGCAAGTCTTCGTTGACCGCGCCGAAAACTTCCTCGGCCAGCTCCATCGTCCCGGCCTTGGCTCCGCTCAGATTGTAAACATCAATAGTTGCCATATCTCTCTCGTCTTCGTGCTGGCCGAACTTGCTGACCACTGACCACTGGCCACTGCATTTCTAGCCCTTCTTCGAAGCCCTCTTCGCCGCCTTCAACGGATCGACCGTCGCCGAACCCGCGAATCCACGGCGCTCTCGCGGCGGCTTCTTCGCCTTGTTGATCACGATATAACCGCCATTCGAACCCGGAACGCTGCCCTCAACCACCAGCAGATTCTCATCTTTATCCACGCCCAGTATCCGCAGATTGCGGGTCGTTACCCGGACATCGCCCATGTGGCCCGACATCCGCATGCCCTTAAACACGCGCGAAGGAAATGCCGACGAACCGATCGAACCCGTAATCTGAAACATCGAACCGTGCGACTTTGGACCACCGGCAAAGTGATGCCGCTTCACCACCCCCTGAAACCCGCGGCCCTTGCTCACTCCGATGATGTCGACAAACCTCTCGCCTTCAAAAATATCCACCAGCACCCGGTCGCCAACCTTTATTACGCCCTCAGTCGTCTCGCCCGGAGCGTCGACTTCCACCGCAACCTCGCGCAGAAACTTCACCGGCGGCAGGTTGTGCTTGGCAAAGTGTCCGCGCATGGGCTTGGTGAGCTTCTTTTCCTTCACAAACTCGACCAGGCCAATCTGCGCCGACACGTAACCGTCTTTGGTCTGAGTCTTATGCTGTGTAATCACGCATGGTCCCGCCTGCAACACCGTCGCCGGCCGCACATCGCCCTTCGAATCGAAGAGTTGCGTCATGCCGACCTTCTTGCCCAGAATTCCAGTAACTCTCGCCATTTCCCTCTCCGTTCCCAGCATGGCTCGTCGATTACTACGCGACGGCTATTGGCTGGGCGTCGTCTGCATCTGTCCTGTCGTGATCGCGAACGACCAACGACGAACGACGAACGACTACTTCCGTTCTTTCCCGAACGCCTTGATCTCCACATCCACGCCCGCCGGCAGATCGAGCTTCATCAGCGCGTCGACCGTCTGCTGCGTCGGCTCCAGAATATCCAGCAGCCGCTTGTGGGTGCGGATTTCAAACTGCTCCCGCGACTTCTTATCCACGTGCGGCGACCGCAGCACGCAGTACTTGTTCTTCATCGTGGGCAGCGGAATCGGTCCCGCGATCTGCGCGCCGGTGCGTTTTGCCGTTTCCACGATCTCGCCCGTCGACTGGTCCAGAATGCGGTAGTCGTAGGCTTTCAACCGGATGCGAATTCTTTCTTTTCCAGTCACTGTTCACTCTCTTTGCCCCTCCCGGCTCAACTTCATCCCGAGAGGAAAGATCTGGCGGCGAGTTACAAGCCGCGTGGTTGATTTTTTACTTCTGCAATCTGACTTCTTACTTCTAACTTGCCTTACGTAATAATCTCCGCGATCGTGCCCGCTCCCACCGTGTGGCCGCCTTCGCGAATCGCGAACCGCAAGCCCTTTTCCATCGCCACCGGCGTGATCAGCTCGATCACCAGGCTCACGTTGTCCCCCGGCATCACCATCTCCGTCCCCGCCGGCAACTCCGCAATCCCCGTCACGTCCGTCGTCCGCAAATAAAACTGCGGTCTGTAGCCCTTGAAAAACGGCGTATGCCGCCCGCCTTC
>Ga0224555_1000735_pt1 | contig 49805 bp, 32 predicted proteins | sample 714S23034metaG_FD_180687 | JGI IMG/M metagenome (GOLD analysis project Ga0224555, IMG submission 180687) | Peat soil microbial communities from Stordalen Mire, Sweden - 717 S2 30-34 | ecosystem: Environmental > Terrestrial > Soil > Wetlands > Peat | place: Sweden: Norrbotten County, Stordalen...
TCCCATAAACCACCCCTTCCAGGCAATGGCTCACGAAACCAAGTTCCGGCGGTGGTCTACTTTTACTCCGCCGCAAAACACCGCTCTCGCGGCGTTCTGTGGTCTATTTTTGCTCCGGCGCTCATATTTGGTCAGCGACAGGCCGGAAGACCTTGTGTCAATGGCGGAACGCGTCTTCCAAAGTCCCATTGAGAACATGAATGCGAACATCCAAGAACCTCTGGACGGTATACCGGTTTCACCTCATCAGCTGCTTGTTGACCATCCGTTTCGCGATAATTTCGTTGACCTCCGACTCGACAAACTCAGTCGAGATCCGTTGCCCGGCACGGTTCCGCTTACCGTAATCGGGCATGGAGTCTGCGTTCAATTCCAGATAACGTATGGTCTCCAGCAACATAGGCGCGAGTACTTTTCAAAGAGGGGATGTGCTCGAAACACCGTGCGTCCGCCCAATGCCCCGGATGTATCAAACCCACGATTCCGCGCTCGGTGAGGCCGCTCCAAAGATACCACTTCGCGCGCTCGATCTCAGCCGGCGCATGGCGCCTAAGCCCACCATCGGTAAAGCCGTTTATGCCCTTCGCGAGTTGCTGGAGATTTGTGATTTTCATCGAGATGTGGAACCAATCCAAGATGTGGTCAGCTTGTGACGCGGCCTGCTGATGAATAGCCCGCAAACCAGCATCGAAGTCGGTAAGAACTGTGACCGAAGTGGCTTCGTTAGCTCCGCAATGCCGGTGCGCAAGACCGAATGCGCTCACGGCCTCAGAACCTCCGTTACGTACAAAGGCAAAACGTGTAGACTGCCAATCGCGATCCAACGCCTTACCAGCAATGACCTCAAAGCTTCATTCCGGCCGTCGGTGTCGATTCTTGACGCATCTATCATCGAAGCCGACCACTAATTCTTTGCATGACTCGCTCGAGGCAGCAGCAGCGAGGACTTCCGCCGATCTCTGAAGTCGCCTGCCCACCTTCATCGTCCGGTTGCAAACGGTACTGGCAGTTGCCCGCGCTAACAAGGGGAGAAATTCGCCGAGGAAATCAGCAGCCTTTCGAAACGGCAACAGAGCAGCCATCTTGGCCGTTAGATACTGCAACCCCGGCGTTATAGGGCTCTTGTTCGTAAACAATGTTGAGAAGCTGACGCCCCTATCCAGAGCACGGGCATGCTCTCAGGCGTCGGACTCGCATGCCAACGTTGCCGTAAACAGAACGCAGAGTGGACTTGTAATGCCCCTTCGTGCGAAGCGGATCGCCGCATTGCGGGCAAGTCTTGATGGTTGCCACATGTTATTGAACCTGCGCGGTCACAACTTGCTCCTGCAGCCTCGCAAGCAGCGCTTTGCCTTCTGCTATAGTCAATCCCACATTGGCCGGAGAGATTTCCTCCGCCTGCTCGATTATCCCCAACTCGTGTTCGACCGAGCTGCCTGGGACCGCCTCAAATACCAGCTTGATTGTCCACTTCATTCCCAAGGATGAATGCAGCCCAAAACTTTGCACACTCTCGAAGGAATTCCTGAAGACGTGGCGGAGTTGATCGTGAGCGTCGTCCAATACGACTTCATCACCGAGGAAAACTTTGTGATCGATGGCGAAATGACGATGCGAATCGTGTAGGAGCCAAGCCCACTAGGATGGCAGATGGATTGGGTGGAGCAGGAAGCGCAGCTTTGGATTTGACAAGGCCACGGATGGATAGATATCTTCGGACACGAATAGTAAGCGTTAACTGCAACGCTACTCGCGGCTGGGCGGGCTGTCTCATCCTGCAGTTGAGAAGGTGAATTCCATGACTTTTCGCAATATCCTATATCGCGCTGCGGTGCTGCACAGCTTGCTTTCTTTTACCGGGCTGTCAGCTCAAACGAACTCAACGGTGCTGGCGCCAAAGCCGCCTATGGGCTGGAACAGCTGGGACTCATTTGGTCCGTCTGTTCGCGAAGACGAAGTGAAGGCAAACGCGGATGTGATGGCCACCAAACTCGCAAAGTTCGGTTGGCAATATGTCGTGGTGGACATCGAGTGGTACCAACCGGATGCCCATGCGCATGGATATATTCCTCGTGGCCGTGTGACGATGGACAGCTACGGTCGGTTCGTCCCTTCCCCCAATCGCTTCCCTTCCGCGACTTCTGGGGCGGGCTTCAAGCCGCTGGCGGACTATGTTCACAGCAAGGGCTTGAAGTTTGGCATTCACATCATGCGGGGAATCCCTCGCGAGGCCGTGGACAAGAATCTGCCGATCGAAGGAACGAAGTTTCACGCGGCGGAGGTGGCCGATAAGGTGAACGTGTGCAAGTGGGCGGGGATGGAAGACACCTATGGCGTGGATATGACAAAGCCTGGTGCCCAGGCCTACTATGATTCGATTGCTCGGTTATACGCGTCGTGGGGCGTGGACTTCGTCAAGGCAGATGACATGAGCCAACCTTTTCGGGGGCCCGAAATTCATGCCTTGAGCGTGGCGTTGAAGAACACCGGGAGACCGATTGTGCTCAGCCTGTCACCAGGGCCGGCGCCGATTGAGAAGTATGAAGATCTAAAGGCGAACGCCCAGATGTGGCGCATCTCGAATGACTTTTGGGATCGCTGGATCGATATCAAAGAGCAGTTTGACCGCGCGCATCGGTGGGAGAACGACTCTCACCCGGGAGGGTGGCCGGATGCCGACATGTTGCCGCTGGGGCACATTGCCATTCGAGGTGAGCGCGGTGACGACCGCAAGAGCCTGCTTACCCACGACGAGCAAATCACCCTGATGACACTCTGGGCAATTTTTCGTTCGCCGTTGATGTTTGGCGGAGACCTAGTGACGAGCGATGATTTCACTTTCAGCCTGTTGACCAATGCGGATGTGCTGGCAGTGAACCAGGAGAGTACGCATGGTCACGAGGTCAGCCGCAAGGATGGGGTCATAGTTTGGACGGCAGAGGGATCGAACGGCGCGCGCTACACTGCGATTTTCAATTCCTCTGACGCAGCACAGAACCCCAGCTTTTCGTGGCAGAGCCTCGGATTGGCGCGATCGAATTACGGCGTCAAGGATCTCTGGGCAGGAAAAACTCCTACTGAAACTGTAGCGGATGGGAAAGGTGTGCACGCATCGCTCGCTCCGCATGCGAGCATGCTTTTCAGACTGACACCTCAGTAGGGCGATCGCTGGATTGGAGCGACGTTCAGGAGATGCATGTGCGGAAGCGTAAATTGCTCTTGGTGGCGGTAGTCGCCGCGTGCTACTCGGTCCAACTGAGGCCGGCTCTTGGACAAGACGATGCGCTGTTGCAAAGTTCCGTTCGCAACGAACAAGCAACTCCGTCGGCCATTTCTGTGCAGAGTCTTGCGCCTCCTAATGAGCAAATTCTGCCGATTGCCGCTTGAAAGCAGAGAACGATTGGGTGCATTGCCGAACTGGTGACAGCAAACGCGCTGCAGGCTGCCCTCACCGCATTTTTCACATCTTCGGAGATGGACCCAAACGTGAGGAAAATCATCGACCAATACACTCGCCCCGATATCCATTTGGATTCAGGGCAAAATGCTGCGTGATGGATGGATCGAACTCGGCACCGTCCAGTACTTCACAAAGTGGACCTAGCAAAACTCTTTCAGTCTCCGGTCCAACAACCGTTGCCGAGAACGCCGCCAATCCTTCATTCAACTACTCAACTGTCGTCGCTCCTCCCAGGCCGGCCGATTGGCCAAGCTCGGGCGCTTCAATCAGCACACTGATGGTTCTCTGTCCATTGATCGGGGCAAGCGGAATTGTGATGGCCTGCTTGTCTGGCTCGATTCGGTTTACCACCAGCTTGCCATCCAGGTAGATCTCCGCTTTGCCGACGACGTCACGGAGGATCACTTGACCGCCCTGCTGCTGGGTTGCTTCGCGCGGCGTGAAGGTCGCGCGGTAGACAACGAAGCGACCTCTTCGCTGCGGAGGAAGATACGGGCCAGGGCGAACGCTCGCCCAAGAGTTCATGTCGCTTGCCATCAACTGCTGGTTGGGATCTATCCGTTCTATCGATGGCGGCGAGCGCTTCCAGGTGAGAATCGTTAGCGGAGGATTAGGGATCTCCGCAATCGCCGGCCGGGGGGAAACGGCCATCACCTCGATTTTGAGTTGAGCGGACGTGAGGCCGGGGCTGGTCGCTTGCAGAGTATAACTTCCGCTCTCGTTCAGGCTGGTTTGGACGATGGCTTGAGCGAAACCGTGGAAGACGCTGTGTTGCGTTCCTTTTTCCGATTCGTGGTTGGTGGGATCGCCGTTGTTCAGGCCGATGATCGTGCCGGGGCCAGTGCTGCTAAACATCACCTCGGCATCGGCCGTTGGCACCACGCGTCCTCTTGAGTCGACGACCTCTACGGTGACCGGTTCCGCATCGTATCCGTCTCCGCTAAGGCTCGGGCGGTCCGCGATCAGGCGCAAGGCCGCGGGAGCGCCCGTGGTCTCGACATCATAGCGTGCGACTTCCTTGCCTCCGTTGCTGGCTCTGGCCTCGAGAACACCCGGCTCGTAGGGTATCTCGAACGTCACCATCTGATACTTGTCAACCGCAGAGCTGCCAACAGGTTTGCCGTTGAGAAACATATCGACGTGCTCTGTATTGGTGGCGACAAAAATCTTGATCGGCTTGCCTTCGCTGCCAACCCAGCTCCAGTGCGGCACTACATGCAGAATTGGACGATCGGTGATCCACTGCGCCTGATGAATCCAGTACGCGGTCTTAGGAAAGCCGCAAAGATCCATAATCCCGAACGAAGATCCGGCCGCCGGCCACGACAACGGCTGGGGTTCGCCGCGATAGTCGAAACCAGTCCAAACCATCGTGCCCGCCATAAATGGGCGTTCGTCCACCTGTTTCCAGGCATCGCGGTGTGAGAGGCCCCAGGGCAGAACTTGATCATCGTAGGCATCCAAGAGCATCGCGGGACGGTCCGTGCTGTACTGATCCCGGGTCATAACCGTTGAAGTGTCTTCTGAGCTGAACATCGGCTTGGTGGGGTTGATCTTGTGGTACTCATCGAAGTCGCGGTACACATAGTTGAAACCGGCGACATCGGCTGCCTGCGATGCATTGACGGGGTTAAGATCGGAGTTGCTCTGTGCCGCTGTCACCGGACGCGTTGTGTCGAGCTGTTTCACAGACGCACTCATCCTACGCACGAGCTGATAGCCCATCTCGGTGCCTTGCGATGGCTCTTCGTTGAACACGGACCACAAGATGACGCTGGGATGGTTTCGGTCACGGCGCACCATCCAATCGAGTTGACGCAAGTGTTCCGGACTTGAACCAAAGTTGCGGTTCTCATCCATGACCAGCATCCCGAGGCGATCGGCAGCATCTAGGAACTCCGCCGCGGGCGCATTGTGTGCGCAGCGATAGGCGTTCGAGCCCATCTCCTTCAGCCTGCGGATGCGAAATTCCCAAAGCGAATCTGGAACAGCCACACCAACTCCTGCGTGGTCCTGATGGTTGGCCGTGCCCTTCAGCTTGACCGGTTTGTCATTCAGGAAGAATCCTTTGTCTGAATCGAAGCGGATCGTCCGGAAGCCGTTATGGATCGTCAGTTCGTCGACAACAACACCGTCGCGTTCGACGACCGTGCGCACCGTGTACAAGGTTGGGTGCTCGACGGACCAAAGCCGCGGAGCGGTGACCGGGAGGGTGAACTTCGCAACAGATTCTCCCAAAGGCTGAACGGTCACATCCGCGTGTCCGCTCACCACAGGCTTGCCTGCTGGATCATACAGCGTCGACTCGACCCGCACCGTCGTGGGCTTCTCCTCGATGCTGTAAAGCGTCGTTTCGACTGGAATAGACCAACTCATGTCGACGTTGCGGAAAGGATTGGCAAAGACTCCGTCGGTCTCGATATGAACCGGATTGCGCTCCACCAGCCAGGTGTGCCGGTACATGCCGGCACCCTCATACCACCAGCCTTCCATTGCGTTGGCGTCCACCTGAACGGCAATGACGTTGAGGTCGGAACCATAGCGCGCGAAGGGAGTGATGTCGATGTAGATCGAGTTGTAGCCAGACCAGTTGCGCTCCGAGAGAACGCCATTCACCCATATGGTGGAGTGCGTGGCAATGCCGTCCAACTGAATCTCGAGATGCTTGCCGCGAACGGATGGGTCCAGTCGGAAGTAGCGCCGATACCAACCTATGCCGCGCCGACGATATCCTTGGGAGATGTTTGCATGAGCATCGAACGGCTGCGCGACGGCCCAGTCGTGCGGCAGGTTTACGCGATTCCACGCGGAGTCGTCATACTCCGGGGACGCCGCCCCGGACGAACTCCCCGCCTTCGCGTTGTCGTAGGATGGTTGATGGCCGATGATCTCCGGAAACGGGATGTCCCCCTCATGGAACAGCCACCCTCGATCAAGAGAAAGACGCTCACGCACAAGAGTTGATCCCGACGACACATTCTGCGACCGCGCAATTCTCGGCAATGCGACCGGGATGAACAGCGATAGGAGAACGAACCAATGACAAAAGGACAGTCCCATAGAGCAGCTAACCCCTGATTGTTGTGGCAGACCGCATTGCGCTCCGGGGGGAAAACAAGCGGGGTTGCGAACCGTACAACAATGCTTCGGAAAAGGTTGAGACTTCACTTGTACTTCGGGTCGCTCTCTGCGGGGCCGTCCAACGTGATCCGGTAAACGTACGCCGCTTCACCAGGGGGCTTGGCCGGTGCCGAAATGTGAAGACCGTCCGCCTGTTGCTCAAAGCCAATCTTCGAATCGGCCCCAAACAGGGTGACACTTTGAATCCGTTGGCTGCCCAGGGCGCCTGAGCCAAGCATGTGGATCACTGCTTGGCCGGAAGCAGGCCAGCCTAGCTCGATCGCATAAAGGTTTTTACCCTTCGTGGTGAAGCGGAAGTCCTCTGAGGTATAGGGCTTGGTATCGGCGTCGTGGAAGGAACCCGTTGCTGCTTTCGTTGGGCCTTCGCCGTAGACCTTCCACGGCCGCGTCCCGTAGATGGCATCGCCGTTTACTTTAAGCCAGCCACCGACGGCGCGGAATACCTGTTGCACCTCGTCCGGTATGGTTCCGTCGGCACGGGGACCCACGTTCATCAGGAGGTTGCCATTCTTGCTTACTACATCCGCCAGCTGATCGATGATGAAAATCGGCGTCTTGAAAGTGTCATGATCGATGTAACCCCAGCTCTTGTTGCTCACCGACGTATCGGTCTGCCAATACTGCGGACGGATGTCGGCCAGTTGGCCACGCTCAATGTCGAGCAGACCGGAGTGCTCCTGCATGCCGACCCACTTGTAACTGACAATGCCAACGGGGCCATTCTTCAGCGACTCATTATAGTAATAAGCCGCGAATTTGGCGAGGTAAGGTCGGACTGAGGGTTGGCCGATCCACCAATCGAAAAATATGAAATCAGGATGGTATTTCTTTACGATCTCCGCAGAACGGGCCAGCCAGTCCTCGCCATATTCCGGGCTGACATAGGTCCAGTCCTGGGCCAGGTTCGACCCTGCAGCGTCGTCGCCGTCCTGCACCTGCATCTGCGCCGGCCCGTAGAACGCGGCGTTCTTCGGATCGTTTACATCCGAAGGAATCCTGCGACCCCCATCCATGAACCAGTCATGCTCGATACGGTGCGACGATGCCCCAAGGTGTAAACCTTCTGCCCGAATCGCTTTTGCGAGATCGCCAACCAAATCGCGCTTCGGGCCCATCTTGACGGCCGTCCAATCGGACAAGCTGCTGTCATACATCTGAAAACCGTCGTGATGTTCAAAGACCGGCACCACATACTTCGCTCCAGAGTCTTTGAACAGTCGCGCCCAGGCCTGGGGATCGAAGTGCTCTGCCTTGAACATCGGCACAAAGTCCTTGTAGCCGAACTGGGTCAATGGGCCGTAGGTCGCGACTTGATGCTTGTTCTCCGGTGTGCCCTCAAGGTACATCAACCGCGGGTACCATTCGCTGCCGAATGCCGGAACAGCATACACACCCCAATGAATGAAAATTCCGAACTTGGCATCCTTATACCAGGTGGGTACGTCCCATTTGGATAGAGAGCCCCAATCAGGGCGAAACGGACCTTCATGCCCGAACTTGTCCACTTCCTTCAGCATGGCATCGCGGGCGGGATCATACTTCGCAACCGAACTCTTCCATTGCTGTGCGATCTCCTCAGCCGGAAGATTCGCTGTTGGCGCTACAGAGGACACTGTCTGCGCGTGCATCCACGCTGTGCAGTAAGCCAGAGCTGTAAATACCAGGCCGATTAGTGAGTGCCGGCCAAGCTTGTGATTCTTTCTCAACATCGATGCTTCTCCTGGATCAGATGGCGTGATCATTTGCTAAACACATATCAATTTGCCGAGCAATGGACAACGGACCGAATCTTCCAACTTGGTCCATCGTCACACCGCCATGCGCGATGTAGCCATGCGCATGAGCATCCGGTTGATACTCCTCGATATTGACGGCCACAGACACTGCCAGCCACTGGCTTCAATGTGGCCGCCAAGGCATACGCGTTGGCCTTCACCTCGTTCTCGCAAATCGCAGTGCCGTAGGAGCCCCAACTGCTCCAGCCCATAGGCAGTGCGGGCGCGAGTTGCTGCTGAGCAACGGCGATGCTGCCACATGCTGTGGCAAATGCGAATGGTCCGATAACAGGGCTGCATCCGATAGCGATCATCCATGTCTTTTGGGATCGACGGTCCGTTTTGACCTTTCAGTTAACGTTTACTATGCTGATACAAGAAATATCCGATGCGCCGGTACCTAGTCAAGATAATCGACATGATTCTTGGTGTGCATCGCGACAAGAGCGCTGCGGTGGCCCCTCGCATTGTGGAGTTTATTCATCGATGTCGTTTTCGATCACCGCATTCAGTTTTGCACCCTTCTGCTTCTCAGCGGGTTCTGCTTGGCCGAAGTACCAGCCAATTCCGGAATGGCGGCAAAACAGACGACCCTTGCTTCGACCCTGCTGACTTTGTGGTATGGTAGCCCGGCGAAGACATGGACCGGTCACTCCATTTTGACTAGAGATGGAATAGTCCACGCTGTAAAGCCGTGACAACAGCCTGCGTGCGGTCCGTCACATTGAGCCGCATAAGAATCACGCTGACGTGGCATTTGACCGTCGACTCGGAAATGCCAAGCTCGATTGCGATCTCCTTGTTGCTCTTGCCCTGTACGATCAAATTGAGTACTTCGCGCTCGCGCGCACTCAAGTCTGAGTTCGGGATGCGCGAGGAGAGTGCGCGCGACACCGGTGAGGGAAGAAAGCGCCCTCCCGCATGGACGCGGCGCACTGCGCTAACCAGCGCGTCGTGCGGCATCCCTTTAATGATGTAGCTGCGCGCCCCAGCCTCCAGTGCCTGGTGGATATCCTCATCGCCCTCGTATGTAGTGAGAACGACGAACTTGGCGTTGGAATGGCGGGCAATCAAGGCACGGATAGCGTCGACGCCGCTCATTCCAGGGAGGCGAAGGTCCATGAGCGTGACGTCGGGAAGATGCTTTTCGAAGAGCTCGATAGCCTCTTCGCCGCTACCCGCCTGGGCGACCGTTGTCATATCTGGCGTTGCCTGGATAATGGCCGCGATGCCAATGCGCATAATGGGGTGGTCATCAACAACTAACACGCGTATTCTCGGTGATGCCCTCAAGCTCGCCTGTTCCTCCACCGCTGTCCTCCATCGTATCGAACCGTGCCCCCATGAGAAAGGAAAAGCTACGGAGAGGTGGGAGAGTCGAAGGCTGATATCACCGGGAGCACGTTGCCTTCCTCGTCGAAAAAGCTGCGACTGCGCAGATCGCCTTCGGCCGCAGGTTCCCACCAAAAGACACCTCGTCCCAAACCATCGGGAATGGCACGAACCGCTGCATCCACGGCACGGAGAAAATCCCTTTGACCTTCAGGAGTCTCCGGGAAATCCGACTTCTTGCCGATAGAGTCGCCGGGCCTCCAGTTAAAGGCTGCTTCTGCAACGATGATTGGATGATGGTAACGCAGGGCAAGGCTGCGCAGATTGCAACGCAGGGTGGCGATATCGCCATGCCAGCGAGGATAGTAAGACAGTCCAATCACATCGAAAGGCACATGGCGAGCGGCGAGATTGTCGAAGAACTTGATGGCGGCATCCAGATCGCCGCTTCGCTCTATATGGATCATGATCTGGGGCCGGTGCCTCGACCCGCTGCCGGCATCAACGCCTCTGATCCCGGCTTTCACCAGATCTGCGAAGTTGTCCCAGTTGCCGGGGAGCTTGCCGTCGGGCCAGAGCATCCCATTGGTAATCTCATTGCCCACCTGCACCATGTCTGGCATCAGCCCTTTGCGCTTGAATGTGGCAATCACATCCCGCGTGTAGACGAAGACCAAGTCGGCAAGCTGCCTGTGATCCATGTTGCTCCACGCCACAGGAGTGAATTGCTTGCCCGGATCGGCCCAGGTGTCCGAGTAGTGCAGGTCGAGCAAGACATGAAACCCCATTGCCCGAGCCCTCTTAGCGAGGCGCAGTGTATAAGGTAGGTCATTCGGCAGATGCCCGTCCCCCAACGATGGGTCATGAAAGATGCGCAGCCTGACCCAGTTGTAACGGTGCTCGCGCAGGATTTTCAGTACGTCTTTTGGCTTGCCGTTGTCTTTGAAAACGACGCCATCCTGCTCGCACTTGCCTAGAAAGGAAACGTCCGCACCGATGGCATAGCTCTGCGCCGACGCAGTTGGTATCCCGGACCACGCAAGGAAAAGCGCAAAGACTGCTGCCAAACTTCTGCGCACCGCGATCTCCGATCCCCAGCTATTATCGACCGCCGGGATTGACAACAAGCTGATACTCGGGGATCAGGCTCACACTATCCAGTCTTACGACCTGCCCGTGGGATGAAAAATCCGGATCGTCGGAAGTTTCAAAGTAGACCGGGGCATCCTTGCGCAGCGGCAGGATGCTCAACTCGAAAGCACTCGCACTTTGTGGATCAAGAAAGTGCTGAAGTCCGATCTGCCAATCCAGTCCATTGTAAAAGTCATCGGTGAGAAGCCTATTTGCCGCGCTCAAGCGGGCCACATCTCCTTCGTATTTGATCTGAAGAAACAGTTCGCTGAGTCCCTTCATCGAACCGGCGGGGATCACAATAGACCATTTTGCCGCCTGCTTCAGTTCAGAAGCGTCAGGGGCTTGCGCGACTCCAGCCTGACGCCAATCCGCGACAGGTCCCAACTTGACGGGGGGGACCTCGCCGGCAGTTTGAATCTGGTGATATTTGAGGGTTGGTTTAACTTCATTGAGGTCGGCGGCGAAGCTGGCGGCTTGATTCGTGGATCCAGTTTGCGTCAGTTTGAAGCTGGCCTTCGGCGGAGTGGGAGGCGGGGGCAGGATCGAAAATGCGAAGTGCGTTGTGGCACGAGAACGCAGCCAGATTGGACCGTCATCAGCGTCCGGGTCTGCAAAGAAATCCTGCTCGGAAAGGAACACATGCTCATCTTTTCCAATGCGAATCTTCCACGCATCTTCGGCTTCTTTGGCGGTGAACACGACAATATGAATCTTCTTGTTAGTGGTGGAAACTACATCGATGGATGACTCGATCCCGGGTTTGATTCCGCTCAAGTAAATGACGCCGGCAGCGGTCGCTCTTTCTCCGCTCGCCGCCTTGACAGCGCGGACACTGGCCGAGTCGATTGCAAACTCCACGGGAATCCCCCGAATCGCCTCAAAGTAGAGCGTTGTTCCAGATTCGGTTGCGAAGCGCATGAACAGTTGGGCGGTGCTGTAGCGGACGTTGATATCCCCGTTGCGGAGATTGAAAGGCCAGATGAAGTAGTCCCCAGAGGGAATATCCACTGGTTTGCGCGGAACTGTTAGTTTGCCGCCTGGCAATTGAATCTCGAACTGCGTTGCGTGCCGTATAGGCATCGGGTAATTCCGGACATAGTTGTTAAAAAAAATGAAACCCGAATCCCCTTGTGAACGCACCGATGCCCGCGGAACTGTAGAATCTGCTGCGTCCTTGGGTTGCGTGACTGGAGCGTGCACAATCATTGGAGCCAGGTCAGCCCCAAAGTCGTTCAGGAAATACTGAAAGACCTTCATCTTCCGAAGAGACTCCCTTTCCTGGCCAAATTCCCCAAGTGGTGCCTGAAAATCGTAGCTCTTGATCGGTAGATCGTTTGGATAACCGGTCTCCTGCGACTCCTGAAGCGTGGAAAGCTTCCCGTCCGGATTTTCGCCACCGTGAAACATGTAGGTTCCATACAAATTAACGCCGGAGCCGAGCATTACCGGAAACATGGCAGCAATGTCGTCCGGATGAATCACGGGACGGCGATGATAAGTGTCTTCGACCCCGCCGCCAATCTCCGCCGTGAGATACGGCAACTGGACTCCTGCGGGAGACTTCGCACTTTGCGGGCGCGGGCTCGCATTGGTGTTGGCCGTAACGCGGCGGTGAAATTGAAAAGCATACACCGCCTGAGGCGGTAATTTTTTGATTGAGCCGGACCAAGGGGCATCCGGATAGCCACCACCGTAAATTGGGATCACGGCACGAGGTGGTACGGCGGCGTTGTCCCAGCCGGTAACGGTATACAGAGGAACGTCCAGACCACTCGCGAGTGCGATCTTTTTCAGCTCGACAATATGCTGTTCCCCGGCGCCCGGACCGCGTTTGGAGTACTCGTTCTCGAGTTGGATGCCGATGACCGGTCCTCCGTCCTTCCAGAGAAGACCCTTGAGTTGCTGGCCGACCTGACCGTACCACCCGCGAACTGACGCAAGATAGACGGGGTCGTTCTCGCGGATCGGCCCCTGCTTCACCACCCAATCCGGCAAACCCCCGTTCCGCACCTCGGCGTGATCCCACGGCCCAATGCGCGGTATCACATACATCCCATGCCGGGCGCATAGCTGCACGAATGCGCGCAGGTCGCGTTGTTCGCTCCAGTCGAACTGGCCCTTGATCTCCTCGTGGTGAATCCAAATGACGTAGGTCGCTACAATCTGGACTCCGGCGGCCTTCATCTTGAGGATCTCCTCTTCCCATTGCGCTCTCGGATAGCGCGAAAAATGAAACTCCCCCATTACCGGCAGCCATGGCTTTCCATCGAGGGTCAGGTAGCGGCTATTGAATCCAATTGTGCTCCCGGAAGGCGATGTTGAAGAGCCCGCGTCGTAAAGCGCCGGTTCCGGATTGCTATAGGGCTGGCTTGCGTCAATGCGAATCGGCGTTGAAGTTTCCGCCCGCAAAACAGGAACGACGCACAAGAAGAAGAGAGCAACAGTTCTCGCAAAAGCGCATACCCTTGCATGCATCGACCGCGAGATTTCAAGTGAAAATGGCCGTAAGGGAGACAATCGCATAAACTCCTAGCCTGTCGGCTCCATTTCAGACGCAGATAAATCGGTTTGCCATCGAGTGACAACACTTTATGCCCTTGAAATGCCTTTTGAATCCTCCGAAAGTCTGATTAGCCCTTGATTTCCCGGGCTTCCGCTAGTCATCGACTGTTCAACTTGCTAAACGGTATACTGGGCGCCGCTATGCTAAGACACCGCACGCTTACCGCCCTGCTGCTAATCTGCGCGGCCTGTTGCGGCTCAGTGCGGGCCGGCACTATCTTCGGGTATACCCAGCATGTGTGGCAGGCGCCCGATGGACTACCAGAACAGACCGTCCAGGCATTTGCTCAGACCCCCGATGGCTTTCTCTGGATCGGCACCACCGGCGGCCTTGTGCAGTTTGATGGCGCTCACTTTACGGTTTTTGATCGCCAAAACACGCCTTCTCTGAACGAAAACAGCGTCTTTTGCCTGATGGTCTCCCGGGATGGCGCACTTTGGATCGGTACCGAAGGAGGCGGACTCACCCGCTATGCTCAGGGTGAATTTCGCTCCTGGACGACGCACGAAGGGCTCAGCAACGATTTTGTCCGTTCGCTCGCAGAGGACGCGCAAGGAACCATCTGGGTCGGCACCGATAACGGCCTATTGAAGCTCGAAGGAGACCGCTTCGTTCGCGTCGACAGTGTCAACGACGTTCCCGCGCTCGCCGTGCACTCGGTGTACCAGGATCGTGCCGGACGCCTCTGGGTGGGCGGCTCCAGGCTCATGTGCCTGCAAGGCACAAACGCCACAGAGTACACGCTGACCGGAGAAGCAAGCCAGAACCGCGTCAAATCCATTCTTCAAACCCAGGATGGCACAATCTGGGTAGGCACGGTTTCGGGATTGAATCGCATGCCGCCCGGAAAGGACCAATTCCAACGTGTCAGTGGGATCGAAAGCACCGTCCGTGTTCTGCGCCAAACCTCTGACGGTGTTTTGTGGATCGGCACCATCGGCCAGGGTGCGTTCCAATTGACCGCCGGAAAACTCACACAAATAACAACGCCCTCAACGTTGCCCAGCAACACGGTACTCAATTTCTTTGAGGATTCTGAGAAGAACCTCTGGATCGGAACAGAAACCGGAATGCTTCGCCTCACGCGGGCACGCGTAGTTATCGTTCCCCTGCCCCAGGCTAACGACTCCGATTTCGGAACCATCTATATGGACCGCGATGGCAGCTTCTGGATCGGCTCGACCCTTCTGTTCCAGATGAAATATGGCGTCGTCACTCCAAAAAGCCTCCCAGAGATGCATGGCATCCACGTCCGCAACGTCTACCGCGATCGTTCTGGGACCCTGTGGGTTGGAACAGATGGAGATGGCGTATTCCATATCTCGGCAGGCACCGTAACGCATCTCACCACCCCCGACGGTTTATCGAATAACTTTACGCGCGCCATGGTGCAGGATAGGGATGGAAGCATGTGGGTAGCTGCCGACGAGGGTATCAGCCATATCATGCCGGGCGGCGCCAAGCCCCACATCGTCAGCTACCAGATGCGGGATGGACTCGCTTACTTCAGCACCCGCATCCTGCTTGAAGACCGCCGTGGAGATTTGTGGATTGGCACCGATCGCGGCCTGAGCCATATGCATGCCGGCGCGTTTCTCAGCGATGCGGCTACTGTTGCACTTGCGCAAACGAAGGTCTGGGCGATTCACGAAGACTCCGACGGCGGGCTGTGGTTCGGGACGCGCAATAACGGCTTGTTCCGCTTTCGAGACGGAAAGCTTGCCCATTATTCCGTCCAGGATGGCCTCGCCGGCAACGCCATTTATCAGATCCTGGAAGACAGCCGCAACCATCTCTGGATGAGCGGACCCAATGGGATTTCGGTGTTGAACCGCTTCGAACTGGACGCGCAGGCCAATTCCTCATCCCGCAAATTTTCGCTCACGTTCTATCCCACTTCCGACATGGCAGCCAACATTGAAATCTATGGTGGCACTCAGCCTTCGGGATGCATCACCGCCCAGGGAGACGTCTGGTTTCCGAGCAGTCTCGGGCCGATTCATGTTCTCCCCGTGCAGCGCTCGCTTCCGCCGCCGCCGCCTTTAAACATCCAAGCCGTGCTCGCCGATGGCGTAGTTCTCCCTTTGCACGAACCGATTGAATTGCAGCCTGGCCTCAGCCGCCTTGAGTTCTCGTTCACGCCAGTCAAGCTGAGTTCACAGCAGGGCTTGCGATTCAGTTACATGCTCGATGGATTTGAAAAAGGATGGAGCCCCCTCACCCAGGCGCGCACTGCCGATTACACCAACCTGCCCGCGGGCCCCTACCGTTTTCATGTGCGCGTATTTGAAATCGGCAATCCGGGTGCAGTCACCGAGACGTCCATCCAGGTTGTGCAGAGGCCGTTCTTCTATCGTACCTGGTGGTTTATTATGCTATGCGGCCTTCTCGTTGTCGTTCTCATCTACGCCGTCTATCAGAATCGTGTGCGAAGCGTGCGTGCACGCGCGGAGGCCGTTCTTGAAGAACGGAACCGGCTTGCCAGGGAGATGCATGATATGATTTTGTCAACTTGATTTGGCCCCTTTTGACGGTCTCATTTGGCCCCACCTGAAGGCATGTGATTTGTTATTCCGTGTTGGCCTTGGCGGAAGGAGCCCGTAGGGCGACTGGAGCCAAGGCCAACACGGGGCGGCGCCGCTCCCGTGGTCAAGCGGTCTTAGAAGGCCGGTTCCGGCATATGCTCCTCCGGTTTGAAGACGTGCTCGAAGGAGAGGCGTTCTCTGGCATTGCTTGAACCCAGCTTGACCTCGAACTGGATTTGGTTGCTGCCGAGGCAATCGAGTCTTACGACTTCTGCCAGCCTGGTCTCAACCTCGCGCCGGCCTTCGGTGTGAATATCCTCGCCCAGACGTCCGATCTCCAACGCTTGCTGGAAGGCCATCTGTTCATCTTCACTGAGGAAGATGTGGACAGCCTCTTTCCATGCCCGCAGCCCCTCCTTGCCTTCCACCATCACTGCCCAGCGCAGTTGCGCGTAGTACCACTGTTTGCTTGTCATGCCTTGCTTCCTTTCCGGGCCATGGTTCTGAGGAACCGGTAGCTCTCCGTGCCGGTCTCGATGATGTGTGCGCGATCCGTCAGACGATCCAGCATCGCCTTGCACAGCCGCGCGTTGGGGATCTTGGTCGTCCATTCGGAAAACGGCAAATTGGTTGTCACAATGACTGCCGCCTGTTCGGCGCGGCCGGCGATCACCTGGAAGAGCAACTCCGCCGCGGCATCCGGCATGACCACGTACCCAAGTTCGTCGACCACGACGAGTTCGTAACGCATCCAGCGATTGCGTACACGCGTCAGTTGCAGCTGGCCCTGTGCTTCGATCATCTCCGTCACCAACTCCGCCGCCGTGGTGAAGCGCACCCGTTTGCGTTGCCGACAGGCGGCCACGGCGAGAGCGACGGCCAAGTGACTTTTCCCAGTGCCTGTTTCCCCTAACAAAATGACTGGTTCCTTGCGTTCGAGATACTCGCCCTCGCTGAGCTTTTTTATCAGTGCCGCGGAGATGTGCGGCGCTGCCTGAAAGTCGAACTCTTCAAGCGTCTTGGCGACCGGGAAGTGAGCCTCCTTGATGCGCCGGATCACGGCTCGGCGTTCGCGTTCCTCGACCTCGGCGCCGAGCAGCGCCTCCAGATAGCTCAAATGCGATTGCTTTTTGCGGACGGCGTCTTCGGCCATACGGGCAAACTGGTCGGCCACGGTCGTCAGATAGAGTTGGCGAGCATACTGCTGAATGGCGGCCTGTTCGATCGGCAGGGGTGTGCTCACTGGACCACCTCCGTCGCCACCGGCCAGTCTGCAATCCGTGAGCTTGAGTCCGTCTGTGGAGGCTCAGACCAGTTCGGCCGCAGTTGTTCATAGGCTTCCATGCTGGGTTGCGGACGATCATAGCGGTGCAACGCGCCGATCTCCACAGCAAGCGCTTCCGAAGTCGTTGGCCGGCAGTCCACGCTGAGCAGATAGCGAATAGCGCTCAGGCTGGAAGCGCCCATCGCCAGCGCCTCTTCCACCGCCTGGCGAACGCGGCCAGCGCCACAGGTGCGGCCGAGCAACAGAACCTCGATCATCGCCCGCGTGCCGGCCTGGCGACCGTCCCGTTCGCTGACGATGGACCAGAAGCGGTCATAACTGGCAGGCCAGCGGCCCTGTGCCCGGCACTGCTCCAGAGCCGTGGATCCGGCCAGCGCCCCCGGCTTCCTCTCGAACACATCCAGATAATGGTCTAGTTCCAGCACCTGTTGATGGCGCTCATAGCAGCGTTCATGCCGCGCCACGCAATGCCCATCGTGCCAGATCTCCACGTAGGCCGAGTAGACCTTGGCGGCGACCCTGGTTCCCACCGGCAAGGGCGTCGAGTAAAAGTTGGTCAACACCTTCACGCAGCCGCTCTGGTTGACATGGGGAAAGTGCAACGCGGCCAGATCGAAGCCTTCGGCGGCCAGCGGAAGCAGATGCTCGCGCTCGGCCAGCATCAATGCGCCGATCGTCTGGCTGCGGCCAGTGATCAGACGCGTCTGCTCCTGGTCGGCTCCAGAGGACAGAAGCTGGTTCAGCTCTTCCAGGTTGCGCACCTTCGGTACGGGAACCATGTAGTTCCGCCGGTACTGGCCGCCTTCGCCTTCCACGCCGCCCTTTTCGTGGCCTTCGCCCGGCGTGCAGAACTCCGCCTGAAAGCCCCAGTGCGAGCGGAAAGCGATGAAGCGCGTGGTCTCTTCCCGCTGATGGCCGCGCAGAATCTTCTTCACCGCGCTGGAGAGGTTATCGAACCTGAGGGTATGAAAGACCCCGCCAAACCAGCGAAACGCCAACTCGTGAGCCTCAAGAAATGCCTGTTGCGTCGCGTGCGGATAGGCCCGGTGAAAGGCCGCTCCCGAGGCCATCGAGCGCATGCAGAAGATGTAGACCTTGCGCGGCTGGCCATCGAACTCCGCCTGGATCTCATACCAATCCACCTGCGCTTCGTCGCCGAAGTGGTAAGACTGCGCAACGAAGACCTGATGCTTCAGAAGCCCCATCGCCTGCCTGCGCTCGCACACATACTCGCGCACCGTGGACTCGCCGACGACAATATCCGGCATCTCTCTCCGCAGCCGCATCCAAATGCGATGCGCCGTATGCCGCTGCTTGCGCGGCGCCTTGCGGTCCGCTTCGAGAATCGCGTCGATAAAGGCCAGCGCCGGTCCCAGCTTGGGCCGTTCCCGCTGCGGCTTCTTCCGCTCTGGAGGCAGCGCGTTGGCCAAGGCCAGGCGTACCTCCCGACGATGTACTCCCAGCTTTTCAGCTACCCCTCGGATCGTGCCGGCGCCATGTTCGTACTCCCGCCGGATCTGCTCGTATAGCTCCACCTTGCTCCTCCTTGTGACCAAGCCGTCCTCGTTTCCGGGAAATAAACCCCGAAACAACATAACGGGCTCCGCCCTAGGTGGGGCCAAATCAGAGCATCAAAAGGGGCCAATTCAGAGTAGCGAAATCATGATACCGTCATCCAGGGATGCACGGGCGTCTCCGCCCTGCTCGAAGCAGCTTCAATTGAGGACAACAACAGCGGCGCGGGAAATGGACTGATGGACTTTGCGCGTCTTCAGCTTCGCAAAACCATCGATGAGGCGCGAGATGCACTTTGGAACCTGCATCAGGCTGACAGCGACGCCGCAAGTCTCGGCGAGAAGCTGGGAAGCATGACCCAAGTGGTTGAGAGCGAGTTCCATGTTCCCATCGCCTTCTCTATCGATGGAACGCCCTATGCTATTAGCGCTCCAGTTGCCCATGACCTGCTTATGGTGGCCCGCGAGGCCGTTTCGAATGCCGTGCTGCATGGTCACCCGGCGCACGTGTGGGTTTCGCTCGAGTACAAGGCAAGCGAGCTGATTCTTCGCTTTGCCGACGACGGTTGCGGCTTTGAGACCAGCCTTTTGAAAACACAGGACGGCCACCATTTTGGAATCAAGGGCATGAGAGAAAGAATCGAGCGCTGGGGAGGCGGGTTCAATTTGAAGAGCGCAATGGGGAAAGGGGTCCACATCGAAGTGCAGCTCCCGCGTAACCGTAGAAAAATACCGAGGTCACGGAACGCCCAATCCAACAGGGGCGATGCAGTCTCGACCAATCGTCCCTGACTGACCTGATCGAAACCACTTCTGAATGAGCCCATGAATGCGCACCGAATCACAAGTGAATCAGCCCTCGCTGCAAACCCGTAACGACTGCCTGTGTTCGATCGCTGTCATTAAGGCACATCGATATCACGCTTACGTGGCACTTTACGGTGGCCTCGGTAATTCCCAACTCAATCGCGACTTCCTTGTTTGACTTGCCTTTCGCCAATAGCTCAAGCACCTCGCGTTCCCGCGCTCTCAGGCTTGAATCCGGCGTACGTGAAGCGAGTGTCTGCGACAGGGGTGACGGCAGGTATCGGCCACCGGAATGAACGCGGCGCACCGCGTCGACCAGCACCTGCTGGGGCAAGCCCTTCAACAGCCACGCGCCATCTCCATGACGAGGCGCAGAACCGCATGCACCAACGCGTTACACCCTCGCTCATGAAGCTGCGAAGATCTGCGGTCGAGCACCCCTTCGGCACCCTCAAGTACCGCATTTTCGGACAACCCCGCCTGCTGCGCGGCCTCAACGGAGCACGCACCGAAATCGGGCTCGCCCATGGCCTGCGACCTAAAGCGCATGGTCAACCTGCTCGGCGCACCGAAACTCGTTCAGGCATTCCCACCTTCATCCCATCTGCAAGTCAAAGACAAAAGGCGCCCCAGTTAAGGAGTGCCTTCCGTGTTCATCCCAGCTCGGTTTCGTAACAGACTCATTTCCTGGACCTTCCATTGTGCGCTCAGTTGCGTCGGGCCAGTTTGGTGTCGACTGCATTCATTGCGCACGAGCGAGAGTGCGCATTATGGACTGTTGTGGCCGATCTTCGCGGAATGGCTTACCGTCGGCATACAGCTGAATCCGGCTTCGTATTGCTGCAGTCAGTGCCCCGTCCTTTTGGGACACTGCCAGATCCAGCGCTTGATTCGCGAGCGAGCGCGCCTTCACAAAATCGCCGGACTCCGCGTATGCCGCGGCCAAAGTATCAATTACCTCGGGATTCTTTCCAGAGGCGATTTCATTGGCGGCTTCAGCCAGCGCTACTGCTTCAGTACCGTTCCGAGTAGACGCATCCTGCGAAGTCGCCAGCAGCCACGCCGCCCCGGATAGTGCCGTGATGTTCTTTGGTTCCAGCTTTAGCGCGTTGCGCCAGTGGGCAAGAGCCTCCCCGCTCTTACCAAGACACTGAAGCGCCGTTGCCAGAGCTTCCTCGCCGGGGGTAAACTTCGGTCTGAGTTGAAGCGTCCGCTGGAGTTCCTGAAGCGCCTCATCCGCATGCCCCTGCTGAAGAAGAAACTTCCCAAGGTTGAACCGGCTCTCCACGAATTCGGGATTGATGCGAATTGCCTCCCGGAGGTGTTTAAACGACTCCTGGACGTCCCCCTCGATGTACAAAGATAGCCCAAGCCCATTCTGAACACGGGCATCGTTGGCATCGAGGGTGAGGGCCTTTCTCCAAAACACAAGGGCTTCGCTGTTCCTGCCTTCGCCTTCCAAATCCATCGCCTGCCCCATCAACTTATAGAGATCGACGGCCGGCACCTGGATGTCCAGAATCCCATCGCTCGCAATATTTACAAACTCCGGAAGGTTCACTGCCCGATTCGCTGCTGTGGCGTTGTCGACAAGAATGGCCGGACTGTCGTTACCATCGGCGTCAAGATGCGTAAGATACATCTGCGTATAAGGCGATCTGGCCTTGGATGAAAACACAAGCCAGCGGCCATTCGGCGAGAAGCTGTGCCAGGAGTTCATGAGCGGCGTATTGGCTCGCAATCGGCGCGCCTTACCGCCACCAAACGGAACGATGAAGAGCTGGCTATCAGGGCGCATCAGTTGCCCGTTGTGGCATTGCACAAACACAATCCAGCGCCCGTCCGGCGATACCTTCGGGAAGTTATTGCTCATCCCATTTTGCGATGCGCCGGCAATAGGCTCAGGCACACCGCCCCGCCCCTCGTTGAATGGAATGCGGTAGAGATCGTACTGAATCGGCGTCTCGTTGGGATCGTTGGCATGGATCGCCATCTTCTGACCCTCCGCATGCGGATCTTTCGCCTCTGCCCGGGCAAACACAATGTACTTGCCGTCAGGACTCCAAACTCCGTCCGTCTGCACATACCTCGGATCGTCAGCGCCGGGCAGGGGCTGGCGTTTTCCGGTGGCGCGGCTATACCACTCAAGAATGCCGCGAGTCGGATAAAAAACCTGGAGGAACCGAAAGTCCTTGAAGTTTGTTACGAAGTAGCTCTTCGACACATCAAGGTTCGGCCCTGCGAAAGTGCTGACCACATACCTGCCGTCTGGTGATACCTGCGACATGAATCCCACCCGCGTCTGTCCAACCTGCCCATCGGTGTTCCACTGCACGATGTCCTTGTTCTGGATTGAAACATGCGGCTTCACAGATGTAAGCGCGTAGAGTCCCTTGTCGTTTGAAGGACCATCGATATCGATTCCCATCGTTTTTCCGTCCATGGAAAACGAATGGCAATTGGCGCAGGTCGGCATATCCTTCAACACGGTTCGGCTTTCGGGCTGGCGAATATCACGAACGCGCCAGTGAATAAGGTGAATTGCCGAAGGTGGCAGGGGTTGAACCGTGCCGTTTGCTCCTTCCGATGGCATCAGAGGCACGTCACGATAAAAGATGGGCGCTCCCACCGGGTCTTTTGAAGTTGTAAGAGCCAGATGCGCCTGAGACGACGGCAAGTGCGCTCCACCGTAGCCGGTTATCGTTACCGTCGCCGACAACTCTTTGGAATGCGTCTGGATTGTCGCCCATGTCGCTGCAACTGGCGTCCACGTCCACGCAGCCGCCTGTTGCGGTGTGAGTTTCGGCAACTCATTTGTCTCGGAAATGCAATCCCGATCGATGGCGCCGATGCGCAGACGCTCCCCTTTGGTCACAATGTGGATGGCCGGAGTCTTGTCGCCAAACGTGACGTCAATGTGCCAGGAAACGGCAGCGGCATCGCGCCACAGAAATGTAGGGGGGGTAATGCCGGGCGGGAATATTGAACCGTTTTGTGGATAGTCGATGGAGATAGGCCAAAGCGACGCCTTGGCCGACGCGGGAACCGGGTTCCGCTCCTTGCCCAACACGCTGTTACGGAACGACAGAAACAGGACCAGCGCCAGGAAGACAGCCAGAATCGCAAATTTGGGCAAGTATACGCGCCTCTGCTTCCGCGGCGATTTTGAACTGAGGTCGAGCATTTAGACTCTCCCGGCGCCACGCTCGAGCTGTGACCCAATTTTCGCCAGTATTTTAAATAAGGTTACATCGTAAGACGGCTCGTTTTCTCATTCCGGGAATGCGGCATCCCGCCCGATTGAAAGAATGAAAAAGCCCGGGCAGCGAACTCTCCTGCCCGGGCCTTTCACTCTAAGTTAGAAGGTCACTTTCAAAGCGGCCTGGCCTACACGAGTGGTGTTGGACGTGCCGCCCAAGCCGTTGTTGCCGCCGTTGATTTGAGCAACGCCCCCACCTGCATCGCCCGGAATGGCGTTAGGATTGCTCATTACCGGGTGATTGGTAGCGTTGAAGAACTCGAAGCGGAGCTGCAGCTTGTACTTTTCAAGGATCGTGAAGTTCTTCATCATCGACGAGTCGATGTTAAAGCTTGGAGGGCCCTGGATCATATTGCGGCCGCTGCTGCCGAACGTTCCGTCGTGACGTGTGGTAAACGCCGCGGGGTTGTAGTATTGCTTCGTCCAGTGGGCTCGACCGCCTTGACGAACATTCAGAGGCACGCCTGGGACACGATCGGCTCGGTCGCTACCGCAGGCTTGGATGCAACCGCTGCCTTTCCCAAGTTCGCCAAAAGCAGCATTACTGTTGCCCGGACCGACGTTGAACGGCGTGCCCGACTGCCAGGTGATGATGGGGCTTATCTCCCAGCCGCCGAGCACCTGGCGCATCAGCAGATTCTGTCCCTTCAACTCCGGACTGATGTAAATAAAGTTGCTGGTCCAGGTGAAGGGAATATTAGCGTTCGAGATGCCGCGGCTCCAATGCAAGTTGGAGGGATTGCCGATCTCGCCACCATTGGAGATGTTGGCGGCGCTTGCCACGTCAAGGGTCTTCTGCCAGGTAAAGCTAGACTGCGCCTGAAGACCGTGAGACAGATGCCTCTGGACAGTGGCCTGCAGTGAGTGATAGTTCGCCGTAGCCCCGCTGTCGTATTCCAGAATGGTGGTGAAATTGGGGGCGTACGGGGCCACAGGAAGTTTAAGGTTGCCATTGTTGACATTCGCTTGCGTTGGAAGTGCACAGGTCGGGTTGTTGTAGTAAGTGCAGTAGCTGTAAGCAGCGTAGTTGTCATCCTGCACCCAGCTCTGGTGATACGACTCGCTGCCGACGTAGGCGACACGCACAGCCATGACGTTGCTCAGTTGCTGTTCGACTGCAAAGTTCCAGGCCTGGGTCATGGGCGCCTTGAAGCTTCGGCTGAAGGACGCCCCTAAACTGACCGGGGTGGCAACTGGAGAGTTGAGCGGCGGCTTGTAGGTGGGGCTGGCCCATGGGATCTGGCCTGGGCCAGTGCCGAACGGGGTGCCGTTGGGCGTACCGAACGACGACGTTGCCCATGGATTTTGAAAGTTCTCGTATCCAGTTATTGTTTGGCCTGTGTTCGGCGTGCAGGTAGCGCCACCATTGCAAATCGGCGAATTCGAAGGCGCGGGTGGGGAGAATGTCGGAGCAAAGGGCGCAAGATCGACGACATGGTTGTAGTTGGCGTAGGCCACCGGAGCGGTGAACATGCCGAATGCCGCGTGGAACGAAGTTTTCGGCATATTACTGGGCTGGTAGGCAACACCGATGCGGGGCTCAAAGGTCTTGCTGTCGCCGGGGCGAAGGCCCGCTCCAATCATATTGGTATCGCCAGGAAAAATCAGTCCCTTTGGTGCGGCGGGGAAGATGAAGCTCTGCTGACCTGCCACGAATGCCCCACCACGGCCTCCGACGGAAGCCGGTGGAATATCCGGATCCCAACGCAAGCCAAGAGTAAGGGTCAGGCCGGGCTTGAGGCGGAACTCGTCGTTGACATACGGGCCGATCTCCCATCCCTGGATGTCGGCCAGCTCGCCCGCTCCCTGCATGAAGCTGCTCATGTAACCCAGGAGCCAGTCGGACTCACTGTTGCCGGTGTAACTGCTGCCGAAGCTGATGATGGCATCTTGCGGATACTGGGTTGTTTCGACCGCCCGCTGATGCCGGAGGTCGATGCCCCCCGAGAAGGTATGACGGTGGATGGTCTTGATCAGGGTGTCGGAGAAGCCAATGGTGCCACGGACTTCATTCGAGGGCTCGGTCCAGCCCCCGGTTGCGCCGCCGAAGCCCGCCCCTTCCATATAGCAGGCCGGCTCGGTGATCGCGATGTAGCGGGACCAGCACATCGGTTTGCTGTTATGGTCGAGGACCGAAGCGCCATTATGCGCGCTCTGCTGGGTCCAGAAACCCGTAAATGTGTTGACCGTTGTGGGGTTGACCGTCCAAGTGTGCTGAGCGATCTCGTTGAAATACCACATCTGCTCGCCGAAGGTCTGATTCCAGGTGTTCAGGTTCAGTACCGAGAGAACATTGCCCGGCGTGGAGCCCGCAGGTTGAATGAACTTGTCGATGAACGAACGCAGCGTGAACCGCTGGCTCTTGGTCAGATCGTAATCAACTTTGGCCGTGTACTCATTGAACGTGGAATTCGCCAGGGCGGCCGATGCGTAGAGCATTTGACCGGCCAGATTCTGAGCCGTGGATGTCGGAGACCCAGTCCCTGAAGCTGGGGCCGCATGCCCGGGCAGACCATCGTTGGTAATCTGCACGGCCACCGGATCAAGCGCGGCGGCGCCGCCGATCAACTGGTTTGGAATACCATTGACAACATGGAACGGTCCGTTCAGCCAGCCGCAGTTGGTTGTCTGCTGTGCAGCGGGTACGCCATAACCTGTGCCGCAGGAGCTATTGTGCGCCTGGGCATAATCGATGAGCCCGCTGAAGTCCCCTTTCAGCATCTGGACGGTGGGCGTAGTTGTCGAATTCGTCGTGGTCCCCGGGCCGCCGACCACTGTAGTTCCCTGGTAGTTGAAGAAGAAGAACAGCTTGTTCTTGACGGCCGGTCCGCCGACGTAGCCGCCGTACTGGTTGCGCCGGAAGGTATCCTGCTTATGGTTGCTCCAGTTCCCTGCGTTAAAATCGCCATTGCGCATGAACTCAAAGAGGCCGCCGTGCCAGTCGTTCGTGCCGCTCCTGGTGGCCATGGATACCACGCCGCCCGTTGAGAAGCCATATACGGCACTAAAGTTGTTGGAGATCAGGCGGAACTCCTGGGTGGCATCGGAGTTGGGCGTGGGCGAATTCGAGGCCAGGTAGTTGTCCATATTGGACACGCCGTCCAGCATGTAGAATGTGCTGCCTATGCGGCCGCCATTTGACGAGGTCACAGATTCATTCGGAAATGAGAAGCCGCTCTGCTGCCAAGCAATTCCGGCCCGGTTACCATCTACCATACCGGGCGCGAGCAGTGCCAGAGTCGACGGATCGCGGCCGTTCAGCGGCAACTCGCTGACAGACTGCTCGTTGACGGTCATTCCCAGTTCAGCCGAGGTCGTGTTGATCAACGATGCGTCGGCCGTCACACTCACGACTTCACCCTGGGCGCTGGCCACCGTCATGCGGACATTTTGGGTTGCGTACAAATTTGCATTTATCACAATGCCCTTTTGTGAGTACGCGGCAAAACTTGGAGACGAAATGTCCAACGAATAGTTGCCGGGCGGCACCAGTTTAAATTGGTATACGCCGGTTGAATCCGACTTACCGGACTGAACACTATTAGTGTCGACATTGGTAAGGTTGACATTCGCCCCTACGATAACGGCACCAGTGGCATCAGTGATTTGACCTGTAAGGCTGCCGTAGGTGCCTTGTCCGTAGACAAGTCCGCAAGTACCCACGAGCCCTACGAGTGCAACCAGCGTGAGTGTTCGCAGTGCCTTCGCGCCGATCAGATGCATAACTACCTCCTGAAGTAAGTTGTAAGCAGTATCTGGATTGATAACTTGGACATCCAAACTCAATCCTCACACCTGGTGAAATCGTTTTCAGTCCTGAGTGGCTTGGTAAGCACTGAGACCCCAAATTCGAAACCAAATCCGGAAAGTTGAATTCAGAAAGGGATTCCTGTCATGAATCTGAGTCGGAGAAAACATTACTCGCATGAAGCAACGGTAGGTATCCGCCAAAAGTACGATTGGTCAGAATTATTTGTTATTCGCTTAAACAAATACACAAAGCCGGCCTAAGTTATTGATCTTGATACTCCGAGTTCGAAACCCGTTCTCGCACGCCGCTATTGCAAAACGGTGCATTTTCAGCCGGCGGAACATCGTTGATTCCTATGCGGTGGAAAAGGGAAAACGCATTTCAAGCCCCTCTCCAATTCCAAGTGTTCGCCGATGGGGCGTATCAGATCTGGGTGTACACTGCTTCTGCATAAGAGTTCTGCTGGGGCCGCCCCGGCACCGAGAATATATTCCGTCTTCTATACTTGGCGCAGTTCACCATGTTCATCTTCGATCACAACCCGGTACCCACAGGCGCGCCCGATGAATCCGGAGACGGCCGCGCTCAGATGACTCGCCTTCAATGGACCTGGGGGAAAAAGCTTTCATCCGAGTTTCTTCACTGCTGCGCCGCGATTCTACTCCAGACGCTTTTTTCCTCTACCGCATTTGCAACCTGCATCGCCCCGCCAAAGATGAGAACGGAACTTCAAGGCAAACCAAGCGCAGAAAAATACGCCGGACTCGGCACATGGTTTGGAATTCAGAAGCAATTTGCATGTGCCGCCAATGCCTATGCATCCGCCGCCAAGATGCAGCCTGATTCAGAGCTCTATCACTTCCTGTGGGGTCTGAGTCTCTACACCGCTGGCCGCGCGGCCGATGCGGAAGAACCTTTGCGCGCGGCCGCGCGCTTGAATCCCAGCGATGTCAGGCCGCATCTTGCGCTGGCTGCGGCGTTGGACAAAATGAAGCGGACCACCGATGCGGAAACGGAATGGCGCACGGCACTGGCCATCGACCCGGACTCGGAAACCGCACTCGATGCCTTGTCGCAGGATCTTGTTGACGAAAAAGACTACACCGCCGTCGTGATTCTGCTGGGAAAGCCCGCGGAGACCAGAGTCCGCTCAGCGCTGCAAAGCCTCAACCTCGGAATCGCGTATGCAAATACTGCCAGGCTCAACGATGCCTCCGAGGTGTTGCGCGGAGGCCTCAACACATCGCCAGATTCCCTTCCCCTCGCAGTTGAACTCGCGCTGGTCCTTAAACTGCTCAGCAGAGACGGCGAAGCGTATACAGTTCTCGAGCTTGCGCTCCAACACCACCCCGCGGACTTTGACACGGAACTTCTCTACTGCAGAATGCTGGTTTCGGGCCATTCTGATAAGGCGCGTGAGATGGCGCACATGTTACTCCTGGCACATCCGAACAACTCGGATGTCCTGTTTCTGAATTCGGTTCTTGAGTCGCAGGAAGGAGACTTCAAGCAGGCTCGAGGGCATCTGGAAAGAGCTGTCGCATCGAATCCGAACGACTTCAAGTCTCAAAGATCTCTCGGCGAGGTCCTGTCCAAACTTCAGGATCTCCAAGGCGCCAAAGACCACCTTGAAAAAGCCATCGCGCTCGGGGATTCTTCCCCCGAAGTCCAGTACGAACTCGCAAAAGTACTTCAAAGCTTGGGCGACCGGCAACAGGCACAAGACCGCCTTCGCATTTATCAGCAGGTCAAGAAGGCCCAGTCAGACCGCGTTCAGGCCGCAGGTAACGCTGAGGTCGGCGATCAGGCCATTGCCGCGGGAGATGCCGTGAAGGCCATCCAGCTTTATCGCGCGGCACTCGCAACCGACCCCGATGAGCCGATCCTCTCCTACAAACTCGCCCTCGCACTCGACAAGACCAACGACTTGGTCAATGAAAAGGCGGCACTCGAGCACGCAATTAAGTTGAATCCCAAACTTGCTGAAGCCCAAAACCAGTTGGGGTATCTCGCTGCCCGAAGTGGCGACACCGCCTCTGCTGAGACTTATTTCCGCGCGGCAATCGATGCTTCCCCGTCCTATGTTGCCGCATGGATCAATCTCTCAGCAACGTTGGCCAGCGAAACCAGATGGCAGGATGCCACGCTGGCAGTGAACCGCGCACTTCAAATTGATCCATCCAATACCGAAGCCCGGCAGCTTGCGCAGGCCATCCAGACCGCACAAACGAAACAGTGAAAGTGCAAAATCGGCCGAACCGATAGGCTAGGAATACTCGTGAATCTGAGGAGAAGGAATCCGTCTGCCCCTTGAACTGGCCCCTTCTACCGCACGCCCAAAGGAGTTTCAGCATTGAAGAAGATTCTGCCAGGTGCATTCCATCGCTGGTCGCGCCGCCGCCTCTTGCGGTCGATCCCCGGCGTCATTGCCTCCGCGGCCCTTCCCGCGCGCTTGCTTGCAACCCCACCAGCGGCCAAGGCACTCGCTCCCTTCTCGCAATTCACTGATGTGGCCGAATCCGCTGGACTCACCAAGGTGATGCCCTATGGCGAAGGAATCAAGGCTACCTACCTTACTGAAATCATGGGCGGAGGGTGCGCATTTTTCGATTACGACAACGACGGCTGGATGGATATCTTCATCCTCGGCGGCCGTCTCCTCAACAGCGTCCCACCCGGTGCCAGCAACCGCCTATATCGCAATAATCGCGACGGAACCTTTACTGATGTAACTGAAGCCGCCGGATTGATCGATGCCGGCTGGGCCGTCGGCGTGTGCGTCGGCGACTACAACAACGACGGCTTCGAAGATCTCTTCCTAACCTACTTCGGTCAGAATCGCCTCTATCGCAATAATGGCAACGGCACCTTCACTGACGTCACTGTGCAGGCCGGGCTAAGCAGCAGGAACATCCGCTTCGGCTCCGGTTGTACCTTCGTTGACTACAATCGAGACGGCTGGCTCGATCTCTTCGTCTCCAACTATGCTGACGTGACCATCGAGACTCTGCCCACCCCATCGCTCGAACGGCCCAATTGCAACTTCGAAGGAGTGCCCGTCAATTGCGGCCCAAGCGGCCTCCCCCTGCCCAGCCATCTGCTCTACCGCAACAACGGAGACGGAACCTTCACCGATGTCTCCAAAGAATCCGGCGTGGGGGCAATGCGCGGCTCCTATGGCCTCACCGCCGCGGCCTTTGACGTCGATGAAGATGGATGGCCTGACATATTCGTAGCCTGCGACACCACGCCCAGCCTGCTCCTGATGAACAATCACGACGGCACCTTTCGCGAGGAAGCACTGCTGCGCGGCGTGGCCCTCAGCAGCGATGGAAAGGAGATGGCTGGCATGGGTGTCGGTATTGGCGACTACGACTGCGACGGGCACCTCGATATTGTCCGCACCCACTACATGAACCAAGCTATCGGCTTATATCAAAACGACGGCAAGGGTGAGTTTGAAGATGTGACCACTCAGGCCGGTCTCATTCATGAGCGTCGCTTCGTCAGTTGGGGAACAGGATTGGTCGACCTCGACAACGACGGCTTCCCTGACATCTTTGTCGTTACCGGCCAGGTGTATCCAGAACTCGATCCGGTATTCCCCAAGTACCCACGGAAAGGACCGCGCATCCTCTTCCGCAACCGCGGAGACGGGACTTTTCAGCAGATTCCTGAGGAGAGCCAGGCTGCTCTAAATGCTCGCCACGTCAGCCGTGGGTGCGCATTCGGTGACTTCGACAACGACGGAGACCTCGACATCCTCATCATGAATCAAAACGAGCCGCCCTCGCTGCTCCGCAACGATCAACCCGCCGAAAACCATTGGATCAAATTTCGGCTCTATGGAACCAAAAGCAACCGAAGTGCCATTGGAGCCCGTGTTTCTGTCCGTTATGGCGGCAAGGTTCAGGTGCAAGAAGTCATGAGCCAATCGAGTTACGTTTCCTCGAACGACCCGCGCTTGCATTTCGGACTTGGGTCCGTAGACACGGTCGATCTTGAAGTCCGTTGGCCGCTCGGCCTGGTTGAACAGCACAAATCCGTCCAGACGAATCGGCTCATCACACTCAAGGAAGGCTTAGGCACAATCGATTCCAGGCCGCTGGTCCCAGCTTCGCCTCTTCTCCGCCGTTCGTGACTCAACGGATCTGCCTAAGCTACTTCGGGCTTGTTTTTCCCTGATCGGTTCGAAACATCGCAATCGCTTCGATTTCGACAAGCAATTCAGGCCGACAAAGAATCGCCTGAATGCCGGTAGACGCAGGCAGCGGATCGAGCCCCTTTTCTTTGAAGAACGCAGTGCGGCCAGCGTTGAAGATGTCATAATCGCGATCTATGTCGCGCAGATAGCAGGTGGTTCGCACGATATCGTGCCAGGTGGCGCCTTCGCTGACCAGCAAGCCTGTGATGTTATCGAATGTGCGCCGAAGCTGCGCCGAAAAATCGCCAATATGAACGCTCTTGCCGCTCTCATCGATCGACGCTGTCCCGGATATGAGCAGGATGGCAACGCCGCCAATATCGATTCTCATTCCACGCGAAAACGAACTTGGCTTGACATACGCATATGCCTCGTTGAGCACTCCGTGATTGGTGATCGCGCGCTTGGCTATCGGCCCTTGTCGAATGGCTTCCAGAATATTTCCAAGTTCATTCATAGTTATCGACTCTCTCCATGTCTTTGGAGCTCCTTCTGCCGCCCTCGTCATCGGCGATCACGTGCCGCTAAATCGCTCGCGCGCGGAACCTTCACGACGAATAATGCACGTTAGTTCAACGGCGCCGATTCAACTATTCCGCTTTCCCGTATGCGCCATCCTTGTAGATCTTCTGGGTGACATCTTTGTAGATCTTCTGGGTGAAAGAAAACGACTCCTTCTCCTTGCCGTCTTCTGAAATTAGCCCTTTGCGACTGTAACCGTCCTGAAGCAGAGGAATATTCCATGTCAGCGAACGAAAGTCCATGAGCACCGATGGAGGGAAAACACGTATCTGCGGAATCCTGGAAAGCATTACAAATTATGGCGTTAGAAGTTCCGCCTCGGCATCCAGAAGCGCGTTCAGCGTCTCCTCGACCATTGACCTTACCACCTCGTCCAGGTGCTCGCGGATGCGCCCTTCGTCGATCTTTACCAACGGATCCAACGGCGAATTTGCCTCGCCCGCCGGCTCCACTCCTGTTTCCATGGTTGGCTCCATCGTTCCTGCCCCAGAGGTCTCGCGCCTGCTTGTACCAACCGTGGATTCTCACTGAGAATCCTGCTACAGCAACTTCGATTGGTCCGAGGTCGAGAAATGACCTAGGACCGAGTTTTCGAAGCCTCTGTTTATAGTGGAAGGAGTTCAGACTCGTTTGGATCGGCTCTCTCGTGCGGCTACTTGGACTACCGGGTACTTTGTACCAAAGTGAGTGTCCGCGCAGCTCGGTTAGAGATTTGCCGATCTCTCAGTTGCAATTGGGACTGTTTGTCCAAATCCCGCTAGTGATGCAATTCACTCTCATTTAGCATTTGGGAACTCGAATTACCCAGAGGAACGAGTTTACAACCCCAGAAAGCATAAGCCGCGACAATTAGGTAGCATCCTAGTGGCACAAGCATCGCGGTAGCCATACTCTTCGTCGCCTGGAATACCAGGCCCATGACCGGCGTGAACACCGCTCCACCAATAATCGCCATCACGATCAGCGATGCGGCAGGCTTCGTATTGGGTCCAAGGTCACGAATGCCCAACGCAAATATGGTTGGAAACATCAGCGACATGAAGAAGCTGGTCAGCAGAACGGCAATCATGCCGAACCAGCCAGGCCAGACGACCCCGCACATGACCAATACGATATTGATGACTGCGAACAAGCCCATCAAGGTGCTTGGAGAGATAACCTTCATCCACTGGCTCGACGCAAAGCGCCCTATGCCGAAGCCAGCGAGAGTTGTTGTAAGAAGATACCCCGCGGTCTTCTCAGGTAGGTGAGTATAGTCCTGAACGTACTGGATGAAGTAACTCCAGGTTCCTACTTGCGCCCCTACGTAGCAGAATTGGGTCACCACTGCGAGCAGGAAATGGGGATATCGAAGAAGTTCGCGATAGCTGCCTTGATGCCCATTCGTATCCGTCGAACGCGTAGTGGCGATTGCTGGGAACTTCGTAAGTAGAATGAAGATCGTCCAGACTAGAACAACAACGCCTAGCACCATATACGGTGCGATGACTCGCATGGTTTCATGTTGAAGATATGCATCGTAGGCCCCTGCAAGCTTCATGCGAGCTATGTCAGGTGCCTTGAGTTCCACTCCCGAGAAGATGAACAATGTTCCGATAAGTACGCCGGAGATCGCGCCAAGAGGATTGAATGCCTGAGAGAAATTGAGCCGACGTACGGCACTTTCCGGATCACCGAACTGCGCAATCAGCGGATTTGCTCCCGTCTCAAGGAAACCCAACCCGCTGGCAATAACGAAGAGAGCCATGAGAAATAAAACATAACTGCGCGCCTGCGCTGCAGGCAGGAACAAGAAAGTACCGAAGGAGTAGAGCAGCAACCCGGTGATCAAGCCAGTCTTGTAGCCGAAACGTCTCATCACCGTAGCCGCGGGAATAGAAAACAGAAAATATCCCATATAGAAGGCGGATTGCACGAGTCCCGCCTGAAATCGCGTAATTTCGAATGACTTCATGAACTGACGAATCAGAATATCGTTCAGGTTATTGGGAACCCCCCAGAGGAAGAACAGGCCAGTGACAAGGAAGAACGCTGCTCCGCTATGCGGCATAATCAGGGGTTTGGAATGGTTCTGTGTTGAACTCGTGAGCAGGGGCTCAAGGGCCATTGACTACTCCTTCTTCGGGAAAACCGCAGCATAATCTCAGCATTCTAAAGTGCAGTCAAGAGTGCATAGGCAACTGACGCATGTTCAATCGCAAAATGGTAGATGGTGACGTCCGCTGGTTACAGTTTTAGCTGGGCCAATCGCTCAGTCAACTTCCTTATGAACCATTTGGCGGCAACTGTGAGCTATGGATCTACTCCTTTTCATCCACGAGCGCTTGTGCTCTCAACCACCCTCGGAGATCACAAGATTATCCATCCGAGCGACTATCCGGATTCCAATACGAGATTGGCGTACTGAACCGTGTCACCCGTTCGAATTATCCCGACGGATCCCGGAACCCTTTTCTTCAATTCTAGATGAGACTCGAATACCATTGGAATGCCATCCAAACCGCAGCTGAATCTCGATATCGTCTCAGAGTTGTTTACCTTGTTAAACTCTTCAGCCATAAAAGCCCTGTTGATGCTGAAGTTGGCGCGAACAGCAGTCAATACTTCGAGGACCGTCGGCAAGTCATCCACCAGCGATATATCTACAGTCTCGACCCCTTTCCAAAAAGGAAAGTTTCGATCAGCAATCACCAGCGTATTGGTATGCCGTACGCGGCTCAGCATCGAGTTTATTTCCGGATTCAAAATCCCTGACTTTAGCATTTCTTGCAATCTCCAGGATTCACTTCATTGCATTTTGATTGTGGACTCCTGCTGGAAGTGAAGCACCGTTATACTCAAGCTTTCACCGGGAGCACAATATTGTGCGCCATTGCGCCCTCCCAACTGCTGGGCATTCGGTTCCTCGCCTCACCCCATGTGGCAACTGATTGGCTGGTCGGGGTGGGCAGTACTGGTTGTCCGGCAATCGCTTACAAGGCAGATTGCCGCAGGTAGGACCTCGACAGATGAAACTTCGGCAAAACGTCTGCTTGTCAGTCCAAACAGGAGTGGACAAAGCGCTTCACCTACGACGCCCTTGTTAAAAGAGAGCCCTGTAAGCTTACGGAATTCGGGCATAATATCCCTCTCTTGAAAGAGGCTGCTCATTGACACACAACCTCTCGAATCATGCGGTGCGATTCTCACGCAATCCGGCCAAATCGATCGACTTGATTCGGCAAGGCCCAAATGAAGTTCCTGCGCCGTGACACTCGCAGTCCAGGATAAGTCCACGCGAGACCTGGCATTCAAATACGACTAGTCAACATGCGCGAATGCAACGCCCTCGGAAAAAACAGACTTGATCTCAGCTTTGGGCGTTAGTTTAGCGCTCAAGTTATCGTTGACTTTCCCGTGGAAAGAATCATATCGATTAGGCTAATTCCTGTCAATACTTGGGGTCTCGGCACTTCCCACCGCTGAGTCAGGCAAAGTTCAAGGATGCATCTCGATTGGGCACCTGCGTGCCACCGCGCACTTCAAAAGCACAGCCACGAAAGAATTTGATCACGGAAGACTACTTGCACTGGCTTGACCGGCCGAACATGGTGCTTCCGGCAGCCTAGGCAGTTTTCATCCTAGTCAGACATCTCAAACTTCAGGCTCCATGCATGATCACAGGGCCTGTTGGAAGGCTGTTGCAGGTTCTCCGGCAAATTGACGGTCGTTCCCCGTGCCGAGTCGAACTTCCACGGCAATTCAGAGACCAAACCGAGAAGCCCAGCCTTGGAGCCATCCTTGGGCCGAATCGACTTCAACGTTACTTGCGTTCCTGGCCATTCGGTCAAGATCGCGTACACAAAGCGCCGATCTTTCGACCTTGTATACCGCACCGTTTCGCCTTCGGACCACAACGTACCTGCGCGGGGGCGGGTGGCATAGATCGCTTCACCATTCACCTGCAGCCAATCTCCGGCACCCTTCATCTGCCGGATGGCTTCAGGATGGAACTCCCCATGCGCACTGGGTCCGACGCCAATTTGTAGTCCACCACCCTTGGCAACTGCGTCGGCAAGGTTCTGAACAATCCACTTTGTGCCCTTGTACTTTGCAGCATCGGGATCGTAGGAAAAATCGGTGCCAAGGGGGTAAATCGTGAACCACGGCTTCTCGGAACTCTCTTTGGACCCAGGCACAACCCGCTCAGGCGTATAGTAGTCGCCGTAGTTGCCTATTCCGCGATTGCGCAACATGACATCCGGCTGCAGCTTCCTCATCATCAATAGGGTATCGCGCACCTGGGGCCAGATTCGCGGTCCCAGCCACATATCCAGGCACATCATGTCTATGTTCCCGTAGTTGCTCAGCAGCTCTAGCAACTGTGCGCGATGCCGTTCAACCATACGTTTAACTTCTGCGTCAGTAGGATCGCGGATGACCACAGCGTGATTTCCCAGCCGCTGCTGCGTAAATCGCACATCTCTTGGAGTCTGCCATTGCGCTGAAGATGGGATCTGCAACGGATGCGCGACGTACGGACGAAAATCCGCGTCGTACCAGTCAGGATGCGAGAAGTAGAGATCTATCTTAATGTCCCGCTTGCGCGCCGCATCGCATAGTTCCTTGATTACATCACGACGAAACGGCGTCTCCATAATGGAGTAAGCAAGGTCGCAAGATTCCATGGCGGGACCGCCCTCGGCAGTCCAATTGGCTCTGCTCTTCACCCTTGTCTTGGTATCGAACAGGCAAAAGCCTTCGTGATGCTTGGTGGTGACGGCGAAATTCCTCATCCCGCTCGCCTTGAAAATATTCATCCATCCATCCGCATCAAAACCCGCCGGATTCCACGTTTTGTAGAGACTGTTGTAGGCTTGACGATCTTCAAAGGACATCGGAAGGAAGGGCCAGGACTCAGCACCGCGGTGCCAGATCGAATAGATTCCCCAGTGAATACGAACGCCGAATTTCATGTCCCGGAATGCTTCATACGCACTCGATGAGGCAGAGTGGTATCCGTCCACCGGCGTTTCCTCAACGTATGAATCGCTTGCCAGAACCGAGGCCGGAAATCCATGAGACTGCTCTGGTGCCTGTGCCAAGCCTGAGTAAGTTGAAGAGGCCGCCAATGCCGCGGCCGACGCAAGAAATTCTCTTCTATCCATTGGGAATCACTCCTAGATTTCCGTTACTGCACGGCCCATGTTGTCGTAACTGCACATCGTTGTCCGGCTGACATCGATCAAAATGTGACGCTTAGCCAGGGCGGAAAGGATAAAACGGCGTTTCCATAAAATTCTTCCTCTCGAAGACCTTCAATCCGAAATGCGACGAGCTGAATCGGTCATTGGTTGCCCCATTTTCGTTATCTTGCGGCTTTGATTGCAGCAGGCGACTTGCACGCGACTGCCGGGGTAGGTATCAGGTCAGGGGACAAAACGATAGAGGGCCAATCGCTTCTGTCCCACTTCAGTTCCCTGATAATCAGTTTCGAACGACCGTTGTCTCGCTTGTCGTATCCGTGCATCACAATAATGCTCTTTCCGCTCATGGTGTAAGCGGAGTTATGCCCGACGCCAGCCCAGTGCTCATCGCCTGCAGCCACGAGCGTTCCACCACCGCGGCTCATGAGTTTTCCATCTCGATCAACGTAGGGTCCGTTCACAAATCTCGAGCGCCCAACGATGACCTTGTAATCGCTGTTGAGTCCTCGGCAGCAATAATCGACGGACGCAAAGAGGTAGAAATACTGGATATGCTTGTAAATGAAGGCGCCTTCGATCGTTCCGTCGCCCGGATCAGTGTCATCCAGTTGGTAGGTTCTGGGCTGACTGGCGACGGCGTACCATTCTTCGGGCTTTGCCAGCGAAAGAAGGTCGGGAGCGAGCTTGACCATTTTGATGCCGCCCCAGAAGGATCCAAAGACTAACCACCCCTGGCCACGGTCCATAACGAGATTTGCATCAAGGGCATTCCACATATCCCGGTTTGGAATCGATTGCACAACCATTCCATGATCAACCCATTTGAAATCGGTGCTGGCAGGATCAAGCGTTTTATTTGTAGCCACGCCGATCGCCGAGGTATTCCGGGCAAACGCCGTCACGTTATAGAAGAGATAATAGGTCCCGTTCACAAGTTGAATCTCTGGTGCGCCGCAGCCGCCTCTCCGCCGCGGGGGACCGCCGGCAGCCGGAGCATCTGCGCCGCGAGTGGAAGCTACTGCTGCTGGAGGCGGCCCGAATCCGCCGCCGGCTTGTCCGCCCCATGTTGGCCTGTCTGCGCCGACCATATCCGGTGTCACCCAAGACTGGGGCTCTGGGAAAATGTCATAGGCAAATTTCCAGTTGATCAAGTCTTCGCTCGATGAAACCCTGCAACCTGTCGGAAATAGATAATAGGTATCCCCTTGCTTGATCAACTCTGGATCATGAGTTTGATAAAGGGTCGAGTTAGGATCCGCGTTATATTTCAGCGCTGCCTCCATGATCGCAATCTCTTGTTTGGTTGGAGGAGGTGCACCTTGCGGTAACTGGGCGATCATGGTCCCGGTCAAAAGCCCGAGAGCCGGAACAGCCGATAGAGCGAAGAGCTTTACTGAATTCATTACAGAGACCTTTCGGCTAACGTTTAGTGAGCAGCTTTTGATTGGGCTTGTTGCTGTAACAACATCAAGCGGTCCACAATCTGTTTCTGTTTCTCCCCGTCCTCTTTGCGGTTCAGGTGGTAGTACAACGCGGAAAGCTCCGCGTGTGGCTGCAGCCAATCAGGAGACTCGCGTACAACTTCTTCCAAATATCGCAGTGCGGCGGGAATGTCTCCCTCTGCTCTCGCAACATGGGCAAGTTGAAAGCGGGCTTGTGACGATTGAGGCTCGATGTCCAAAGCACGCGTTAAGTGCAGCGAAGCCTCTTGAAGATTTCGTCTGAAATAGTAGATTGCGCCAAGATATAAGTGCGCGTCGAAGTCTTTAGGGTCCTTCGCCAGCGCAGCCAGGAGAGTTGTCTCCGCATCGTCGTAGTTACCTGTTTGCTCCTGAATCATACCGCGCAGAGTTTGTAATCCCTCAAGATTTGGATCCAGTTGCATGGCTGCATCGGCATTTCGCCCCGCGAGATCAAACTGGCTCAGGCTCAAACGCGCACGCCCAGCGAGAAGAAAAGCGTCCGCACTGGCGGCGGCGTTGGCTACCTTTTCGACCAGTTCAACGCCTTCCTGGGCATGTCCGGTCTGAATCTGCGCAGAGCCAAGTAGCAATTCGAAGTCCTGATTCTCCGCCTCGGTATGCTCGAAACGGTCGAGCAAGGCTATTGCCTGTTCTGCGCGTCCGACATGCAGGTAGCAATCGGCAAGTACCAATGCTGTCTGCCCGTCGCCGGGTTCATCACGAAGCAGCGACTCCAACTCCTTTATGGCGGGCCCGAGTTGTCCTTTGTCTTCGTAAGCTACAGCCATATTCATTCGGGCGAGTTTGTTTTTGGGCTCGGCGGCCAAAACGATACGGTACTGTTCAATGGCTTCATCAAATCGCTTCAGGTTGGAGAGAACTGCGCCAAGGTTGACGCGGACGACTACTGCCTCAGGGTGCAACCTGAGAAGCTCTTTGTACTTCAGCACTGCGCCCGCATCATCGCCGCGCTGCTGTGCATTTATCGCTTCTCGAAAGAGCCTCTCAGGACTGCTCGATTGTGCGCCGGAACCTGTCCCCCAGCAGGAGCAAAGTATGAAAACGAAAATGTAAAGCCGGAGCGCAATGCTCGTCGGGCCAGCCCGTTGAGACGAGAACGAAACATCGCTAAGATGGATTGCCATCCGTTTCCTGCATCCGAGTTCAAAGGCCTGCTTCGCTCTCATTGCTCATAACCAGTCGGAGCGTCGATCTTCAACCATGAACTAGATCGGCTTTTGCGGTTCAATCACCCATAAAACACGGTCAGCCGCGACATTCTGCAATGTCTGCACGATTCCTGAAGGCCAGCGAATTTCGATGGAGAGCACGCGCGCATCCGCACCAAGTCCAAAGTGCACGGGGCCATCGCTCGAAGAAGCATAGCCGACGCTAGTCGTCATGTGACCATATTGCGTTCCACTCTTCGTGACAATTTGGATTCGAGCGCCTATTCCATCGCGATTGCTGCGTGTGCCCTGCAACGAGAGATCGATCCAATGCCCTGAAGAATCAGTACGATTCATCCACAACTCAGCGTCGGCACCCAAAGCCGACACAACTACGTCAATTCTGCCGTCACCGTCAAAATCTCCGAAAGCACACCCGCGATGACGCGCTGGGGCAAGTGCGCCGAATCCGGCATCGTCAGCAGCCAAACTCCACTTGCCATCGCGGCCCGGGTTTCTGAAAATGAAGTTCGCTTCATCGACTTTGGAGCCGAGCGTCATCAGCGACAGCACATGCCCGCCGCTTACGAAGATGTCTTTCCAGCCGTCGTTGTCAAAGTCGTAAATGCCAACCCCGAAGCCCGAACGCAATAGACTCGCCGTTCTCATGCCGCTCGAACCAGTAACTTCAACAAATTCCTTGCCGGATTGATTCTGGAACATTGGGAAGGTTTGATTCGCCAATGCAGCGAAGACAATGTCAGGAAAGCCATCATTGTCTATGTCGCGGAAATCTACACCCATTCCCGAAATAAAATTCCCGTCTTCTGGGAGCGCGGCGCCATCCTGCAGTGCGACCTCATCGAATTTCCCACCCAGGTTGTGAAACAGGAAATTATAGTACCCGTCATTTGTGACGAAGATGTCGGGCTTGCCGTCCAGATCGAAGTCTGCCATGGCTCCGCCCATGCCTTTGCCCACTTGGGATCTGATACCCCATTGGGATGAAACATCCTCGAACGTACCATCTCCATTATTCAGAAATAGCTGATCGGGAAGACCTTTGTAGTGGCTGGGCGAGCAGTAATCGGAAATGTCGTGATACTTGCAAACCGGCTCTGTAGCGAGGTCCCACTGCAGATAATTGACGACAAAAAGATCCAAGCGACCATCGCCATTAAAATCAGCCCAAACAGCGGCAACCGACCAGAGTGGCCCGAATTGGCGATCGGGGAGGCTAAATCCTGCCTTCGCCGTCACGTCGGTAAATGTTCCGTCTCCATTGTTGTGATAGAGGGTATTGCGGTGTACGCCGGCGACGAAAAGGTCTGGGAACCCGTCATTGTCATAGTCGGCCACAGCAACTCCGATGTCGTATCCAGTTCCGCTGAGGCCAGCCTTGTCCGTAACGTCCGTAAAGATGCCATTTCCATCGTTGCGAAGCAGGCGATCCTTAAACTTGGGATCATCCTTCTTAAGAGTTTCGATATTCGCTCCGTTTGTGAAGAAGATATCGGGGCGCCCATCTTTGTTGAAATCAAACACCGCTACTCCGCCGGCCATGGTGGCGGGAACATGTCGTGTCAGAGTTTCGTCTGTTTCCAAACGGAATGGAATCGGAAGTGGAGTGAATTGGATCTTCGGCGGATTGGAAGTTGCTGCCATCAGCGCCGCTGCTGACGCAATCGCGAAAAGTACGGCCGCCGATGACGGCCTGAAGTGCCGTACTACTGAAGGACAGCCGGACATTCCGTCTCCTTCGCGTTGTGCTGGTTTGGTGCGTCCATCACAGAGATGAATTGGGAAACGTCGATTCCATGCCCCGCTTTTTCAGTAGAAGGATTCTCTTTGGAAAGCCGGAATATCTCCATCTCGCGAGCGGCGTCCCGGGGCCGGCCTACGTGTCTGTAAGCGATGGCCAACCGATAGTGTGTTTGTGCAGGATTTTGCTGTAGGCGGACCGCTGCTTCCAACTCAGGAACTGCATCAACGTAATCGTCCCGCCGCACATACAGGTCGCCCAATTGAAGGTGGGCCAGTGCAAGGTTCGGATTCAGTTTAAGTGATTGTTTCAGGAGTCCCTCTACGCGGCCTGCGTCGGTGGCCGAACAGCCGCGGGAAAGTGAAAGCGCGTAGTAGTAGTTCGCATCTGCGCTTTCTGGAGTCTTGTCGAAGAAGCGTTTGAAGCTGCTGCATACACGGCTATTTAGTTGATCTATCCCGGTCAAACCATTTGCCAGAAACAGATAGGGGCGCGGATCGTTCGGATCAATGTCGGCGGCTTCGAGAAGCATGTGAATCCCTTCAGCATTCTTGCCAAGCAGTAATAAATTTGTTCCGGCTCCGATGCGCAAAGAAATGGATCGAGGATACTTTCGGACTCCATTCTCAAAAGCGACGGTCCCATCCGCGAGCGATCCTGCCAGTATAAGTTCGTATCCCTCACCGAAAACGTTTTCCTCGCTCGACTCCAGCTTTTCTGCTTCCCTATATTCCAGAGCAGCCTGAAGAAACATCCCGGAACCTTCATCGGCACGCGCGGCCAACTGATGCAACTCAATGTCGCTGTGGTGCCCCATAAGTGACGCAAGCAACTTTCGAGCGCTTTGAAAGTCTCCGGTCTGCATCCAGGCAATTGCCAGTTGCCGAGAGGCGACGATGTCGTTCGCATTAATCTCCAAAGCTCGCTTTAGAAGTGGGATGGCTTTGGCTGGGCGGTTATGTGCGACATAAAACTGCCCTAATCGCCGATTGGGTTCTACCTGGCCTGGATGCTCGGCAACCGCAGCACTCAATTCGGATTCGAGGCTGCAGGGCCAATTCTTCGCGGTCGAGATGGAAAAGTCTGGGTCAGTCCTTCTGATATCCGCAATTCCCCGCAACAGACCAGACGAAACGTTATTGGTAGAAGCGGAGTAACCGCCAGGGTCGATCAGACCGCGGATTCCTGCTGCTTCAAATTGCAACGGAGAGTGATCCGTCTTTGTGTCGCTCTCATATTTAGTTTTGCTTGTCAGCCTCAGGTCGGCTGCAAGCGGATCACCTGGCGAAACAACGTGAACCCTGAGAGGTGTTGGGGAGTTGTAATCGGGCACTTCCGCCGAAAGAAGATACTCACCGGGAGCAAGGCCTCCGATACGATATTCCCCGGAAGAACCACTGGTGGCTCGCCAAGTTGATTGAGCTGCCTGCGACAGGGTCAAGGTGATTTGCACACCGGCCAGCGGATTGCCCATGTCATCGCGGACAAAGCCGGAGACTGTTCCCTGCTGGGCGAACAGCGCGCAGGCGCCGAAGGCATGAAGAACGATGGGAAGCAGGAGTCGTAAGCGCCAGGCACTCATTTTTCCCCCATTCTGTCGAGTGCGGATCGGACATCGCTGTTATCCGGGTGTCGCGCAAGGAACTCCTGAAGCGCCTGGCGCGCCTGCGACGGACGACCCTGGCTGTTGTAGACCATTGCTGCATTGATTACGGCGCGATCAAAATCCGGAGCAAGCTTTCGGCTCTGTTCAAACTGGACGAGAGCCTCCTGAGCCAAACCCATGCGAAGAAGAACCGCACCCAGGTTGTTGATGGCCTCGTAATTATCGGGCCGGAGCCTAACGCAGGTCTCGAGTTCCTCGCGCCCCCGCTCAAGATTATTCTGCGCGACCAGCGTCATTGCCAGAGCGAGATGAAGATCCGCAACATCTGGAGCGCGGGCAACGAGTTCCTCCAAGGCCTTCTGGGCGTCCGCGACGCGACCCTGAAACCGGTAAATGCGGAGCATATTCTCGGTTGCGAGTAAGTGGTTAGGATTGGCCAGCGCCGCATGTCGAAATTCTTCGAGCGCTTCCTCGTACTTCTCCTCTGTTCCGGAAATCGACCCCAGATTATTCCACGCATCCGAATCCTGCGGATTGAGTCGCACAGCCTCGCTGAGGCATTTACGGGCATCAACATACATCTTCTTATTTAAATAGATCGTGCCCAGGTTGAACCAGGCAATCTCATGCGTTGGGTCAGCATCGATTGCACGCTGGAACGCGGCCTGGGCCTCGTCAACATAACCATACTCAGTAAATGCAATCCCGTATGTAAGGTAGTCGTGACTCATGGCGCCGCCGAAGTAAGTCCCCGGAAAGGGCATGGCGCGCGCGAGTCGAGCCTCGGCTGTTGCCGGAATGGATTTAAAGTCCGCAGCGACTTCTACTCCGGCGGCAAGCCCCTGGTAGATGCGCACGATTGCGCCGCTTGCTTCGAGCAGAAACGATATAGGCAAAGGCATATCACGGCGACGATCAAACAGGTAGCGATATTGAATATTCCACGCTCCGGCCGCGCGCTCATCAGCCAGACAAATGGGGAAGTTCAGCCCCGCGGTTTGGGCAAGATTCTCAATTTCACTCTTGTCACCTCCATTGGAGACAGCCACGACGAAAGGCGTAATCCCGGCAGCGGAGAGCATTGGCAGATCAGCCTGTATCTGCTGCAGTTGTTTAACGCTGTCACCGCAGTCGAATCGAAAGAAAGTCAGCAGAACACCTCTGCCTTGCAACGCGCTGAGCTTCTGGGTTTCACCTTTAATGTTCGACAGGCTGAGATCGGGACCGAACAACGGGGCAGTTAGCCAAGTGCTAACCGTAGCCAATGATTGACGGGCTGTTATGGGTGCTGCGGCTGTCATTTCATTCGAGCGCCTGTGTTCGTAAGGTGTGGCCTTGTACGACGTTTCGCCCTCAACAATGTATACGCGATGATTTAAAGGAAGGCCGTTGAAGCGGTCGACTATTCCAGTGGGCCATCGAACCGCAATGGAAATCGGCTCGCTGGTTTCTCCGAGTCCAAAGGCAAGTTCCTTCGAATGTTGTGAAGCGAACCCAGAGCCCGCTGAGACAAACTTCGTCTGCTTCAATGATCCGGACTCGATTGTCACAGTCGCGCCAATTGCATCCCTGTTGCTGGTGCTGCCACGAAGTGAAAATATGATTGAATTGCCAATGTCTTCGAGATCGTTGTGCAGAATTCTCAGTTGCGGCCCGGTCCGGTTTTTCAGGATGATTTCGACGCGGCCATCATGATCGAAATCGCTCAGTGAAAATGCCCGAGAGTCGTCGATCAGATCGAGCCCCAGCGCGCCTGAGACGTCTGAAAAGGTACCGTTACGGTTATTACAGAAGAGCACATTTCGCTGATACCCGCTCCATGAGTAGTCGGACCGCACCAGTTCATTGATTGCGTTCCACGCTGTTTCGTAGTCCGGCGAGGCTCCCCCGGTTGTAAGAGACCGCTGTGCTACCTGGCGCCAGAAAAAGCTTTGCAAATCGTAGCGCTTGGGGCCGGAGACAAATCCATTGGCAACGTAAAGATCTGACCACCCATCGTTGTCGAAGTCCCATGAAGCACAGGACCAGGACCAGCCTCCCATGGCCAATCCAGCTTTGGCGTTCATGTCTTCAAAGCTGCCGTCGCCTTTGTTACGATAAAGAGAATTTCCGGCATTGTGTTTCTGATAGAGCTCGCGGATCGTTGGATCGACACCCGGTAAAAAACGATCGCTCGCGGTAATGCGGCGCCCCTCTGGCAGCCACATGTTTGCGATATACAAATCCTGCAGACCGTCATTGTCGCCGTCGAACCAGCAGGTGCTCATCCCGGGCCCATAATCCTCCACGCCCGCTTTGGAAGCAACGTCGGTAAACGTACCGTCGCCGTTGCTTCGATAAAGATTTTTCCGGCCAAAGTCATTGGCTACGTAGAGATCGGGCCAGCCGTCGTTGTCGTAGTCGCACCAGGCCGCTGCGAAGCTGAACCGGTTGTTGTTCTGCTCCATGCCGCTTTCTCGCGTGATATCTTCAAATGTTCCGTCGCCACGATTTCGGAACAGGAAATTCGGTGGACCATTCTGAGCATCGTAATAAGGCGACGGGAACTGATACTGGTTTAAGCCTCGGTAATAGCTGTAGACACAGAAATAAATATCGAGGAGGCCGTCACGGTTGTAATCGGCAATGGCAGCGCTGGTAAAGGTTCCCTGCGGTTCGCGAGCGAAATGAAACGCCTCCGGCCGAGGCTCAAAGCGCCCATTGCCCATGTTGGCGAAGAGCAATGGACCTCCGCTGCGAACGACGAGCAGATCCTGAGAACCGCGATTCTGAAAATCAGCAAAGTACGCGGAAGCAGTTCCGTCGAGAATTCCGGTTCCAGATTTCTCGGTGATATCTTCAAACGTACCGTCACCCCGGTTGCGATAGAGTCGATTGGGCAATCCGGAAGGCTGACAGACATAAAAACTATCGAATCCGCTATTATCGATGTCACCAACGGCGATGCCGTGGTTTCCATAAACGTCGATACCGCTGGCGCCGTCGAGCACAGTCCGCCAATGGTCAATACCCGGAACCAGCTGCGCTACACCCACGGTGCCTGCATCAAGGCAGTGCCCGGTTATCTCTGAGAAACCGGGGCCGATCAGCCAGCTGCGAACCTCAAAATCGATCGAAAGGCTTTGCACCATCCACTTTTCTGGGCCGTCATTGATCCAGGAGATTCGCCAACCGCCCGCCCGCTGTTCTCTTGAACCGTCGCGGCGAACCCCGACGAGATTGCACCAGACGTCCGTATCCACACGCAGTGGCGATTCGCTGGTCGCCTGAATTCCGTATATCTCGAACTCGAGGTTTTGCAGGTTAATAAGCGGAGAGAGATACTCCTTGAATTGGGCGATACACTTCTCGCGACCATTGATTCTAGCGCCTGGGAAGACCCGCCTTTCGATGCGGAGGGGGCCTGAATCCCGCAGAATAGTTGTAGATGGCCTCGAGAGTGACGAAAAAATAGCGGCTGGGGATAACCGGCTCAGGATCGGCTCTGTGTTGTGGGTGGCCGCGCAAAGCGCCGTGCTCCAGGAGTCGAATACTTGCTGGATTTCATCGGCATACACTTCACAGGGAAAATCGTCTGATGCCGGATCCAGCCTAGCTATGAACTTTTCTAGCATCGGAGGGTATGACGTTTGCGATGCTGCTAGACACAACGGAGGTGGGGATGCCGCAGCTGTACTGGCCAGACCCGCAGACCGAAGCCACGGCGAGCGAAGAGCCAGGAATACTCCGCCGGCGATTAGGAATTTTCGCCGTGAGATGCCCACGCGCGCATCAGGGCGAATGAAGTCGATAGCTTGCAACGAATCTCTTGTCATCTCTCGAAAGGTTTCGAGCTGGCTGCGGATTGGAAACTTGTCGTCAGTTTTGAAGAACCACGCGCGTGATGGAAGCGGAAATCGCATCACTGCCGCAAAGGGGATTCTACACATTCCTATGAAAGCACATTGTCCTGCAGCGCGCGACGCTCATGAAAACGTCGCGCACGGCAGGAACTATTCGAATCAAATTTGCCCTAGAACAGGAGCTTCATGGCAAATTGAATGTTGCGCCTGGCTCCAGGGCCCGTAACCGGAACCGTGCTGGTGATCGTATTAAACCCGCCTCCACCCAAACTTGAATGGGGATTGCCGAGATTCGGATGATTGAAGATGTCGAACGACTCAAAGCGGAGTTCAGTTTTGATCCGTTCAGTGATGGGGATGTCCCGGAAAATTGAGAAATCGTCATTCCAATAACCCGGGCCCCGGAGCGAATTGATTTGCGCATTGCCGTAGGTGCCATTCGCCGGTAACGAAAATGCGCTTGCGTTGAACCAGTTGGTCTGTGTGTGAGGAGCCCCGCTATTTGGATTGCCAACGAAATTCACTCGTTGGTTTCCGCCGCCTGCATTTGCGGTGTCGCCGTTCGCGCCATTCGTCGGATTAATAACTGTGCCGCTGCGGATAGCGAGAAGGTCATTGATCTGCCAGTTACCGACAATGATCGCGGCCAGCCCGTTATTCACAAACCGTTCGCCTTTGCCAAACGGAAGCTTGTAGGTCGCGTTGAATGTGAAGATATACGGGACATCCAGATCGGTCCGCCCGTAGTCGCCCGAGTGCCTGCTGACGTTATAGAGATTCTGAATGCAAATATTGGAGAAATCTCCGTTGCAGCTTGAAAAACCAGTTGATTTGGACCAAGTAAACCCGGCCGTGTACGCGAGTCCATTTGCAAACGGACGGACCAACTTGGTTTGGAAGCTGTGATAATTGCTGCCTCCGGTGCTCCTCAAGATGCTTCCAGGGCTGCCGTACACTTGGTCCGGAATTCTGGAACCGGAGTATGGCAATGTCGAAGCTGGAGCTGTGTCATATGGCTGAAGAACCGTGTTGTGAGCAGTATGCGATCCAACATAAGCGACGGAGAAGCTTCCAATCGATTTTAAATCTTGCGCAATCTCAAGGTTCCACTGGAAGGAGTCCGCCGGCCTCCAGGCCGTATCCTGGAAGCCTAGACCGCCCGCAGGCAACGGGGAGGTTCCGACGAGGGTGGGTGTGCCATAGAAGGGATTCTGGCCCGTTGCCACCGTACCGTCCTGCTTGATTGAGAGACCGGCAGTGTTGATCTGCGTGGAGTTATTTACCCGCGCCTGTTGAGCCAATCCAGATGGCCAAGCACCGCGCACTTGTTGTCCAACTTGCAAAGGCAGTCCCCAGTCGTCGAACGTCCGTCCGGCCCCGGCCCGCAGAGTAGTACGGTGCGTGATTTGATAAGCAAAGCCCAACCTTGGTGAGAAGTCGAGGTAGTGAGGCTTAAGGATAGTGTGTCGATCCAAAACGCCGACGTGGGAAGGTAGTGGTCCTTGGGGCAGGTCGACGTCGCCATTCAGAACCATGTACATCTGGTTTTGCCAGTCATAGGTAGCTAGTCGATTGTCACGCTCCCGCATCGGTGAACTGTAGTCCCAGCGAATGCCGTAGTTCACAGTTAGTCTATTGTTGATCCGCCAACTATCCTGCGCGAAAACTGCTGGAGTAGTTTCGATCAGGTTGACTCCGGAGTTTCCAAGGTTGCGAGTGGCATCGATCGGAAGGCTCAGCAACATGCTGGCAACCGGATCGCCGCCGCCGCCCAAATCGCCCTTGCTAGCATTGTAAGTCGGACATTGTGCCTGGGCGGTGGGATTGGTGCTGGCAAACTGACACGCCGCATTCCACGTACCTTTGTACGAGAAGTCCTGGTTGTTGCCACTCCAGTTCGTGTACATCCAAGTGTGGTAATACGACGCGCCGAATTTGAGTGAGTGGTGGCCGGAAATCTTGCTTGCTGTGGCGCCGCCCTGCAAGATATTCATGGGGCCAATCGGTCCAGCTCCGTTCCAATAGCCTGTGTAGCCCGCGCCAACGTTGGCGAGACCATAGAAGGGAATCTGAACTACCGGCGAACCGCCAGGATTGGAATTCCAACCGGCGCCGAGACCGGCGGCCGTAAACAAAGCAGGTTGGTTTACGGGGGTGATAATTGCTTGCGGAATATTCAGCTTGTTATAGCCGATCGTTACCTCAGTGATGAACGTGGGGCTCACCGTATGAACCCAGCCGCCACCCATATTTTTGCCATTGAACCCGGTAGCAAACAGATTTGCCAACGAACTAGGCGACGAAACTGCCGCCTCGTTCTGCGCGTAATGGCCATATAGAGAGTTGTTTGACCCTGGCGAGTAGTCTATTCGAATCTGTCCCTGGTCACTGGTGGTGTTGTTCTTAGTGTCGGCAAGATAGTTGTTGATGCCGTTTTGAAGCGGCCTGTTTGCCTTGGGGTAGACGCCATTCAGATATGCAACCATACCGGCATTGATTCGACCGGCTGGGATCTTATTGTTTGGGAAGGGCTGCTCTGTCTGCGTAATCGGATCATAAGTTGCCGGATCGTAGATGATCGGGTGGATGTTCCCCGGCAACGCACCGCTCGGACCGGTTCCGCTGAAATCGCCGGCGCGCTCATCGTCAGTGGGCACGGTTGAGAAGTTCGCAGAAGCTCCGCTGACGAGGCGGCCACCTTCATAATTCGCAAAATAGAAGAGTTTGTCCCTCAGGAGCGGTCCTCCGAAGGATGCACCGAACTGGTTCTGGTGGTAGGGCAGCTTCACCGCGTCGAACTTGTCCTTCGCATCGAAAATCTGATTGCGGACGAACTCGTATACCGCACCATGAATCGCGTTCGTTCCAGGCCGGCTTACCACGCTGACAATTGCGCCACTGGCTTGGCCATATTCCGCCTGGTCAGTGTGCGATTGAGCCTTGAATTCTTGAATCGCATCGACCGAGGGGCTGAAAGAGAAGCCTCCAAAAAAAGGATTTGACGCGATTACGCCATCTAGAAAGAAGATGTTACTCCGGTTAGTCTGCCCATTGATGCTCGGGCTCTGCGCTCCAGATCCGAAGTTCGGAGCCTTGCCGGAGTTTTGAGAATTGTCGATCGGTACGGTGCCCGGCGAGAGTTGCAGCAGTTGCGTGAACTGCCGTCCATTCAGCGGAAGATCCTGCACTTCACGCTGCGGCACAACCGAACCGAGTGAGGCACTTGTTGCCTCCAGGGCAACTGACTCTGTGCTTACCTCGACGGTCTGCGTCGCGTTCCCTACTTGAAGAACGATGTTCAGAGTGGCAACCTGCGCGACCTGCAACGTGATTTCGGGGGCCTTAGCGGTGCTGAAACCAGGATTGCTGGCGGTGACGGCTTCAGCGCTTTCCAGAAACAGACCATGCCTGCTAAGCAAAACTGATCCACCCCTCTTGTAACCAAGGTAGGCACGTATCCGATCGGCTCGGCGCCGGGATGATGGATGATCATGTCCTCGCGCCG
>Ga0224555_1000736_pt1 | contig 49775 bp, 40 predicted proteins | sample 714S23034metaG_FD_180687 | JGI IMG/M metagenome (GOLD analysis project Ga0224555, IMG submission 180687) | Peat soil microbial communities from Stordalen Mire, Sweden - 717 S2 30-34 | ecosystem: Environmental > Terrestrial > Soil > Wetlands > Peat | place: Sweden: Norrbotten County, Stordalen...
CAAGATGCGCCGATCTTCCCGGCCCGAGGTTTTCCGGCGGGATGGTTACCGTGGTCTGATAAGTTGCGGTTCCCGAGAAATACTTCACGCCTGCATCTGGATGCTCTGTCCACGAGATCAACTGGCCCAGTTCAATTTCGCCCGGCGCGCCCCATCCCCCAGGGAACTGGACTTTCCACGGCCCTTCCACGGCAAGCGGCTTTGGAATCGAGGCCAACTGAATTGTCCGGCTCCGGCCATTCTTGAGTTTCAGCTCATACTTTCCAGCTTTCCAAAGGCGGGCTTGCATCGCGGAATCCGAATGCCCGCTTAATTCAATGTTGGGCGGCAGATCGCACGCTGCTTTCGAACTGGATTTTCCGAGGGCGTTGTGGCCGTCTTTGCTCACCGCCGTGATTGGATTCCCAGCAGGGACTTGACCGCGAAACACAACAAACACCGATCCGGCCCGGTCAAATCGGATCGGAATTCTGGTGGCCTCACCGGTCATGTCAAAGACAGCGCAGTCTTCGATCATAGTTATCCGCAAACAGGTCTCCAATTGTCCGCCGAAAATCCCACAAAAACCGCTCTGTCGTCTCCTGGTCGCCCACCACGCGTCCGGTTAAGGCGGGCAGATAATGAACGAGGTCGTAACCGCGGCGGGACTTGAATTCACCCGCAAATTTCCGGGTCCAGTTTTGCCAGCCCGCCTCGTAGCTGTCCACGTGGCAATAGGCCACGGCCCTCTTCACCAATTCAGGCCCCAACTCCTGGAATACCGGCTTAAGTGTCTGATCATAATCAAAATCCACCGCTTCACGGCTGAGCTTGTCGCATTCCAAACCCTCGCCGCCCCAGGCGGGAACATTGACTTTGTTGCCGCGAGCCGTATGACCGAGGCGCAGAATAGTCCAGTCCCCAGCCGGGACTTTCCACTGAAGTTTTCCATCCTTGCTCATTTTGGAGGTCAGGTCCAAGACCTGGCCCAAGGGGATGATGTCATGGAAGACCGCTTGTTCCTCCGGCATCCCCGGCGGGATGCGCTCGCAGCCAAAACCGGCTTTGGTGGTCCAGTGCTGGAGCCTGAAACTGCCCCGCAGATCAAGTTCCTGGATCAGGGCCTGCTCCTTGTTGGGAAAGGTCATCCTGAACCGCTTGGCGGTGACAGCGGGAAAACTCGTGCCTCCGACAAAAGACGAAACATAACCGGCGTAATAAGAGCGCAACTTATCCGAGACAAGCCTGAACTTGTTTTGCTCTTCGTCGAACGCCTCAAGCCTCACGTTCCAGGCCCAGTGTTTCCAGGTTGTGACGAGGTAAATGGAGCGAAGCTCGACAGGTTTTTCGAATACAATCTCAAATTGGCCCGGCAAAGTCGCTCCGGTATCAGGATTGCCGTCGAGAATGCCTTCAATGCCCGAAAGAACCTCTCCCGTGCTCTTCTTGAACACCGGTTTCAGGTCTTTCAAAGGGATATCGTTGGCTATCGTCGGAAAGGCCAACAAGGCCACGTCCTGATAATAGCCCAGCCGGCTAAACGGCGCGGCTATGGTAGCTGTCAAGTGCTGTGGTCCCCGCAAATGCGTTTCGCTCCAGACCAGCTCCTGCATATTGAGTTCGGGGGTGATCCACGGGCCGCCGCTGGCTTCCCAGCCGGGACAAGTCAAAGTAATTTTCATATCGCGGGCCGCGGCTTCACTGACGGCCAGGCGAACCAGATCATACCACTGGCGGCTGCGATTCTCGACCGGCCCTCGCGGCTGGTAACCGACATCAAAGAGCATGGCCCCGCCCAGGCCTGATTCCTTCATGGCCGCAATATCCGCGCGAATGCCGTCGGCGGACAGGTTGCCATTAAACCAGTACCAGTAAACCCACGGCCGAGCCGCCGCCGGCGGCGCATTGAAGTCTTTGTCAAGTGAAGTTGCCGCCTGAAGATCAATGGCCAACACGCCCAAAATCAAAACAACCGCCTGGAAGAATCTGGAAACCATCATTGGCTCCGAGTTTGGCCCAAGGGCGCGGCAGGTGTCAATAGCAGTTTCACGGCAAAGAGCATTTGCCCGCGCAAACGGCCTTCGTCCCGGCAGATTCAAACCCTGGCACAGTCCGTTGTTGAGCCTGTCCATGGCGAATAGCTTCTCTTCGTGTTCGGAGGATGAGCTTGGCGGTCTTGCTACTGGAGACAACCGCGTCTGCTCAAAAAGGCGACAAGCCTCCTTGACGAGCCTGATGAAGCTGGCAAGTATTCCATCATGGCCCGGCAATCATGCGCTCCAGATGCCAATGCGACCAGCCACCCCCCATCTCCTGGCGGGCGACGCAGGTTCCCTATCCTATCGCTAGGCACGGTCCTGGCATGGTTGATGGTGGGGCCGGCCCATGTCTCGCGCTCGGAATCAACGGCTCCCAGAAGATATGTCATTAAGGTCTGGCAAGGCGAGAAGGGACTGCCACAAAATACAATCACCGGCATTGCCCAGACCGCGGATGGTTATTTGTGGATCACAACTCTGGATGGAGTGGCCCGGTTTGACGGGGTTAACTTCATAATATTCAAAGCGGGCGATACGCCCACCCTCGGCAGCGGACGCATCCGCTTTCTGTTCACCGGGCCGCGCGACACACTGTGGTTCTCCACTCAAGAAGGCGGAGTGATCAAGCTTGAGAAGGGCCGGTTCACCCCGCTTTCATTGCCCGGGGCGGAGGCGGCCCAGTCCGCAGTCATTCAGGTTGCCGAGGACGATGCGCGCGGTCTGTGGCTTTCGACGGAAGACGGGCGCGTCAGCCGCCTGGTCAAGGACGCCTGCCAGACCATTTCCAGCAAGTGGCCCCCCGCGGACAAGGCGGGTTTTCAAGTGCGAGCGGATGCCAGGGGCCGCCTATGGGCCATGAGCAGTTCGGGACTTTATCAAGTCGCGGGCGAAGACTTGGTTCCGGCACTCAAGGGGCGAATCGGCGAATATAATGTTTACTGTCCCGCCCGCGCCGGAGGTTGGTGGATCGAGGCGGACGGCCAGGTTCGTCTCTGGCGGGATGGCCGCTGGATTGCCTCGGCGGGCAATCCCGGGTTGGCCGCCGGGAGCGTGACGTGTAGTCTCGAGAGCCGGAACGGACGCCTTTGGCTTGGCACGACGACGAACGGGCTTTTTTGCTGCAGCACCAACGGCAAAATTCTGCATCTTACCAAACAGGATGGTTTGAGCAGCAATGCGGAGCGGACGCTTTTCGAGGACAGCGAGGGCAACTTGTGGGCTGGCACCGAAGACGCCGGACTGAACCAATTGCGCCTGCCCCTCTTTGCGGTGTATGGAACCCCCCAAGGTTTTTCTTCGGACCGGATCACCAGCGTGAGCCGGGGGCCGGAGGGCGAACTCTGGGTGGGAACGGATGGCTGCGGATTACACTGTCTCCAGGGGGAATCCGTCCTGCCCGCCGCAAGGAGCGACCCGGTTTCCGCGTCGTGGCGCATAGCGACCGTTCTCGCGGACCATCGCGGACGAGTTTGGGTCGGGTTGCGAACCGGGGGAGTTTTTCGCTGGCAAAATGGCTCTTTCAAGGAGGTGGCGGGTTTGGACATTGCAAAGTATTCCACACGCAGCTTGTTCGAAGATTCGCACGGCGTGATTTGGATCGGCCAGCGCAACACCAGGACCCTGGCGCGGGTTCAGGGCGACACCGTCAGCACGATCGAACTTCCTCCCTCCCTCCCGCAGGTGGACGTGAGAACGATGGCCGAGGATGCGGCAGGCAACATCTGGTTCGGCACGGACGGCATGGGGTTGCTGCGATGGAAGGATGGCCAGTTCACACGTTTCACTCGGGAAAACGGGTTTAGCAGCGATTTCATCTGGGCGCTCCAACCGGAATCGGACGGCGCGTTGTGGATGGGCACTTATGGCGGTGGCTTGACCCGGCTCAAAAACGGACGTGCCGTGGCTTGCACCACCCGCCACGGTTTGGTGGACGACGTGATATGCCACATTGCGGACGACGGACGCGGCCAGTATTGGTTCAGTTCCAACCAGGGTATCTTTCGAGTGGCGAAAAGCGAATTGAACCAATTCGCCGACGGCAGGCAGACCCGCGTCCAATGCGTCGCCTACGGCAAGTCCGACGGGCTGCCCGTTTTGGAGTGCGAGGGCGGCTGCCTGCCAGCCGGTTGCAGCAGCTTGGACGGACGGCTCTGGTTCCCCACTATACGAGGCTTGGTGGCCGTGGATCCCGCGGAGGTGAGCGCCGACACCCTCGCGCCGCCCGTCCACCTGGAGAGCATCATTGTGGACGGCAAGGGGATGGAACCGAGTGCGTCTCTGGAAATCGGGCCGGGAAGCCGCCGCTTTGAATTTCTTTACACCGGCCTCAATTTCAGCGCCCCCGAAATGCTGCGCTTTCGCCACAAGTTGGAAGGCGTGGACGCGGAATGGGTTGACACCGGCGGCCAGAGACACGTCAGTTATGACCAATTGCGGCACGGCACTTATACCTTTCGCGTCCAAGCCTGCAATCGCGAAGGCGTCTGGAACCAGGTCGGCGACAGGATCACCTTTGCGGTGGCGCCCTATTTCTGGCAGACGCGGTGGTTTGACGCGTCGTTCCTCCTCGTCTTCGGGTGCGTGGTGGGCTGGACCGTAAAGTACATTCTGCTCCAGCGGCATAACCGTCGTCTTCAACAACTGCGCCAACTCCACGCCCTGGAGCAGGAACGAACCCGCATCGCCCGGGATATCCACGATGATTTGGGCGGCAGCCTCACGGAAATCGGCTACCTGGGCGCGCTCGCCGTGCGCGACTCGCAATCGCTGGCCGACGCGCGCGGGCAGCTTGTGCGGATCATGGATCGCACCCGTGAATTGGCCAAGAGGCTCGATGAGATCGTTTGGGCGGTCAATCCCAAAAATGATTCCACCGGCCACCTGGCCACGTATCTTTGCCAGTTCGCAAAGGAATTCTTTGAACCCACCGCCATCCAATGCCGGCTGGATGTGGCCTCCGATGTGGCGGATATGCCCCTGACAGCGGAGGTGCGACACAGTGTTTTTCTCGTTGTCAAAGAGGCCTTTAACAATGCGGTGAAGCACTCGGCGGCCACGGAATTATGGCTCCGCCTGACGGTCAGCGACGGCGTCATGACCATCGAGGTATCAGATGATGGCCGGGGTTTCGAGGTCGGGGCCGGGCGGGAAGCTGGGAACGGACTGCGGAACATGGCGGAGCGCATGGCGGAGATGGGCGGTCAATTCCAAGTGCAAAGCACCCCGGCGCGGGGCGCAACGGTTTGCCTGCGACTGCCCTTGCCGCCCAACGCGCAGGCCGGCGACAATGCCCGGCACCCTATCCAAATGGAGGATGCTGACCGCGCGCCAGACGTGTAAACTCATCCTGCCTATGGCTATCTCTGTTGCAATCGTGGAAGATAATCCGGAAGTCCGGCGCAATCTCTCCCGCTATATCGGCGGGGCGCCGGGGTTCACCTGCTCCTGTGCTTGTGCCACTGCCGAAGAGGCCTTGCGAGTGATTCCACAATCGCCGCCGGACGTTGTCTTGATGGATATCCAACTCCCCGGCATGAGCGGCATCACTTGCACTTCCTCACTCAGAAAGGTCCTGCCCTCGGTGCCAGTCATGATGCTCACGGTGTACGAAGACACCGACGCGATCTTCAACGCCCTCAAGGCCGGGGCCAGCGGCTACCTGCTCAAACGCACCGACCCGGCCAAGGTGCTGGAGGCGGTGACGGAGTTGCACAACGGCGGCGCGCCCATGACCGGCCAGATTGCGCGCCAAGTGATTGCCTCCTTCCATCGTGCCAAACCGAAGGAGCGGGCGGAAGATAAACTCACTCCCCGCGAGGAGCAGATTCTGCAACTCCTGGCCCAGGGCTACGTCACCAAGGAAATTGCCGGCAAGCTGGGCATTACTGCGGCCACGACCTGTTTTCATCTCAAGCACATCTACGACAAGCTTCACGTTCGTTCACGCGTCGAGGCCGTCATCCGATTCCTCCGTTGAAACTGCCGGCGCTGCCGCCAACGCTGGAACAAGCCCTATCCAATTAGGGGATGCGCCCGCCGCCCCGGCCCGCTTAAGCTTCGACAGCATGTTCATTTTTGCCGTGCAGGCGCGCAGGACGCCAAAATCTCTTTGTGTTGAATTACCGTCTCTGATGCGCCGGTTCAACGGACGCGCCTTGGCCTGCCTGCTTTGGCTCGCTTTCGTCATTTGTGGGAGCGCGGCTCCCAGTAGTTGCCAGTCCGGCCGGGCCTATTATGGGCGCAGCAACTATATCGAATACATTGCGGGAGACATGCCGGTCATTTTCTCAGTCCCTCACGGCGGCAGTCTCACGCCGGCGGAAATCCCGGACCGCAAGCCGGCTGGCTTTTCGGATGATTTTGCAACCGTGACCGATGCCAACACGGAGGAGATGGCCCTTGACATCGCACGGGCGTTTCGCCGCTATTTCGGTCATTCGCCTCATCTGATCATTTGCCATTTGAAGCGCACCAAGATTGATTGCAACCGGGATATTCTGGAAGGCGCCGCCGGCAATCGTTATGCGGAGCAGGCGTGGAAGGAATTTCACGACTACATCAACCTTGCCAGCAACGCTGTTGTCAAGACTAGGGGAAGGGGTTTTTATGTTGACCTGCATGGCCAGAGCCACCCCATCAAACGCGTGGAACTGGGTTATCTCTTGAAGCCCGAGGAGTTGACCAACATGGACGCGGTGTTGGACCGCCCGGCTTACGCCGCGCACAGCAGCATCCGCACCTTGGCGTCGCAAGTGCCCGTCTCCTTTTCCCAATTGCTGCGCGGGAGCAACAGCCTTGGCGGGTTGCTGCTGGCCAACGGCTACCCTTCCGTGCCGAACCCGGCCATGCCCAATCCTTGGACCAACCGCGGCCCTAACGGCGCCCCCGGCGATACGGAGGAGTATTTCGGCGGCGGTTACAACACCCGGAGGCACGGCTCAATCGGCCTGGGCGGCCTGATTGACGGCGTGCAAATGGAGGTCAACTACGATGCGCGCGAGACGGCCGCCAACCGTTCCAAATTCGCCGCCGCCCTGGCGAAAACGATGGAGACCTTCTTTTCCAAACACTTTGGCGTGGATTTGAGAACCGGCGGGACTTTTTCCGTTGGCGCGCCAAAGCCGGCCGAACTTCCCGGCGATTCCACGTCTCCGCCGCCCCGGCAGTCACTTGTTCGGAATCCCCTTTGAATCGTCCAAAAGCCTTGGTTCGCCGCCGTTCCGGCTTTTCACAAATATCATCGAACCTATCTAAACAGGGGATGCCTGTGGTTGCGAGGCCTGCTATCTTTATTGCGAAATGAATCCATCCGGCAGAATCTTTGAAACCGCCGGCTGATGTCCGCAGAATAATAAACACTGTATGAAACCGATCCAATTCAGAAGCCTCGTCTCGATGGCAGCGGCAGGCCTCCTTGGCCTCCTGGCAGGAACCACCGCCCGTGCTGCAAGTTATCAAACGACCGTCCTTGCCGACGGCCCAAGCTGTTACTACCGCTTTAGCGAGCAAAATGTGGCGCCAACGCCGATTCCGGCGGTGACCAATCTCGGCAGCGTCGGCGCCGCGGCCAACGGGGTGCTGACAACCCCAAACTTGGAAACGCTGGTTACCAGTGGAGTAGCCGGGCCGCTGGCTGACCCGAACAATACGGCGTATAATTTCCCCCAGGGGTCTGTCGGCGGCCTGGTCAGTGTGCCCTATTTGGCCAGTTTGAACACCAATGGGGCTTTCAGCGTGGAGATGTGGGCCGCTCCGTCCACGCAAAACTTCGGCTGCCCGGCTTCGGACGCGGACGCCACTTACCCGCGCGGATGGCTCTTCTATCAGTCCGACCCCCAATTGAACGTGGGCAACGGTTGGGCGTTCCGCGTGTATAATGGGTCGGGCAGCGCCACCGCCTATTACGGCATCGCCAACATACCGGTAAATACCTGGTACCACCTTGTCGGCGTGTTTACCAACGGCAACATTTATCTTTACGTCAATGGCGTCCTGGTGGGCAGCACGACAGGCTCGTATTCGCCAAACACCAACCAGGCCGAGACGTTCGGCAACCGCATTGACAAAAGTTATCCCTATGCCGGGAGCATGGACGAGCCGGCCATTTACAACTATGCGTTGACCGCCAGCCAGGTGGCGGCGCATTACGCCGCGGCCACCACCAACGGCCCCGGCTACTCCACGCAGATTCTGGCCGACAGCCCGGCCGGTTACTGGCGCTTCAACGAGACCTGGTCGCCGTATGTGGTGGCGACCAACATCGGCAGCTCTGGTTCGACCCTCAATGCCCGCTACCATTACTGGAGCACCACGGCACAGGACTTGGATTCCCCTACTTATAGCGGATTTGAGACCACCAATTCAGTCGTCCAACTCTCCGGCACCAACGGCTTCGTCGAAATTCCCCCCCCCGGCTTCAGCACCAGCGCCCTGACCATCGAATCCTGGGTCAAGCTCAACACCAACCAGAACGCCTGGGCCGGCCTTGTGTATTGGCGCAATGCCAACTCCGGCGGCAACAACACCGGACTCGATTTCAATGGAACGGCCGCTGCCACCAATGCGCAGGGGGCCTTTCCGCTGGGTTATTATTGGAACAATGTATCCTTCAATTCCGGTTTGTACCTGCCCACCAACCAATGGGTGTATGTCGCGCTGACCATCAGCCCCACCCAGGGAATCATCTATATGTGGGATGGCGTCAATTGGCATAGCGTCACCAACAACGCCACTCAAGCCGCCGTGAGCTTCGGCACCACGGTGCCCATGTTAATCGGTTGGGACAGCGGGACGGCCGGCACATTGACCACCCGCTTCCTGAACGGTTCGATGGACGAGGTGGCGATCTACACCAAGACCCTCACCGGCAACCAATTGCACGATCACGTGCTGGTGGGTATTGGCAGCACCGCCGCGCCGGTGCTGACGATGGATCCGCCAGCCCTCTCTCCTGCCAGTCCCGCCGTCATTTACGTCACGGAGTCCTTCACTTTAACCTCCGCTGCTTACGGCGCCCCGTCGCTCTCTTATCAATGGCGTCTGAACAGTACCAATATTTCCGGGGCCACCAATGCCACCTTCAGCAAATCGAACGTGACCACCAACGATTCCGGCAATTACGACATCGTTGTCACCAACCCCTATGGCAGCACCACCAGTTCGGTCCCCACCACGGTCAACGTCCTGAACCCGGCTGTGAGTTTGACCTCCGGCTTGAACCTTTGGCTTAAATTCGACGAAACCACCGGTCTGACCGCCTCCGACAGCTCCGGCAACGGGCTTAACGGCACGCTGCAAGCTTTCGCGGGCGACGATTCCCAATGGGTGGCCGGACGCATCGGCGGCGCCATCAGCGTGAACCCCGGCAATGGCGAGCCTGCGAATGACGAAGTGGTCCTCGTGACCGATAACGGCTCACTGAACTTCTCCACCAACCTTGAATTCTCCCTCAGCGCGTGGGTCAACCCGGCGACCACCCAAATCGCGGGCGCGGGGATCATCGCCAAAGGCTTTGGCGGCGGCGGCGAGCAGTACGTTTTTGATGTCAACGGCGGAGCCTATCGCTTCTACGTGCGCAATGCCAGCGCCACAGCCACTGTTTACCAGACCTCCGTCGTGCCGGACGGGTACTGGCACCAACTGACCGCCGTGTTCAGTGTGCCGAAGTCGCGGGTGGTTTTCTATCTCGACGGCGCCGTTATCTTGACGGGCACACCGCCAACCAGCCTGTTAAACGTCACAAACGAAGTGGATGTCGGCGCGCGCCAGTCCGGCACCAACACCGGGTATAATAACGGTCTGAACGCTCTTCTGGATGACGTGCGCATTTACAACCGCGTTCTGGCGCCCACGGAAGTGGCTGCGCTTTACGGCCTGGCTCCGAGCGTGGCTCCGATCCTGGCATCATCGCCCTCCTCCCGCGCCGTCTTTCCCAGCGGTTCGTGGGCCTTCACCGTCGGCGCCACCGGAACACTCCCGTTGCGTTACCAGTGGCAGCACGGCACCACCAACATTGCCGGCGCGACCAATGCCACCTATGTGGTGACCAATGTCCAGGCCACCAACGTGGGAGTTTACAACGTGACCGTGACAAACACTGCAGGCTCCATCAGTGCCTCGGCCACTCTGACCCTTCTCCCCACTCCCGTCGGCAATTACGAAACGTGGGTGGTCGGTGACAAACCGGAGGCTTATTGGCGCCTGGACGATACCACTTCTCCCATCCTCGACTCGATGGGCCGGCATGACGGCTTGCCCTACTCCTTGGGCCAGGTGGACTCCAACTTGTCCTACTTTACCTACGCCCAGACCGGCGCCTTGTCGAACAATGCCGACACCTGCCTTTATTTCTACAACGGATTCCAAAACAACGTGACCGTACCCTATTCGTCGAACCTCAACACCAAGACCTTTACCATCGAGTGCTGGGCTCAATTCGGCGGGACGACTCCCTTGAGCACTTACTATGCCCCCGTGTCCAGTGTCGCCGCGTCTGGCGGCGACGCGGGCTACGAGCTGTATGCGTCCGCGAATGGCTTGTGGGAATACTGGCTTGGCGAAGGAGGCACTAGCTGGGCCTTTAACCAGGGAACGGAAGTTCAGCCAAACGCATGGACTCATTTGGTGGGCACTTTTGATGGCGCCAACGACTATATTTACGTCAATGGCGCGCTTGCCCAATCGAAGGTTGTCACGGCCTTCCTCCAAAACCTGGCCACGTCGTTTTACATCGGCGGCAACGGGGCGCAAAACGGCTACTACTTCAACGGGTATATTGATGAAGTGGCCTTCTACAGCAATGTGCTCTCGCCCACTCGCATTGCCGACCACTATACCGCCGGCATCTATGGCGGAAGCCTGATGCCGATCATCACCTCGCCTGCCTCGCAAACGGTTCTGGTTGGCTCGACGGTGACCTTAACCGCCAGCGTCCAGGGCAGCCCTCAACTGGCCTTTCAATGGCAGAAGAACGGCGTCAACATCTCCGGCGCGACCAACTTGAGCCTGACCCTGAACAACGTCTATTACAGCGACGCGGCCCAGTACGCTCTGGCGGTCACCAACTCCGCCGGCGGCTTGGTGGGCACGGCGGCCACTCTGACAGTCATGCCCGAGCCAACCTTCGCCAACCTCACCAACAACTTGGTGTTGCACCTCAAGTTCGATGGCGACTACACCGACTCCTCCGGCCTGGGCAACAACGGCGCGGCCGTCAACACGCCCAGTTTCGTGACGGGCAAGATCGGCAGCCAGGCGGTGCATGTCAGCAGCGATGCCGGCAGCGGCAGTTACAATTACGTCACCGTCGCCGACCCCAATAGTTACCTGCACTTCGCCGCCGGCCAGGACTTCACGGTGGCCCTCTGGGTGCGGATGCCGTCCGGATCCTCGGCCGACTTGCCGTTCTTTGGCAACCAGGACGCCTCGCTCCTGTCCACTGTGGCGGGGTACTCGTTCAGTCCCACCACCGGCGGGACGTGGGCCTATTTCATCCAGGACGACGGAGGGAATGTCCTCACCGAGTCCTCTCTGACTTCGATTGCTGACAATCAGTGGCACAATCTGGTCTATAGCGCCCAGCGCTCCGGCAACCTCAATGTTTATCTGGACGGCAAACTGGCCGGCAGCAGCAGCATGGCCTCCCTCAGCAACAGCATCACACCGTCCTACCCGGCCAGTGTCGGGCAGAGCGGCGCAGGCAACTACAACGTCACGGCCGCCTATGACATAGACGACTTGGGCGTGTGGCTGCGCGCTTTCGGCAGCTATGACGCCTTAAGCCTCTACACGGCGGGCGCGTCCGGCCAAAGCTTCGACGCTTACGGGCCGGTTAGCATAACCCTCCAGCAATCGGGTTCCAGCCTGAATCTCACCTGGCAGGCCGGCACACTGCAATCCGCGACCAATCTCAGCGGCCCGTGGACGCCGGTGGACGGAGCGGCGGCTCCCAGTTACACGCTGACGCCGGGCGCCGGACAGGCGTTCTTCCGGGTTAAACTGTAACGGCTCGATGAATTCACGGCGGCCGGGAGCGCAGGCGCTTCCGGCCGCCACTTTTTTTGAAACATGAGCAAAGAGCGCATGACATGAATGATCTTTTGCGTTTGCGGAGCGGCCGGCTCCTGATGACCTACGGCTATCGCCGCGCTCCTTTTGGCAACCAGGCCCGGTTCAGCGACGACTGGGGCCGCACCTGGTCCGACCCCCTCATCATCTCCGGCGACGGCCCCGGCATGGACTTGGGCTACCCCAGCACCGTGGAATTCGATGACGGAACGCTGCTGACGGCTTGGTATGAGTTGATGAAAGGCTCAAGCCATGCGGTGCTTCGCCAGGCTCACTGGCGGCTCAAGGTTTAAGATTGAGTCCACGACCAGCGGCTGGGCGAGCGGCGCTGGTTTCTCAAGGAAAACGAGGAATACAAGGGGAATGGGAAGAAGACTTTGAACGATTATTCCCCTGACAATCATTCCCTTGACAACGGCCTTTCCTGGCCTGAACGTGTTGAGAAGAAATCGGCAGAGGAATGTTCGGCAAAGGAATAATTCACGGCCTGGTCTGTTCCCCATTCCCTTGCCGAACATTCCCTTGCCGGTCATTCCGTTGTCTTCGCGCCCGCCCCCCGGTTTCATCCTTGTTGTGGTTGCGGGTTGTCGCGCTGTGCTGGTTGTCAATGTGGCCGGAGCCGCCTTCGCCAAGTTGCAGCATCAGATTTTGTCTTTCAGTTGCAAATGCTCGGAAAGCCTGGAAAGCAGACGTTGATGCCGCTGTCCTGAAATGGAACCAATTGTTCCAAGAAAGCTGCTTACGGGGAGAACCGCCAGGAATCCTAGACGAATCAGGGAAGGGGCTTTGAGGCCGCTCATTTTGAAATCAGCGTGGGATGGTTCAATTATTTCGTCGAAATCAACAACTTGCTGCCGAAGCTGAGTGCTGACGCCGCACACGAGCAGATCGCCGAATCCGGGCATACGCCGCAATACCACCGCAGGACGATACTTGCCGCGTCCATCCGTTTGCGGCAGCAGCGCCAGGACGATGTCACCCTCCTTCATCGCTTAACGTCAGCGGCGGAATAGTCCGGTTCATCTGCTCCATAGGCCCTTGCCAGCGCGCCAGCGGCCACGCTGCGCCACTGGGCATCTTCGGTGGCATCGTCCTTTGGCATGACCGTGACCATGAGGGGTGAATCAGGCGGCAGGTCGAATGGTTCGTCCAATACGATCTGCTTTCCGTTAAAATGCGCTTTCAAAGTAACCGCAGGCATGCATTCACGATAGTTTCAGACCGCTCGAACCGCAAGAAATTTGATACGGCTGATTCACGGACGATGTAATTGGCTGTCTGATAAGGGGAAAGAACATAATGCTGGACACTGGACTGCATTATTTTTATTCTCACCGGCATGAAAGTGAGGTTTGGCAGAAGCGCCGCTTGGATAAAAAATCGCCCCGCAAGCCCTTGAGCAGAATGGGATGATGTTGAACGGCTCCAAAAAGATGCCTCGCCGAAGTGCGGAATGCAGGACATATGCGCCGATGTGTGCCATATTCAGGATGCCATGATGACAACTTGGAGCAAAAGAGGCGCGGCCGTCCGCGGTCAGAGTCGTCCCCTATTTCACCGCTGGCTGGCGCTGGCCGCAAGTTGCTGGCTGACGGCCTTGGCCGCGCCGGCGCAATCTTTCAATGTTTTGTACACCTTTTCAGGCGTGGACAACAACGCGGTGGGCGGATATCCCTTCAGCCTGATGCTTTCGAGCAACAGAACTCTCTACGGCACCTGCGTCAATGGAGGCGCTAACCAATGGGGCGCCATTTACAAAATGACGCCGGCGGGAACGCCCAGCGCCGTGTACTCCTTCACGGACGGCACGGATGGCGGCGATCCTCACGCCGGACTGACGCAAGGAACCAATGGCTTGTTCTATGGCATGGCTCAAATAGGCGGCACCAATGGATACGGCGCCATATTTGATGTCTCGACGAGCGGGACTTGCGCCGGCCTGTATTCGTTCGCCAATGAAAAGGGCGTCCATTTGACCAACGCCAACGGCGCGAATCCCATATACCCCTTGGCGCTGAACACCAACAACAACAATTTCTACGGGACCGTGACGGACGCAGGCACCAATGGTTACGGAACTGTTTTCCAAATAACCCATCAGGGAAAGGTGACTGTTTTCTATTCCTTCTCCAACATGGTTGATGGGGCTGCCCCGGAAGGGCCGTTGATGCTTTACACCAACGGGATTCTTTACGGAACGGCCGCTGGCGGCGGCAGCAACGGCGACGGCACTGTTTTCCAAGTCACGGCGGCGGGAAAAGTCACCTCCTTTTACTCCTTTACCAACGGCAGCGACGGCGCGAACCCGCAAGGGGCCTTGATTGACGGCAAGGATGGCCATCTCTACGGAACCTGCGCGGCCGGCGGGACCAACGGGAGCGGCACGATTTTCAAAATCACCACCAATGGCGTTTTGACGCCCCTTTACTCCTTCAGTCCCGGCACAAACTTTTCGGGCGACCCGGCGGATCCCGAATATGAATACAATGCCGATGGCATCAATCCGAATGTTCTCGTGCTGGGCAGCGACGGGAATTTCTACGGCCTGGCCTATTACGGCGGACAAAACGGATCCGGCTCCGTCTTTCAGTTCACCCGATCCGGCACGCTGAACGTGTTGCATTCGTTCAACTACGCGCAAGGCCAGCCCAATGCAGACGGGGCCAATCCCACTAGTTTGCTTCAGTTCACCAATGGCAATTTTTACGGCACGGCCAAGGACGGAGGCGCCAATGGCACGGGCACTTTCTTTACCATCGGCCTGCCGCCTGGGATCACGACGCAACCAGCCAGCCAATCCATCGCCCTGCACGGCAACGCCAGTTTCAGCCTCACCGCCTCCAACGCGCAAAGCTGCCAATGGCAGTTCAACGGAAACAACCTGCCCAATGCGACCAATTACACTCTGTCCATCACCAACGCGCAGATGACCAACGCCGGCTCCTATCAGGCCATCGTGACCAACCTCAACGGCCCCACGCCCAGTTCCGTGGTGACCCTGAACCTCACCAACGTCCCCGTTTCCTTCGTCAGCGGCCCCGGGGCCGTGCAGTACAGCGGCGGCCAATTTTCCTGATGTTGACCAATCTGACCGGCCAGGGCGTCATCGTCCTGGAGGCATCCTCCAATTTGACCCAATGGACGCCGATCTACACCAACCCGGCGGCCTTTGGCGCCGCGCCGTTCATTGACTCGGCGGCGGGGAACTATCCCTTCCGCTATTATCGCGCGGCCACGCCTTAGAACGTGTCCATCAAATTTAGAGTCTGATTGCCTGATGCTGCTGATGAGCAGGTCATGCCGCCCGTCATGTGACAAGGCGGGACGCCTGCGCTACGGTCATGGTCGCGCCATCCTGGAGGGGCTGACTGGGGGGTTTTGTGTTTTTCGACCCAAAAAAGCATGACCTCAGAAATCTACGCAAGTTCCTCTTTATCAACGCCAAAAAAGGACATGGCCGCGCCTTAAAAAAAGTACTGACAGAAAAAAGGAGCCTTTTTTCTGTCAGTACGTTTTTAAGGGCGCGGCCAAGGCAGTCTTTTGCCTTGATGGAGAGGAACTTGCGTTGATTTTCAGCGTGACCCATTTTTGAATGGAGTTTGGAATAAACTTCCTCCGCTACTCAGGGCCGCGATCCTGGCGATTGTCAACAGCGCCACGAACGAGGAGGGCCGGTGAAAACGACATCTTCCCTGTTACCGGGACAAAATGCCCTGCCAACGCAGCAGCCCCTTTTCAACCTGTCGAAGCTGATCGGGCGTAAGAATGCCAAGGCGGCGCAAGAAATACTTGGGCGGCAATGCCTGAATCCCCTGAACGAGGAATGCCCCCTCTTCAAGAAATCGCGTCGGCACAGAAACCTCAAACTGCGAGCCGCGCGTGGCCATGGTGTGAGGAACCACGCCAATCAACGCGCGATCTGCGTCCCCATACGGAATGCTGATAACCAAAGCCGGACGAACCTTCTGCGTAATACCGAAGTCCACCTGCCATACTTCGCCGCGTTCAGGCACGCGAAGTGTTCTCCTCCTCATCCAACGCGCGGAACGAAGCCGCAGCCAGAGCCGCGAAATCGTCATCCGTCAAATCATCAGACATGGGAACACGTTCGACGATGGCGCGTCGAAGCTGTTGGCGCTCTTTTTCCGAGAGCTGCTCGACCTCGCCAAGAATTTGGGCGACTGCTTGTGTCATGCCCTGAACATACACACACGGACAGCATTGAGCAAGCGCTGGGACATGAAAAAGAGGGCTTATGAGCGAAAAGAAAAAGGGTCAAAAAGAAAAAGGGTCAGTCCTAGAAAAATGACAAAAGGAGTTTGACCTGAGCCGGAGGATCAGTATGTCGGACCAAATCGGGACAACGAATTTCACCTACGCACCCGCCGTGCAATTTCGCTTCTGAAACCGGTCCGTGGGCCGGTGACAGGGTCGTTTACACTTATGCCAACCGGCTGCGGAAAGAAAAAGGGGTTCCGCGCATTGCCACATTGTGTTCGTTTCCCCATTCCTCTGCCAAGCATTCCTCTGCCAACTCCGGCCTTTCCCATTAATTCTATGCCGCTGAACGGAGCTTTGGATGGTTTGGGTTGTTGGGCTACAAAGATGTCGCGCCTACGGCGCTGGCGCTGACCGTCAATGCGGTCAATTCCGCGCATTGCCACATTGTGGGACCGTTCCCTTGAACATCGGGCGCCACAACTTCAACCTTTCAACTTTTCACTTCTGCACTACCTTCTGTGCGGATGCCAACATTGTTGGAAAAGATACAGGCCAGCGCCGCCGCGCGACTGGTGTTGCCCGCCAAGGCCCTGCCCCGCCAGGAGTTGGCGCGCTATAAGCAGTTCCTTAAAGTGGAAACGCTCCGCCTCAAAATGCTGCATCGCGCCGGGGCCGATGGCCGCGAGATTTGCCGCGCCCGCTCGGCTATCATTGATCTGGTGCTCCGTTCCATTTTGGAGGGCGTCAAAGCGGCCTCGCCGCAGTTGGCCCAGACCGGCCCGCCCGTCCTGGCGCTGGTGGCCATCGGCGGCTATGGCCGGGCCGAACTTAACCCGCACAGCGATATTGACATCATGTTCCTGCACGAGAGCGACATGGTGTCGGGCGGCAGAGCGCGCCCGGCGCTGTCGGAACTGGTGGACGGCGTGCTTTACACTTTGTGGGACCTGGGATTGAAAGTCGGCCACTCCGTGCGCTCGGTGGACGATTGCGTCAAGGTGGCCAACAGCGATATGCAGTCCAAAACCTCGCTGATCGAAGCGCGCCGCATCACCGGGGACGAGACCTTGTTTGACCGCTTCAACCGGGCTTTGGTGGCCAAATGCGTCATTGGCCATGAAAATGAGTACATCCAGATGCGACTGGAGGATCAGGCGGCCCGGCGGTCGAAGTACGGCAATTCCGCCTTCATGCAGGAACCCAACGTCAAGAACGGCTGCGGGGGACTGCGCGATTATCAAAACCTGCTCTGGATGGCTTATTTCAAGTACCGCACGCGCACGCTGGCCGACCTGGAACAGCGGGAAATGATCAGCGCCAGCGAACGCAAACAACTGGACCGCGCATACGGCTTTTTGCTGCGCTTGCGCAACGAGATGCATTACTACCTCGACCGCCCGTCCGACGTGCTGGGCCGCAGTTTGCAGCCTTCCATCGCCGCCAACCTGGGCTGGCACGACCGTTCGGCCGGCAAACGGCTGGAGGAGTTCATGCGCGAGTTCTACAACCACACCCGCAATATTGATTTCATCACCCGCACCGTGGAGCAGCGATTGGCCCTGTTCCCGCCGCCCAAACGCCTGCTTTCCTTTGCCCGCAACTTGTTCTCCTCCCGTTCCAAAAAGGACCGCGACACCGTGGTGGACGGCCTCAAGTTTTCCGACGGCGAAATTCGCGCCGTTTCCTCGAACATCTTCCGCGACAGCCCCAAGCGGCTGATGCGCGTCTTTTTGCACATGCAGCAGAAGGGGTTTAAGTTGCATCCGGCCACCGCGCAGCTCATCCGCAACCAACTCTCGCTGGTCAACAATTCCTTCCGCTGCGATCCGCACGTGCGCGCCACCTTTCTGGAAATCCTGGATCAGCGCGGCAGCGTGGCGCCGATCTTGCGCTCCATGCACGAAGTCGGTCTGCTGGGAAAGTTCCTGCCGGAATTCGGCCGGCTCACCTGCCTGGTGCAACTGGAGTTCTATCATCAATACACCGCCGACGAGCACACGTTGATGTGCCTCGAAAAGCTCGATCAAGTCTGGTACGCCAAAACGCCTCCCTTTAGCGCCTACGCCGACATCTCGCGCGAGGTGGAGAACGCCTATCTTCTTTATCTGGCCTTGCTGCTGCACGACTCCGGCAAGGCCTTCCGCACGGGGCACCACGAGGAAATCGGCGGCAACGTGGCCGAAAGCGTCTCGCGCCGGCTGGACTTGGACGGGGCCAGGACGCACACCCTGCGCCTGATTATTGAAAACCATCTGGCCATGGCCCAAATCTCCCAGCGCCGCGACTTGGACGACAAGATGGTGATCGAGAACTTCGCCCGCCTGATCCAATCGCCCGAGAACCTTGTTTTGTTGACGCTGCACACGTTCGCCGATTCCATGGGCACCAGCGACCAGTTGTGGAACGGATTCAAGGACGCGGTGCTGTGGCAGCTTTACCGCAAGACCCGCCAGGCGCTCACCGGCGACACCGAATTTCTGGTGGTGGAGGCGCGCCAGCGGGAATTGCTGGTGGAGGAAGTGCAGCGCATGGCCCCGCCCACGTTTGACCCCGCCGAAATCCAGGCCCATTTCAACAACCTGCCCCCGCGTTACTGCCAGATCAATGACGCCCTCGAAATCCTGGGCGATGTCACGCAGGTCCATCGCTTCATCCAATTGCAGTTGTCCGAAGCGGAAGACAATGCCCTGGTGCCCATCATCACCTGGCACAACGAGCGGGACCGCGGCTACACCACCGTCAAGCTTTGCACCTGGGACCGCGAGCGGTTCTTCACCCACGTCACCGGCTGCCTCACCGCCGCCGGCCTCAACATCCTCGGCGCGGAAATCCTGACCCGGTTCGACGGCATTATCCTGGATACCTTCTTTGTGGCCGACGCCCGCACGGGGCAATTGGCCAGCCGGGAGGAGCGGGACAAATTCGAGTTGCTGGTGCAAAAAGTTCTGACCGGCGCGCCGGTGGATTTGGCCGCGCTCATCGCCAAAGTCCGCCCCGCTTCGGCCGGTTTCAAGTCGTTGGAAGGGGAACGGATTCCAACCCTCGTGGAATTGGACAATGCCACGTCGGCCACGCGCACGATAGTGGACGTGCAGGCGGAGGACCGCGTGGGATTGCTCTATGACGTGTCCCGGGGATTGGCGGCGCTGAACGTCAACGTCTATCTGGCGAAAATCCTGACCGAAAAGGGCGCCGCCGTTGACACCTTTTACATCGCCGAGCGCAACGGCTCCAAAGTGCTGGATCCCGAACGCCAAAAGGCGATCAAACAACGGCTCCGCCAAGCCTTGCAGACCGGGCCTTAGCAGGCACGTTTGATTTGACATTCCCGGCCAGCCACGCCACGCTCCGGCTCACGTCTGCGTTTTGGAATTATGGAGGCTCAAACTTTAAATTGTCCGATGTGCGGCGCGGCGGCGGCCACCGACGCCACCCGTTGCGAACATTGCGGCGCGCGCCTGGCCACGGTGGCTTGTCCCTCCTGCTTCGGGATGATGTTTGTTGGCCAGCAGTTTTGCCCTCATTGCGGCGCCAAGGCGGATCGCAAGGAGGCCACCGATCCGGCCCAACCCGAACCTTGCCCGCGCTGCCGCGCCAACATGGAAGCGGTGCTCATCGGCGGCAGCCAGGTGCGGGAATGCCCCCAGTGCGAAGGCATCTGGACGGACATGGAGACGTTGCGGCAAATCTGCGCGGACCAGGAGAAACAAGCGGCCGTGCTGGGACTGCCGACCCAATTGCCAGGCAACGACGGCGTGGAGATTGAGAAACAAATTCGCTATCTGCCATGCCCGGTTTGCAGCGACATGATGAACCGGATCAATTTTGCCAACTTCTCCGGCGTGATCGTGGATGTCTGCCGCCTGCACGGCACCTGGTTTGACCGCGACGAACTTCGCCGCATTGTGGAATTCATCCGCGCCGGCGGATTGGACAAAGCGCGCGAGCGGGAAATACAGAATCTGGAAGAGGACCGGCGGCTGGCCGCCTTGGGCCATCCTCTGACCAAGGACGACGCTCCCCCTTTGTTCGAGCAGGACTCGCGGCACAGCGCCGTTTCCGCCGTGGCCAGACTTGTTTTCGATCTCCTGCGGTGAGAGAAGAAAAGGAAGAAGGAAAAAGGAAGAAGTAAGAAACAACGCGGCGGAGGGATCTTCCTTCTTTTTCCTTCTTCCTTCATCCTTCTTCCTTCATCCTTCCAGAAGTTCCTGGATGTCCTCCCAACTGGCGGCTTCCGCCAAGGTTTCGTCGCCCCCCAGCAGTCCTTGCGTCAACGTCCGCTTGCGGGTTTGCAGGTTCAGGATTTTTTCCTCCACTGTCCCGCGCGTGATGAGCTTGTAGCTGGTCACGACTTTCTTCTGGCCGAGGCGGTGCGCGCGGTCGGTCGCCTGGGCTTCCACGGCCGGGTTCCACCACGGGTCGAAATGGATGACCGTGTCGGCCCCGGTCAGGTTCAACCCCACGCCCCCGGCCTTGAGGCTGATGAGGAAGACCGGCACGGCCGCGTCCCGCTGAAAACGATCCACCACGCGCGCGCGATTCGTCGTCGAGCCGTCCAAATAGCAGTAAGCGATCTGTCGCGCCTCCAATTCCTCCCGCAACAGGGAGAGCATGGAGGTGAACTGGCTGAACACCAGCGCGCGATGGCCGCCATCGAGCGCCTCCTCCAACAATTCGTTGAACAATTCCACCTTGCCCGAAACGTCCGCCGCGCCGCCGGCCTTGAGCAGGCGCAAGTCGCAACAAATCTGCCGCAGCCGCAACAAGGCCGTCAGCGCCACCATGCGGCTGCCCGCCACGCCGCGAGTGTTGACAGAATCCAGGATTTCGCGCCGGCCCGCTTCCAGCATTTGCTGGTAAACCGCCCGCTGTTCCGCGTTCAACTCGCAAAAACTGACCTGCTCGATTTTCTCCGGCAAATCCGCGGCCACGTCGCGTTTGAGGCGGCGCAGGATGAAGGGCCGCAGGCGGCGGGCCAGCCGCGCCTGCGCTTCGGCGTTGCGCTCGCGCATGATCGGGATTTCGTAGCGCTGGCGGAAATCTTCCGCCGCGCCCAGGTAGCCCGGCATCAAAAAATCGAAGATGGACCACAAATCCAGCACAGAGTTTTCCACCGGCGTGCCTGTCAAAACCAGTTTGTGGGAGGCGCGGACGGCTTTGACGGCCTGGGCGTTTTGCGTCTGGCGGTTTTTGATGTGCTGCGCCTCGTCCAAGACCACGGTGTCGAATTCCAGCCCGCGATAATGTTCGGCGTCGCGCCGCAACAAGGCGTAGCTGGTGATGACCAGGTCATACGAGGCCATCTCCGCAAAAAGGCCGCCCCGGGCCGCGCCGTGCAGGGCCAGCACGCGCAGGCTGGGCGTGAATTTGCGCGCCTCGGCTTCCCAATTGAACACCAGTGAGGACGGGCAGACGACCAGGGTTGGCCCAATCGGCCCGGCGCCGCTCTGTTTGCCGGCGCGCAGAAAAGCCAGCACTTGCACGGTCTTGCCCAGCCCCATGTCGTCGGCCAATATGCCGCCGAAGCCGTGGCCGCGCAAAAAGTGCAGCCAGGCCGCGCCTTCCTTCTGATAAGGCCGCAAGACAGCCTCCAAGTCTCCCAGCGAGGGCGGCGGGAGCTTGGCTTCGCCCTGCATCCAACCCGCCGGGGCCTGGATTTTCCAGCCGCTTTGCCCGCCCAGGGTGGCTTGCAGAAATCCGGCCTGGACATTGTCAAGACGATAACCGCCCGCGTGCTGGCGCGGCGCGCAATCCACCAACACCTCCTGCAATTCCTCGACCGCGCCGGTATCCAGCAGGGCAAACTTGCCGTTTTTGAGCCGGGTGTGGCTCTGGCCGGAGAGCAGCAGGCGTTGAATCTCGGCCTGCGCCAGCGGCTCGCCGCCCGGCGTGTCGTAGCTGACGTGCAAATCAAACCATTGTTCGCCGGACGGGGTGATTTGAAATCGCGGCTGCACCCGCTCCAGTTTTTCCGCGCTGCGTTCCAGTCTTTCCTCCAGAGTCACCCGCCATTCCTTCTCCAGGCGCGGAAAGTCGCGCGCGAAAAAACTCAGCACCGCGTTTTGTCCCTTGAGGTAATAACATCCCTGCGCGTCCGGCCCGAGGAATCCGCCGCGAAGCAAGCGGGCCGCCGCCGCCAGTTCCGCGGCGAAGTTGCGCATGGCGTAGCGCGTGGGCGATTGCGGGTCGGGCAGCCAGGGCGTTTCCGGCGGCAGGGAGGCGGCGGAGACGCCGCCGTAGAAACATTCCAGCCTGGCCTGCAAACCCGCCAGGCCGCCCGTCAGCCACAACTTGAATTCCGGCGCCGCCGGTTCCAGTTCGAAATCGTCCAGCGCAAAATCCGCTTCCACCCCGCCCAGCTCCGCCAGCTTGGGCCAGTCCAAACTGAGAAAGGCCGGCACGCGGGCGCGGGCGATGCGCACCGGACCTTGCGCCAAATCCGCCAATCCCGCCGCCAGCCCCAGCGGCTGCAATTTTGTCCCGGTGAAAATCCACGGCGTCGCGCCGGCAATCAGGCAGCCGGGCATCGGCCCGGCCAGGGAAAGCACAATTTCGCCGCCGGTTTCCAAGCGCGCCCGCACGGGCAATCCCGGCGGCTCAAGAACAATTTGCACCGGCTGGGATTTGCCCAGCGTGACACGGGGATGCCCCGCCAGCCTGGGCAGAATTTCTGTCAAGACGAGCCCTTCCAGCAACACCATGGCCGGCTTGCCGCCGTGGTTGATTTCCTCCAGCGCGTCCAGCAGAGCGGCGTCATGCTCATCCAGCGAAAAGGGCGTATCCAACGGAAGCGTGTCCAAGGGGAAACGGCCCTGGCGCCGCTTCCCTTCGATATACAGCATGACTTTGCCCCTGGCGGTGGCGCTGGCGAAATTGGGCGGCAAAATCAGGAAAAGTTCCAGCGGCTCGCCAGCCTGGCCTGGGGCCGCGCGCAGCAGCCCCGGCGCTTTGGGCGGCGGCGGTTTGGGGGTTGTGTTTCTGGCGGGTGCAGGCGCGGGGCCTTTGAGAAAATGGAGTGCCGCCGCCACCGAATGGGCGCAAATCAGCCCCCGTTGGCGGGAGTCCCGGCAAGGGCAAAGATTGTCCGCGTCCGACGCGCTGCGGATGACCAATTCCGCGCGATACGTGGCCGATCCTTCCTGGACAACGCCGCGCAGATGGGGCGGCTGCCATTCCGACGAGAGCACGCGGCCCGCCGCCACCAGGGCGCGCGCCTGTTTGACGACCTCCCATCCGGCCAGCTTGGCCAATAAAATGTCCGACAACTGAAGTTCTCCCATGAATTTGCCTGATGGGAGCATGTTACGGGCTGGACCGGATGACGGCAAGAATCTGTCCCAACGCAATGCCGCCGTCGTTGGGCGGAACGCGCTGATGCCAATAGGGTCGAAACCCCTCCTGCCGCAATCTCGTGACCGCCCGTTCTGTCAGGTACCGGTTTTGAAAACAGCCGCCGGTCAGCGCGACCTGGGACGCTCCCACGCGGCGGGCGATAAGGATGATGGCCTCCACCAGGCCGTTGTGAAATTGGGCGGCAATGTGGCCCGTCGGCAGACCGCGTTTCAAGTCTGCCAAAACGCCTTCGATCATCGGACGCCAATCCAGAATGAGCGGCGCGTGGCCGGATGAATCAGGCTCCAGGATGGCGCAAGGATAGGCCGTGTCTGTTTCGATGCCGTCCAGCGAGAACTCCAATTCCATGGCGGCTTGTCCCTCAAAGGAGACCTTTTGCCGAAGCCCGACCAGCGCCGCCACGCCGTCAAACAACCGTCCAACGCTGGAGGTCAGCGGCGAATTGAGGCGCTTATCGAGCATGATTTTCAGGGTGGCCAATTCGGAGGCCGAAAAAGACAGGCCCGGAGGCAAGGCGTGCAAGGCAAAGACCGCGTCGCCGAAAATCTCCCGCAGCAGGGCCAGCGCGATTCGGCGCGGTTCTTTCACGGCTTTCTCGCCGCCGGGCAGCGGGAACAGGCGCGCGTGGGCGCGGCGGTCCACCGAGGTTTCTGTCACCAGCAGGAACTCCCCCCCCCAAACCGTGCCGTCAAGCCCGTAGCCGGTGCCGTCCCAAGCCACGCCCAAAACCGGCGGTTCAAGCTCATTCTCCGCCATGCAGGAAAGAACATGCGCGCAATGGTGTTGGACGCTGACTTTGCGCAACGCCGGCTGCTCCGTCAGCAGATGGTTGACAAATTGCGTCGAAAGATAGTCGGGATGCGCGTCCACGCCAATAAGGGCCGGCCGCGCCTTGAAAAGTTTCTGCAAATCAGACGTCACGCGAAGAAAAGCCTCGAAGGAGGGCGCGTTTTCCAGATCGCCAATGTGCTGGCTGAGGAACACCTGGCGGCCGACCGCCAGGGCCACCGTGCTCTTCAAATGAGCGCCCACCGCGAGAATCGCGGGCGCGGCGGCCCTGGCGCGCAACATCACCGGCAATGGCGCGTAGCCGCGCGCCCGGCGCAGGACCAACTCCTGTCCCATCATCACGCGCACGACGGAGTCATCCACCGCCCGGACAATGGGGCGGTTATGGATCAAAAACAGGTCGGCAATGGGGCCGAGACGGCGCAGGGCTTCGCGCTCGTCAATGCAAATCGGTTCATCGCTCAGATTTCCGCTGGTGGCAATGACGGGAAAGGCCAGATCGGCCATCAAAAGATGATGCAGCGGCGTGTAGGGCAGCATGACACCCAGACACGGGTTGCGCGGCGCAATGTCCCGCGCCAGAGCGGACGGCCCCCCGCCGCGCCGGAGCAACACGATGGGGGCCTCCGGTGAGCGCAATAATCGCTCTTCCAGCGGCGCGATGTCACATTCCGTCCTGGCCGCCGCCAGCGACGGGAACATAAGCGCGAACGGCTTTTCCGACCGGTGCTTCAACTGGCGCAAACGGCGCACGGCGGTGTTATCGTGCGCGGGCGTGATAAGTTGAAAGCCGCCCAAACCCTTTAACGCGATAATTCCACCCTGCCGGATCGCTTCCGCCGCAGCCACCAGGGCTTCATGCCCCAGCCGGATCGTTTGGCCGCGGCGATCCCAAAGTTCCAGGCGCGGCCCGCAGGCCGGACAGGCGATAACTTGGGCCTGAAAGCGCCGGTCAAGAGGATTGTCGAATTCCGCCTGGCACTGCGGGCAGAGGGCGAACTGCTTCATCGCCGTGTTCTCGCGGTCATAAGGAAGCGCCTCAATAAGCGTGAACCGCGGGCCGCAATTGGTGCAATTGGTGAACGGATATAGGTAACGGCGGTTGCCCGGCGCGAAGATGTCCTGGAGACAGTCGGGACAAGTGGCAATATCCGCCGGCGCCAACGCCCTTCTTTCCCCTTCGGTTTCCGAAGCTCTTATCTCAAAAGCCTTGTAACCGGCCGGCTCCAGCCAGGTGGATTCCAGACTGTGAATAAAACTGCGCGGCGGTTTCTCCGATTCCAGGCGCAGCAGAAAACTTTCCACGTCGCGCCGCGGGCCTTCCACCTCCAGCACGACTCCCTCGCAGGAATTATTCACCCAGCCGGCCAAACCAAGCCCGGTCGCCAGCCGATGAACAAACGGGCGGAAGCCGACTCCCTGCACGACGCCGCGGACGGTTATCTTCAACCGCGCTGCTGGTGCTGGCTTCATGCGAAACTTTTTGCAAGTTTGCGGGCAATCCTCCAGACCGTCAATGTTTTTTGAGTATGGAACAAATTATGCTATGTTTTAGTTTGATGAAAGTGATTCAGGCCAATTGCCGGGTTCAATTCACGGCCAACGATGTGGATTTCATCCTCTCGGTGCTGGGAAAAACGAGGGGGGCGGCTGAATCCTTGGTGTCACTTTTGGCGGATGCGGAGACACGCGATCTCATCCTGGATGATGATCTGTTGTTTCGCGCCTTGCTGGAACAAGGCGGCTGTCTCCGGGTCTCCCCGCACCTGTATTTTTACGTGCTGGTGCGGCACGTCTTGCGCCGCTCCGGCGTGGAGGACCGGCGCGTGGCCGACTACGTGGCGGAACTGCTGGCGGAATTCTCGCGCGAGGAGTGCGCGCGCTGCCTGACGCCGGACGGGGCGGTTCGCCTGGATTATTTTTTTGACATGCTGGCCGCCCTGGAAAAGGCGGACGATCACACCGCCTTCTGGATTCGCGCCCATATCGGCAATCATTCCCTGTTTCTCTCGGGTGTTTTCCCGGAACACATCCGCCACCGCACCGAGCGGCGCGGCGCCCCCGGTTTGCGTTACTATCAGGATTTGGGACGCGCCAATTACCGCGCGGCGGGCGCGCATCGCCTGGCGACGCGGTACGATCTGGCCTCGGTCTTTGATACTCTTTCGGAACAATTTGAGCCGGCGCGGCGCGCCTTGAATGATTTGTCGGAACGGGTCTTTTCCCTTGGCGACCCCGATGTGCCGGTGATTTTTAAAAGTTAGGACCGACGGGCAGGCCCATCCGCCGCAGCGCCGGAATGGTTTTTTCCGGCGTCTCGTGCAGGATCGCGCGCCAACCCCGGGCCAGCCCCCCTTGAATGTTCTCCGCCCGGTCATCCAAATAGACAATCGCCTCCCCCGTCCGGGCCGCCGCGCGCTCCACGGCGGCGTAGATTTTCGAGTCAGGCTTCGCGGCGCCTTCCAAGTAGGACAAGATGTAATGATCGAAGTTGGCGAAGAAGGGAAAGCGCCGTCGGATGTGGCCCACGGCGACGCCATTGGTGTTGGAAAAGATACACGTCGGGATGCCATTGGCGCGCAGCGCGGCCTGCATGGCGGTCATGGGCTTGATCTCCGAAAAAATGTCGGCGAAGGCGTTGTAAAATTCGTCCAGCGTGCCTGAAAAGCCGCAGGCTGAACAAACTTCGACCGCGAACTGTTCGTCGCTCACCAGCCCGGTTTCGTAACGGCGGAGCAACGGGGATTGTTCCAATACGTAGCGCATTTGTTCCGGCGCGAGCCGGGAGCGGCGGGCGATTTTAGCGGCGGCGATCGTGTAATCGAAATCCACCAGGACCTTGCCCAAATCAAAGACAACCACTTCGGGGACATTCATAGCGAAAGGTCAAGCCGGCATTTCCCGCCGGCCTTCCAGCGCCCGGCTGAGAGTCACCTCGTCCGCGAATTCCAGGCCGGTGCCGGCGGGCAATCCGTGGGCCAGGCGGGAGATTTTCGCCCCCTTGCCAGCCAGGCGTTTGGCCAGATAAAAGCTGGTGGCGTCCCCTTCCACGTCGGTGCTCAAGGCCACGACGATCTCCGTCACGCCGCGGCCCAGGCGGGCTTCCAATTCGGCCAGGCGCAAGTCTTCCGGCTCCACGCCATTGAGGGGCGAAATTTTCCCGCCCAGGACGTGGTAAAGGCCGCGAAAACTGCCCGCTTTTTCCAGGGCGAAAACATCCACGGGCCGCTCGACCACGCACAAAATCGAGGCATCCCGGCGCGGGTCCTGGCAAATGGCGCACGGCTCGATTTCGGTCAGCCCGCCGCAAAGGGAACAGAGGCGGATTTTTTCGCGGGCCTGGACCAGGATTTGGGCCAGGCGGCGCACGTCATCGGCCTGGCTCTGCACCAGGTGCAAGGCCAGCCGTTCGGCCGAACGGGGGCCGATGCCCGGCAGACGGCAGAGGGCCTCGCTTAAGGTGGTAATGGGTTCGGGCAGCGGCACCGGGTTACATCATTCCGGGCAGTTGAAGGCCCTGGGTCACCTTGCCCATTTCGGCGGAGGAAATTTTTTGGGCTTGTTCCAGCGCCGCGTTGACGGCCAAGACCAACATATCCTCCAGCAAGGGCACTTCGGCGGGGTTGACGGCTTGCGGGTTGATCTTGATGGAGACAATGGAGCCGTCACATTTGGCCAGCACCTTGACCGCGCCGCCGCCGCTGGTGCCCTCCACGGTGCGGGTGGCCAATTGGGCCTGGATTTCTGCCATTTGCTGCTGCGCGCGGGCAGCCTGTTTGACGAGTTTTCCGATGCTGGACATAATCTTTTGGGTTTGTGGTTTACGAGCGGACTTCGACAATCTGGCCTTTGAAAACCTCCAGCGCCTTCTGAATGAGCGGGTCGTTCTTGAAGTCCTCCTTGCTGGACGAGGCCGGTTCCTGGGCCGGCTTGGGAGGCTCGGCGGGTAGCGCGGATTTGGCCGCCGCAGGTGGCAGCGGAGGCGGCGGAGGCGCGGGCGTGGCAACGGCCTCCTTTTTGCGCGCCGTCTCTTCGGTCTGGATGAAATTCACCCGGGCGCGCGGATAGCCCAATTCCGCCAGTTTCGTCTGCACCAGACTGTGATTCTTGGCGTTATCCACCAAGCCCAAATCATCGGCAAATTCGGCATCGAAACCGATGGTCAATACATTTTTGACGAATGAAACCGGATTGGCGCGCTTGAAATAGGTATGGACAAACGGACTGGCCCGGCCCACGGCCTCGAGCAATCCGGCCCAAAGCTGTCCCAGGTCCGCCTCGCCTGACGGCGCGGCGGGCGGCGGGACCGAGGCCGCTGAGTGGGAAGTGGTCAGTGGTGAGTGGCCAGCGGCCAGTGTTGCTTTTCCACTGTTCACCGGCAACTCACCACTGGCCACTGCGCCTTTGGCCGCGGGCGCCTTGGCGGGCCGGGCCGCGGCGGGAGCGCCGGAGCGCAATTGCTGGATTTGTTTCAGCACCGCGTCAATGCTCACCGCGTCCCGCGCTTCGATCATCTTCAAAAGGGCCACTTCGACCAGGATTTTTTTTGAGGTGGTGTCGCGCAACCGTCCCTCGCAATCGGTCAGCACCTCCAACATGCGCGTCAGCGCGTCGGCCCGCAGGCCGGCGGATTGCTCCTTGAGGGCGGCGGCCTCCGCCTCGGAAACTTCGATCATGCGCAAGTCGCCCTTGGAGACCTGAAAAATGAGCAAATTGCGGAAATGGCCCAATAACTCCGACACCAGCCGCCCGATGTCCTTGCCTTGATGGGCCAGGTCGTTGAGCAGGCGCAAGGCCGCCTCGGTCTCCCCCGCCAGCACCGCCGCCGCCAGGGCCAGAATCTGGCTCCGGGCCGCCAGCCCAAACATGGACAAGACATCCGCTTCGGCGATTTGCCCGCCGCAAAAGCTGATCAACTGGTCGAGCGTGGATTCGGCGTCGCGCATGCCGCCGTCGGCCCCGCGGGCGATGGCGTGCAGGGCGGCGTCCTCAATCTTGACGTTCTCCTTGCCGGCGATTTCCAGCAGATGCTTGACAATGAGCGCGGAGGGAATGCGCCGCAAATCGAACCGCTGGCAGCGGGAAAGGATGGTGGGCAGCACCTTCTCCGGCTCGGTGGTGGCGAACATGAATTTGACATGCGCGGGGGGTTCTTCCAGCGTTTTGAGCAAGGCGTTGAAGGCCTCCTTGGTCAGCATGTGGACTTCGTCAATGATGTAGATCTTGAAACGCGCGGTGGCCGGGACGTATTTGACCGTCTCGCGCAATTCGCGCACTTCATCAATGCCGCGGTTGCTGGCGCCGTCAATTTCCAGCACGTCCAGGCAGCGGCCCTCGGTGATTTCCATGGCCCGGGGGTCGTCCTCGCGGAAATCCACTTTGGGGCCGTCAGTGCAGTTGAGGCATTTGGCGAAGATTCTGGCGATGGTGGTTTTGCCGGTGCCGCGCGGGCCGACAAAAAGGTAAGCGTGGGCAATGCGGTTCTGGGTGATGGCATTGGCCAGGGTCTGGGTGACGTGTTCCTGCCCGACAACGTCGGCGAAACGTTGCGGGCGATATTTGCGCGCTATGACCTGGTATGACACGTTAGTACAGTAAAAATCAAGGGAATGCCAGGGTGACCACGGCGTGCGCGGAACAAACTGCCGTTGCTGCATTCCTGCCCTGGCGGGGTTCGTAAGTCCACGCTCCATGGGCCCTGGCAAATCCTGCGCCACGATAAACCCGGCCGCTGTCGGCGGCAAGATTTGTTTCGGTTCCCCCGGCCAGGAGGCAGGGCTGCTCCAAAGCCTGAAATAAAAAAAATGGGGTCATATTTGGTGCGATTCAGTGCGATTCAGTGCGATTTATCAGTCCTGAATGGCGCTTAGTTAAGGAATCAAGAATGTAAAATGCTTGCGTGGAACAGGTTGTGAAATCAGATTCAGCCCCTCACACGGAATATGTCGCTCCTACGGAGCTTGAAATGCCTGGCGGTATGAGGACGACAAAGATGTCGTCCCTAGCGGGACTAAAGACCGCGACTGAGAATGGGCCGTTGGGGCTACGTTTCCCACCTGCTGAAGAAAAGGCAAAAAGTGCAAAAAGTGAGGACACTGGGATGACACCGGGACACGGCGCAGACAATGTTTTTTCAGAGTTATTCCTTGCGCTTTCGCTTGTCTTTGTAGTCTTTCCAAAGAATACCAATGATAAGCCAGCCGCTGCCGCCCGTAGCGATCAAAAAGCAAATCATGGCGAATCCAGGATACCCAAAAATCTGAAATGAGGAGTTGATCCGCATCATCAGCGCGGCTCCTACAATCAGCGCCGCGAGAATAATGCCGGTGGTGACGCGATTGGCGATTTTTTCGAAACCGTTCAGCAAATGGCGCGCATCGGGAGTGTTGACGTTCACTTCCAATTCAGAATTGCCGACGGCATCCAAAATCTTGTTCACGCGCTCCGGCAGGCCGCCGACAAAATCCTTCATCTCCATTAATGATGCAAATACGCGGCCCGGCGTAGCTCCTTTGCGCATCCGGGTTGCCATGATTTCGCCGACATTCCGGCGCACCGAGGCATTAGGATTGAAATTCGGACATAAACGTTTCCCTATCTCCTCCAGTTGCAGCAGGGTTTTTCCAAGCAGGGTCAATTCGGTTGGAACATAAAGTCCGGTTTGGGCAGCCGTTCTTGCGACGGCCATCAAGGCTTTGCCCATGTCCTGCCGGTCCAAGGTCTGGTTGCGCTGTTCGGCAACTAATTCCGTCGCTTCCTTGGTGAACTTCACCTCGTCGAAGTCATCCGCGGTTTCGCTGATTCGCAGGACAATTTTCACCGCTTCATCGCCGTTGCCTTCGCTGATGGCCAGTAACAACCGCAACAGATTTTCCTGCATGTTTGAATTCAACCGCCCGGTCATGCCCAAATCCAGCAAAGCGATCCGGCCATCATCCGTGAGGAAAACATTGCCCGGATGCGGATCGGCATGAAAAAAGCCATCAATCAACACCTGTTTCAGATAGGCTTTGAAAAGTTCCTCGGCCAGGACATCGCCGTTGATGTCCATTTGCGCGATGGGACTCAACGCGGTGATTTTTATTCCACTGACATAATCCATCGTCAACACGCTGCGCGTACTGTAATCAAGCACAGGCAGCGGAACGAGAATAAGTGGAAATTCCTTCAGATTATTTGCCAGCGTGGTCAGATTGGACGCTTCCCGTTGATAATCCAGTTCCTGCAAGATGGAACTTTTGATTTCGGCGAGAATTTTTCCGAAACGAAAGCGACGGCCAATGTCCGTATGTTCGTCGAAAAAATCCGCAATTTCTTCGAGCACTTCAAAATCATCGGCGATTTGCTTCCGGATCTCCGGGCGTTGGACTTTCACGACGACGGGACGCCCGTCGCGCAAGGCCGCACGATGGACCTGACCGAGCGACGCGGCAGCAAGATGTTTTTCTTCAAAACGAGAAAAGGCTTTTGAGATGCGGATGCCAAGCTCGCTTGCGATAATTTCTTCGACTTGGGCGTGAGGGAAGGGTTTGACCTTGTCCTGCAAACGCTCGAGCGCCTTTAAATAGGGCTCCGGCAACAGGTCGGCGCGGCTGGAAAGCAATTGGCCGAATTTGATAAAGGTCGGCCCCATTTTTTCCAAATCGTCCGCCAGTTCTTCGGGCGCGGGCTGGCCGGGTTTGGCGGGCTCAGGTCTTTTTCCATCGCCGGCATCCGCCTGTTCAAATTCCTTGGCCAAATCAGAATTGCCATACTTCAAGAAAAGCATGGCGATGTCTTTGTAGCGTTTCAGGTGATGCGGCTTTAAGGATAATTTCATGCCAGTTACTCGCTGCGGACATTAAGCGTTTTGCTTCTGCCGATCTTCTAAACGAAGCCAGGCGTCTTTTGTGGCGTGTTTTGCCTTGTTCCAGTCGAGTCCTGAGGTCCGCCGCGTCTTTTCATAGTCGCGACGCAGATCGGTTTCGACCTCCTCGTAACTCTTGCCGGCGTAGAGGCCATAGCCTTCGTAGCCGGTTCGATACGCAGATTGATAAATGTCGTACGGGGTGTCCTTGTCCACGTAAGAACGTGTGATGTAGGACGTGCGCCAATAGGCGTCCTCTGCGGTCGGATCGATTTTTTCGGCAACACCCTTCCCAGCGAGACCGCCTGCGATGGCTCCTGCCGCCATGCCCATAGCCGTTCCCACCGGGCCCGCAACGGTCCCGATCGCCGCTCCCACGGCAGCTCCGCCCGCGGCCGCGCCAATGCCGGTGCCGACTGGATGAGCCCCGGTGGCGCCGGTGATTGGATCACGGTTTGGGTGAAGGACTTCTGTCGTTTCGTCTTTCATATTATTCCTTTTTCTTTCATTTTTGTTTCTGTTGTTTTTCTTTCGGGAAATTCGCATCTACAAATTGTTCCCCCTCAATGGTTGAGCGATCACCGAAATGGGCGGCGTGAATTGCGTTGAGTTGGAGCCGCGTTCACAAAAGCGCACAGGGATAGCCCCGCGGTGTCTGCGCCCAGGATACAGGCCTCGCCCTGTTCACTTTTGATGAGTGTGGAAAGGAGCGGCAACGTCGCCGTCGTCATCCACATTGAAATGGTCTGTCCTTCATGGCTGTTCATAAAACTGGTTCAAGAGTACGCGAGTGAACTTTGCGATATCAATGGGGTGTTTACCCCATTCCCCCAGGTAGGTCGGTTCCCGTTCGCCACCTTGGCGCTTGAATATTCGACGCGTAAATCTTTTCTTCGGCGTTGACAGGTTCGCGTCCTGTTCTTAGCCTCTGACTGTAAATACTCGCGCGGCGCCCCGGAATTTACATTTCGGGGATTTTTGTTGCCGTGCCACAACGCCGGGTTGATGCTCGAAAACGAATTATGGCGAATACAATTTTAGTGGGCGCCCAATGGGGCGATGAAGGGAAAGGCAAGATCATAGACGTGCTGACGGCCAAGGCCGACATCGTCGTCCGCACCCAGGGCGGCAATAACGCCGGGCACACGGTCTTTATCGGCCGCCAGAAATACATCCTCCACCTCATTCCATCGGGCATCCTGCGTCCGAGCAAGCGTTGCGTCATCGGCAACGGCGTGGTGGTGGACCCGGTCAGCTTGGTGGGCGAGATCGCTGAACTCACGCGGCTGGGCGTGCGGGTCAAAAACCTGTTTATCAGCGAGTCGGCCCATTTGGTGCTGCCTTATCACCGCGAACTGGATGATCAACGCGAGGCGCTCAAGGGCCAACATAAAATCGGCACCACCAAGCGCGGCATCGGCCCGGCTTACGGCGACAAAGCGGCGCGGACGGGTTTGCGCATGGTTGATTTGATCAACCCCGACCGTTTCGAAGCCCTGCTGCGCTACAAGATTCAGGAGAACAACGAAATCCTCAAGGCGCTGGGCGCCAAGCCCCTTTCCTTCACCCGCATCCATGCCGATTATCGCGCGGCGGGGGACCAATTGAAGCCTTTCGTCACCAATACCGTCGTGCTGTTGCATGAGGCGATGGAGCGCGGGGAAAGCATCCTTTTTGAGGGGGCGCAAGGCACGTTTTTGGACATTGATCACGGCACCTATCCTTTTGTCACGTCGTCCAACACCACGGCCGGAGGGGCTTGCACGGGATCGGGCGTGGCCCCGCACCGCATGGACCGGGTGGTCGGCGTCATGAAAGCCTACACCACGCGCGTGGGCGAAGGACCGCTGCCAACGGAAAACGCGGAAGTGGCCGACATGCTCCACGAGATGGGCCGGGAATTCGGCGCCACCACCGGCCGCCCGCGGCGTTGCGGATGGTTCGACGCCGTGGCCAGCCACAGCGCCGCCATCATCAACGGGATTGATGAAATCTCCGTCACCAACCTGGACGGCCTGGACAACGTGGCTACGATCAAAGTTTGCCTCGGTTACCGGGCGGGGTTGGCGCGGCTGGATTACGTGCCGGCGGACATCGAGTTGATGGCCAAATGCGAACCGGTCTATGCGGAATTCCCCGGCTGGATGACTTCGACCACGCGCTGCAAAAAGTGGGGCCAATTACCGGTCAAGGCCCGCAACTACCTGCGCGCCCTGGCGGAATTAACGGGAGCGCGGCTGACGATTGTTTCCGTCGGCCCGGCGCGGGAACAGACCATTTTCCTATAGATGCTTATGGGCGCCATTCCCCTGGAGGACAATTACACCGACGTGGTGGGCAAGGCGCAACGGGGCTTGAGTCTGAGCGACGCCGAATTGGCGCGGCAGGCCGGCCTTTCTCCCGGCGAGTTGAGCCGTTTTAAAGGCGGCGGATTCGATCCCGTCACGGCCCGAAAAGTCGCCGGGCCGCTGCAACTTGGGGCGCAAGCGTTGCTCGAGTTGGGCGAAGCATTGTGGTATCCTGAGCCGCTCCAAGTCGAGGGTCTGGCGGCCTTCAACACTTCGTACCGGGACATGACGGTCAATTCCTTTCTTGTGTTCGACCCCAAGACTTTGCAGGCGGCGGCCTTCGACACCGGCTCCACCGTGGCCGGGATGCTGGCCTCCGTCAAGGAACGGCAGTTGACCGTGGCTTATATTTTTCTGACCCATTCCCACTCCGATCACGTGGCCGATTTGCAACGATTGGAGCAAGCGACCGGCGCGACGGCCTATATCGGCGAGAAAGAGCAACTGCACGGGGCGAAGACCTTCGCCGCCGGCCAGGTTTTCCGGCTGGGCGGTTTGAAGATCGAAACGCGCCAGACCAGCGGCCACGCCAGAGGCGGCATCACTTACGTGGTGAGCGGATTGGCGCGGCGGCTGGCCATCGTGGGCGACGCGCTCTTTGCCGCCTCGATGGGCGGAGGGGCGGTTTCGTTCGAGGAAGCATTGCGGACCAATCGCAAAGAGATTTTCAGTTTGCCCGACGACACCATCGTCTGTCCCGGCCACGGTCCCATGACCACCGTGAGCGAACAAAAGAAGCACAATCCGTTTTATCCCGAATTTCAACACGGCTCAATACAATAGATATTTCGCCCGCCGGGCCTTGAATTCCTCCATCTTTTCCGTCCACAGCCCCCGAATCTCAGACAGGGGTTTGTCGTCCAGGATGGCTTGGAGAGTCGGTTCATCCACCAATAATGATTTCATTTTGCGCGCCTGGAATTGATCGGGATGCCAGCGATGGAGAAGCCTGGCCGCCAGGAGGCCGATATCCACCACCCGGCAATGCTCGCGGTCGGTTAAAATGATATTGACTCCGCCGCACGTCTCGCCCTTGAAAATATATTCCGAGGGCGTGAAGTGAATCGGAACAAAACGGACGCCCGGCAGGCCCTCCGCGTTCATGGCGGCGGCCAACCGCAGGCCGTCCATGTAGGGCGCGCCGATGACTTCAAAGGGCGTGCCCGTGCCGCGTCCCACGGAAACGTGGCAACTCTCCAGCAAGCCGACGCCGGGATAGAGCATGGCCTCCGTCAGGCTGCGCATGTTGGGCGAGGGATTGACCCACGGCAGGCCGGTCTGGTCAAACCATAAGGAGCGGTCCCAACCCTGCAACTTGATGACCGTCAGATCCACTTTATCCCACTTCCGCTCAGCTTTGCATAAGGTGGCCAGCTCGCCTTCGGTCAGCCCGTAGCGCACCGGTTCGGGATAATAGGCCACAAAGCTGGACGGACCGCTGCGCACCGGGCCATCCATCATCAGGCCGTTGATAGGATTGACGCGATCCAGCACGAAAAACTTCAACCCAGCCGTATTGGCCGCCTCCAGGCACATCCCGAGAGTCGTGGTGAAGGTGTAAAACCGGCAGCCCACGTCCCGGATGTCGAAGACCAGGGCGTCGAGGTCCTTCAACTGTTCGGGCGTCGGCGCGTGGTGCTTCCCGTAAAGGCTGATGGCCGGCAGACCCGTGTGCCAATCCACGCCATCCTTCACCGGCGAGTCGAAGTTGCCGTAGAGACCGTGCTCGGGCCCGAACAACATCTTGAGTTGAACGCCCGGCGCGTTGCGCACCAGGTCCACGGTGGAGCGGCCCTGGGCGTCCTGCCCCGTGGGATTGGTGATGAGGCCGACGCGCAACCCCTTGAGCGGCGCAAAATTCTCTTTGACAAGAACGTCAATGCCCTCCAGGACGCGCGCCGGGGCGTTGTCCATGCCCGGGGCGGAGTCAAACTTAAAATCCGTCACCGCCTCGGCTGCCAGCGTGCCGAGGGTCCGGTAGAGCGAGACCACGCTGCCCGTTCCGCCGTAGGGGTGAACGTGATTGGAGAGGAAAATGAAAAAGGTCTTCGAGAAGGGGTCAATCCAAAAGGCGCAGCCGGTGAAGCCGGTGTGGCCGTAGGAGCCAAGCGGGAAATGCGCGCCCTCCTTGCGGCCGCGCGGGCTGCTGTAACGGGAGTCCATGTCCCAGCCGAGGCCGCGGCGGTCCTCCAGGCCCGGGGGCGTTTGCACGCTCGTCATCGCCTTGACCGTCTCCGGCTTGAAAATGCGAACGCCGTCCAACTCGCCCAGGTTGAGCATCATGCGGGCGTAACGCGCCATGTCCGGCGCGGTGGTGAACAGACCCGCGTCCCCGGCCACTCCCCCCATGTAGCGCGCCGTCGGATCATGCACCGTGCCGCGCAACACGACGCCGTTGGTCTTTTCCGTCAGCACGCCGTCCTCGGTCATTTGCGTCGGGGCGATGCGCGGTATTTTGGAGCCGGGGGGAAGAAAGCCGGTGTCGGTCATTTTGAGCGGGCCGTAAATTTCTTTGGCGCAAAACTCGTTGAGCGGCAGGCCGCTGACGCGCGCGACGATTTCCCCAAGGGTGAAAAAATTGATGTCGCTGTAACGAAAGGCCGTGCCGGGGGTGGATTCCAGCTTCATGGCGGCGGCCATCTGAATGGCCGTTTGTGCGCCCTGCCACTTGGATTTGGTGCTCACGTCCCCCGGCAGGCCGGAGGTATGCGTCATCAACTGGCGCACCGTGATCCTGCCTTTCTCGCCCGTGTATTCCGGGATGTAAGTGGCGACCGGCGCGTCCAAATTAACCTGGCCGCGCTGGACCAGCAACATCACGGCGGGCGTGCCGGCCATCACTTTGGTCAGTGAGGCGGCGTCGAAAATGGTATCGGGCGTCATGGCTTCCACGGCGGGGACGAGCGCGCGGTGGCCGAAGGCTTTCCAGTGTATGTCGCCGCCATGCTCGACCCAGACGACGGCGCCGGGCAAACGATGTTCGTCAACGGCCTTTTGCAGGGCGACATCAATCTGGCCGAGTTTGGCAGGGTCAAGCGGGCTGGCGTTGGCCGCGGCAACCAGCGCCAGAGACAACAAAACACAGTGAGAGAATTTTTTTATCATGTCGCCGCCATGTTAGCGGGATTCCCGCGGGAATGGAAAGAGTCAACTGAGCCAATGCCGCGCCGGTTGGGAAAAGAACTCTTCCAAAGGTATCCCTTGTCCTCCGACCAGCAACTGGCGCCGGGGTTTGAACTGCCTGGCAAAAGCGGCCAGGCCGGGCAGCGATGGGCGCCGCCCCCCGCTCTTGACTTCCATCGCCACCGTCGTTTTGCCTCGCTGCAAAACAAAATCCACTTCCTGATGAAGCTCCCGCCAGTAGGCCATGCTGATGTTGCTCCCGAGACAGGAATTGCACAAGTGCGCGCCGACGCACGATTCGACCAACCGCCCCCAAGCATCGCCGTCCCGCCGGACCTCCGTCATGGAGCGCGGATCCTGCGCGCTCATCAAGGCGGTATTGAGGACTTGGAGTTTGGGGCTTGACCCGCGCTGGCGCGCCTGGCCGCGTGAATACTTGGGCAAACCAGCCAGCATCCCGGCGCCGCGCAGCAATTCGAGGTAATGGGCCAGCGTCGTGGTATTGCCAGCGTCGGTGAGCTGGCCGATCATCTTCTGATACGAAAGAATTTGCCCCGAAAAGGCGCATCCCAGCAGAAACAAGCGCCGCAGCAAGGCCGGTTTATCCACGCGGGTGAGCGAGAGAATGTCGCGCGAAATGGTGGTTTCAATCAGTGAATCCAGAATGTAACGGCGCCAGCGTTCCGGTTCTTCAATCAGCCCGGCCGCGCCTGGATAGGCGCCGTAAAAGATGTATTGCTCCAAATTCCAGCCAAACGCCTCGCGCATTTCGGTGAACGACCAATGCGGCACGGCGATCACCTCAAAACGCCCCGCCAAACTTTCCGTCAGTCCGCTTTGGATCAGCAAAGGGGCTGAACCGAGCAGGACCACCTTGAGGGCCGTGCCGGCATGGGTGTCCGCGTCCCACAGCAACTTCACCACGTCGGCCCAATGGGTGATTTTTTGAATTTCGTCCAGGACCAGCAACGCGCCGGTTTTTCCCTCTCCGGCCTTGATCCGCGCGATGTCCCATTGCTGTTCCAGCCACGTGCGGGTGTCGCGCAACGAGGGTTCATCGGCCGAAGCGTAGTGGGCGGGCAGAGGGGATGCCGCCATGACCTGCCGGGCCAGCGTGGTTTTGCCGGTTTGGCGCGGTCCGGCCAGCACCTGCAAAAAACGGCGCCTTTCCCCGAGCCGCTTCAACAACTCGTCATGGATGGCCTGGCGGATCATATAAATTACTCAATACACTGAGCAATTTCACTCAATATGTTGAGAAAAGCAAGCATCAGACGTAAAGCGCGGATTGCAGGTCGCGCACCACCACGCTCATGTACGGATAGCGCTCCTGCAAGTCGGTCTCCAGACATTGGAGGATAATCTTCTCCATCGCCACGGGAATGTCGGGATTCAATTCGCGCGGGGGGATCAATTCGTGGTCCAATTGTTTGCGCAGAATCTCATCAGGAGTGTCGCCGGGAAACGGTTTGGCGAAGGTCAGCACTTCGTAGGCGGTGACGCCGAAGGCGAAGATGTCCGCCCGCTGGTCCAGGGCCAGGTGCTGCAAATGTTCCGGTGCCATGTAGGCGGGCGTGCCGGGGTTGCCGGGCATCTTTTTCGGCTCCTCCGGCTTGGGCTGCGCGAGGTCGAAATCAATCAAGCGCACTTTGGCGTTGGGGGTGACCAGCACGTTTTCCGGCTTGAAATCCAGGTGAATGAAGCCGCTGTCATGCACCTGCTCCAGACCCAAAGCCATGTCAATAATAATTTGAGCGACGTTTTCCCCCAGCATCGCGTCGGAGCGGCCCAGGAGCAGCTTGAGGTTGGCCCCTTCGACGTATTCCATCAGCAGATAAGGCCGGCCCTCGATCTTGCCGTGCTCGAAGTAATTGATGACGTATTCGTTGTGGTGGATTTGCGAAAGAACCTCGCAGCCGTGGAAAAAGCGGCGGCGCTCGGTGAAATTGAACCGCGAGTTGTCAATCATGCGCCGCAACGCGAAATGCTGCCGTTGCGCGTCGGTGGCCAGCCAGATTTCCGACACCCCGCCGCAGTTGATCAATTCATCGAGGTAAAAGCGGCCAAACCGCCCGGGCTGGGCGGAGGGTTCCTGTTTTCGCTCGGATTTGCCAAACGGCATATAATCGGCTTCAGTATGCCACAACCCGCCCAAAGCGCATAAGAAATATTGGCCTTGGGCAAGCCAGTCCTGCGCCCGCCTCCCGGCCTCATTGCTTGCGCCCTTTCAGGTCCAGATTCGCCTTCAAATCGTCCTCTGAAACCGCGCTTTCCACGCCGTTGGCAGGCACTTCCATCTTGGCGGCCCACAGCAGGCCGTTCAAGACTGTCTTGCGAAAATTCCCGTCCCCAAAGTTCTTGTGATAATGCCCGCCGGTGAAGCCAAAGCCGCGCCCGCCGTCGGGCCGCTCAAAGGCCCACGCCACGATTTGCGGTTCCCCCCGCGCCACCGCCGCGCGCACCGCCGGGTTCCCGGAATGCGGGCCGTCGGGACGGTTCAGGGTGTCGGCCGGGGCCACGGCGGAGAGTATGGGCGTGACTCCCTTCATCTCCGGCGGGAAACGCAGATGGAAATACCACTCATCGCGCATTGGAAACGGTTTGACGCCGCGGGTCATCGGGTGCTCCGGCAATTTGTCAAAATTCGCCTCCCAGGTCGGGTTGACGGACCAATCCACTTCGTAAGCGCCGCCCAGCCATTGCAGAAACTCCGCCTCGCCCTTTTCCTTGGTGACCTCGACGGTCCAATGGATGCAGGCCAGCCCCACGCCCTGGCTCATCAGCGGGGCCAATTGCGCCAGGTGGCCGTCCTTCAAAGCGGCATGACCCCCGCCCCCGTCCATGGACAGGACAATGGCGTCGGCGCCGTCAAACGCGCCGGCCTCCGCTGGCCAGCCGTTGGAATAAACGACTGTGTGAAGGCCCGGCACGCCGGCCAGACATTTCTGCAACAGCAGGCAGCCGGCGCGATATTCATGCTCGCCCCGCCCGTGGCTCGGCGTGCCAGCGATGAAGACGATTTTTTTATCGGCGCAGAACGCCACGGACGCGCAAAAAACGGCGAAGACAATAGCCACGGTTGTTTTCATGTTGTTCAGTCCTGAAAGAAGCCCGTTCACGGGCGAATCTTGATCCGCAGGTCCTTGAATTGCACCGTCATTTCGCATTTGCCCTGCTGGCCCGCGTGCAGTTGCAGCGCGATGACGCCCTCGGTGGCGGCTTTCTCCTTCTGCTCATCCACCACGTCAATCATGGCGTGGCCATGGATGAATTGCTGGAGATGATTGCCCTTGGCGATGATGACGTAGTCGTTCCACCCGCCCTTGTGGATATCGTTTTCCAAATCCGCCGCGCTACCCAGGGAGCCGGTCACTTCCTTTGTGCCGTCGGCGTGGATGAGCACTTTCTGGCCGCGGCTGGCCAGAATGCCGCGCCTCTTTTCCTCGTACAAACCGCCCGTGTAATTCGGCCCCGCCTCCATGTCCGCCTGGTAGCCCGCAACAACCCAATAGGAAGGCTTGACCACTTTGCTGCGGTACTGAATGCCGGAATTGGCGAAGCCGACGCTGTTATTGGGTTCAATGCGAAAGGCGCAACGCATCTCAAAATCTCCCGGCTGCCCGTTGGTCCAGATCAGGAAAGTGTTTTCCCTGGCCGGATGCTCCTTGGTGGTTTGGCCGGTGATGGCGCCGTCGCGCACCGACCACAAATCCGGGCTGCCGTCCCAGCCGGTGAGGTCCTTGCCGTTGAACATGCTGGTGAACCCTTCCTCGGCGCCCGCGCACAACAAGGGCGCCAGCAAGCCCAGACAGCAGATTGAAGCCAGCCGTTTTCTCATAACGTGTTGCGCAAAAACTTCAAGCCCTTGACCGCGATTTCATCCCGTGTCGGCTCGATCCGGCGCCAGATGGCGGCGGCCCGCGCAATGACTTTGACATCGGTGGTGAACGACTCGATCACCACGTCCTTGTCATATCCGATCTCCTTCAGCGCGGCGGCGATGCCCGGCCAATCAATGTGGTCGTTGCCGGGCGTGCCGCGGTCGCAGCCGCAGGCGTGGAAATGGCCGAGATGCTTGCCCGCTTTGCGGATGGCCGCCGGCGGGTGCTTTTCCTCGATGTTCATGTGAAAGGTGTCCAGGAGGAGCATCAAATGCGGGCTGCCGACATCGGCCACCATGTTCAGGGCCTGCTCGCAAGTGTTGATGAAGTCGCTTTCAAAACGGTTGAGCGGTTCCAGGCAGACCTTTTTCCCTTTGTCGCCCGCGTAAGCGCACAGCGTTTTGAGGTTTTTGACCACCGTGCGCCATTGCTGTTTGTATTCCGGCGCCGGGACCGCCTCCGCGCGTCCCACGGCGGAATAAACCGGCCCGGCCAGCGTGGGACAATCCAGCGTCACCATCTGATCCAGGACGGCCGTCATGTATTTGAGACTGGCCTGTTGTTGGCGGGTGGTGCCGCGCAAATCCCGATCCGGCCCCAGGCAGGCGCAGAGCGAGCCGCAGGCCAGGCCCGTTTTGTCCAGCGCGGCCTTGACCTTGCGCGGATCAATGTGCTCGGGAGCTTCAATGGCGATTTCGACGGTGTCAAAACCCCAGTTTTTAAATTTGGGAAACAGCTTCGTGCTTTGCGTGGTGAAAGGCGAAGTGAACAAAAAAGAATTTATGCCGAATCTCATAGTGGCGCGCAGGCTACACGGGAGCGGGGGCAACGGCAAACGTATTTTCATGGAGATTTTTGCCCGGACGCCCTTTTCCCGCCAAAGCCGGTTTTTTTGAAGGGCCTGCCCAAAAATTCATATCTGGACTTGATGAACATGTTTATTATGGGAATCTTCCCGTATGACGACGGTAGCCAAAGCGGACAAAAGCCGGTTGACCATTCGCGGATTGGTTGACGGCCATCATTACTTTGTGCATCAACAGCCCGGCGGCTGGTTCATCACCCCTGAAAAAACGCATCGCGTTAAGAAGACCGGCATGAGCGCGAACGCTTTTGCCAAGCTCTACCGTTCCCGCATTCCTTTGGGCGAGGATACCGCCAGGAAAATCGCCGCCAATCTTGCCGCCACGGACAAGGCGAAATGAGAATCTTGATTGACACGTCGTTGCTGGTGACAGATAACGGGACCCCCAACTTCACGGTCACGAAGGCGGGATGCCGGCCTGTGAAAACCGCGGACGCTTTGCAGCGCGAGGCAGAGGAAATTTTCCAGAAAACCGTTCCAAAGTGAACTTCACCAGCTTGATCCGAAAGATGAAGAAATGAATCTTGACGCGGATATATGACCGCTATCTGTTTGCCGATGCCAACCGCCGAAGAGGGGCGAGCCGCTTTCGGAGACGATTTCAATCCTGACAAAACGCTCAATGGGGCAATCGCGCTGGCGGCGGCGGGCGATCTCGCGGGTCCCGCTGTTGCGCTCATGAGGGCGGTCTTCGCCTGCCCCGCTGCCGACGCCAGGTTGCGGGAAGCCATGATTTTGCGAACCGCCGTGCGTTTGAACTGCATTTATGCCGTGCATGCTTCCACTCGTATCGCTCTCAATAGTGGGCTTTCAAAAACTGAGGTGGAGGCGCTCACCGCTGACGGCCCCGTCGCCGGAATAAATCCGGACCTCGTTTTGATTGCGCGGATGGCGGACGACATCGCGGATCGCGCCAACCTCGGAGCGGACTTGCTGGAAGCAGCCATCCAGCGCTGGGGTGGCGAGAACACGCGGAAACTGATTTTGATGCTGAGTTGGTTCAATCTCGTGAACCGCTATGAAAGCGCGTGCCGCGTTCCTAATGACTCCGACGAGAAGCTGGCACGATCGTCCGGACCTGCCTAGAATTTTGGGGTCACACAAATGTCCAGCGTTTGGCTTTCATCTCGAAGCGCGGGAGGCTGCCCGCCGGGGCCAGCGCCACCGGCACGCGCAAATTAAATACGCTGTGCAGCGCGTTTTGCACCCGGCCCGGCAGGGCCTGCTCCGCCGCCGCCGCGCAGCCCGCCACCGCCTCCAGGCGCAGGCTCAACTCCATCAGATGACGCGAACGATCCACCTCGACTTGATACTCGGCAATTTCGGAAAAACCGCGCAACACGTCCTCCACCGCCGAGGGATAGACGTTGACGCCGCGCACGATGACCATTTCGTCCGCCCGCCCCAGCAGGCCGCCGGGCAAGGCCGTGCCCGGCCAACCGCACGCGCAGGCGCACCCGACCCGCGCCAAATCGCCCGTGCGATACCGCAGCAGGGGCGAACCGGTCCGCCCCAAAACTGTCAAGACCAATTCTCCCACCTCCCCCGCCCCGGCCGCCTTCCCGTCCGCGTCAATGACCTCCGCCAGATAGGCGCGGTCCAGGACGTGCAACGTGCCCGGCTGGACGGGGCATTCGTGCGACACCGGCCCGGTTTCGGTCATGCCGTGATGGTCGAAAATTCTCGTTCCCGGCCAAAGCTCGTGCAGACGCCGGCGGGTCCCCGGCACGCTGCCGCCGGGTTCGCCGGCCACGATCATGACGCGCACGGCGGCGGCGGTGAGATCGAAGTTTTCGCGCGCCGCCGTCTCCGCCAGATGGGCGGCATAGCTGGGCGTGCAGCACAGAACCGTGGCCTTGTTTTCCACAATGCCGCGCAGCCGCCCCGGCGTGCTTAGGCCGCCCCCGGGAATGCACAGGCAGCCCAATTGTTGCGCCGCCTCAAACGCCATCCAAAAGCCAATGAACGGCCCGAAGGAAAAGGCGAAATAAACCCGGTCTCCGCCGCCCACCCCCGCCGCCCGGTAAACCTGCTTCCACCCCTCCGCCATCCAGGCCCAACTTTCCGGCGTGTCCAGCCAGCGCAAGGGAGTGCTGGTGGTGCCGCTGGTCTGATGATAGCGCGTGTAGCTGGCCAGCGGGTAAGTGAGATTGGAGCCAAACGGCGGATGGCTCCGCTGATCGTCCGTCAATTCCTGTTTCGTCGTGAACGGAAAGCGGGCCGAAAAATCCTCCAGGCTGGCAACGACCGTGTTGATGCCGGCCAGCTTGTTTCGGTAGAACGCGTTGCCCGGCAGGATGACGCCCAGCAACTGGCGCAATTGCGCAAGCTGATGCGCCGCCATCGCCTCGCGCGCCGGAGAATCGCCGGTCATTGCAACTGGGCCACTTTGTAGTCGGCGGCGGCGGCGGCGGCCCGCGGGGCCGGAGCGGAGTGCGGCTTGGCGGGCGGCGGCTTGAAGAACGTCACCAGGCAGCCGCCCGTGGCGGCCAGGACAATGCCCAGGTAAAACTGCCATTTGACCGCAGCCAATCCGCCTGCGGGCGGATTCAACCCCATAGCCACGACGGCGTTGACGATAGGCGCGCCGGCAAAGACGATGGACATGACCACGCCGGGCGTCCCTTTGGCGCCGAAGGCCAGCAGCACGCAGAACGCGCCCGCCGCGCCGACGATGCCCGCCAGCAGCGACCATCCCATGCCGGCGGCGGGGAAACTCCAATCCGTTTTGCGCGTGGCCAGCATGGCCAGCGGGGCCAGCACCGCCGTCAGAAAGTAGGCCAGGCCGACAAAGAGGAACGCTTTAAAGAGGCCATTGGCTTTGTCATTCATAGCGACCTGGCCGCTATGCAGGAAAATTCCATAAAGGCCCCACGAGACAACAGTCATCAAGGCAAATGTGAACCAATTCATAAACAGACAACGATTGACAGACAACGATTTCGCCGGCCAACGCCGACGCTTTATAATACCAAGCCCCCGCCAGATTGCAACCAGGATTTCAAGCCGGAACAACTTATCATGTTTGCTTGGGTTTGATTTCGCCGCTCAAAAGCCGTTCCAGTTCGCCGGCCAGTTGTAACTCCCACGCCCATTGTCTTAAATAGTTTTTATCCAATCCATCCGCCTGCACGGCAACCACGCCCGCCGCATCGCCAAGCTGGCGGTCGGAAGGCGAGATGCGATGCCAAACCAGCTTGTGCAGAATGACATCCTCCGCCGTGGCAATCCAGGCCGGTTCATCAAAGAGCGTTACGCGCAGCCGGCGCCGGAACATCTCTTTGTCGAACGGTTCCGGCTTGGGCAGCCAGAAATCAACCTTCAACGCGGAGCGGGTATCAATGGCGTTGAATTGATGGGGCGGTTGATGCGCGGCGCGCACGGCGGCTTCTTCGATGTAAAAATCGCCGCTGAACTCCTCAAGGATGCGAGGCATGGCGGCGACCGGCAACTGCACCACGAAATCCAAATCATGGGTCGTGCGCGGAATGCCCCAATAATTGCTGGCCATCGAGCCGGTGAGATAATAGGCCACGCCTGTCCGGTTCAACCGCCGCAAACAGTCCACCAGAAGTTCCCGTTCATTCATGCGTCGCGGACAAGTTCAAGCCGGCGGCGCAGCAGCCGTTCAATTTCATCCGCGCCAGCCTCCGGATGTTGCCGGCGAATGCCTTCACGAGCGACGTCGCAGGACATCTCATGCAAATCCAACGCGACCGCCAGCCTTTGCTCGCCGGTCATGCGGCGGTAAAGACGGATTTGTTGTTCCAGTGCGGCGGCCGCTGTCATGGCTCCTTTATAGCTCAATTCGGCGTCGTCCGCAATGGAATCCTGTTCTTATGATTCCCCCGGCAACTTCTGCTCCGCCAGCGCCGCCAGCGCCGCGCCGGTCAGCCGCTGCACCGTCCACTCGGACAAGGGTTGCGCTCCGATGGATTGATAGAAATCCAGCGAAGGCTTGTTCCAATCCAGCACCGCCCATTCGAACCGTCCGCACTCTCGTTGCCGCGCCAGCCGGGCCAGATAGACCATCATCGCCTTGCCCAGGCCCCGTCCGCGAAACTCCGGCCGCACGTACAAATCCTCCAGATAAATTCCCGGCTGGCCCAGGAACGTGGAAAAACTGTGGAAGAAAAGCGCATACCCGGCCTCCACCCCGTCCAGGCCCGCCAGGATGACCTCGGCGGCCGGCCGTTCGCCAAACAAGTTGCGCAACAGCAGCTCCTCCGTCGCGGTGACTTCGTGCGACAATTTTTCGTAGGCCGCCAATTCGCGGATAAACCGCAAGATGGCCGGCACGTCGGCGGCCGTGGCGGATCGGATGTGAATTTTTCCTTTCATTTACTCGCTTTCATTCAATCTGGCTTTTCCACGCAGCCAACTGCGCCTCCACCTTGGCGGCCATGGGGCTTTCGATTTCCTTAAGAATTTGCAGCGAGGCTTCGGCGCGAGCGATGGCTTGAGGGCGGTCGCCCAGTTTGTCTAAAGCGATCGCGGAGTTGAACAAGGCATTGCCTTCGCCGCGTCGGTCCCCGATTTCACGGGCGATGTTAAGAAGCTGTTCGTAAAACTCTATCGCCTTTTGCGGCTCGCCCAATGAGTAGTAGGCGTTGCCAAGATTGCCGAGAGCGTTGCCCTCACCGCGCCGGTCGCGGATTTCACGAGTAATGACTAATTGCTGCTCGAAAAACTCAATGGCCTTGCGCGGATCACCCAAAGAGTAGTAAGCAACGCCAAGATTGCCGAGGGCCTTGCCTTGGTGGCGCTGGTCGCCAATCTCGCGGGCAATGTTCAGCTCTCTTTCAAGGTAAGAAATGGAATCTCGGTAATGGCCCGTTACTGTGCAAGCAATGGCCAAGCCATCAAGATTGGCGATTAATACGTCAGGAGCAGCTTCGGCGCGTTGATTGAGTTCGAGAGCCTCGGCGTAAGCCTTCCGCGCAGAAGGCCATTCGTGTCGGCTGGCGAAACCTTCGCCTGCTCGATAAAGCAAGCGAGCCAAAGACAGTTCCTTTCCAGGTTCGCCGCGCAATTTTTCCGCTTCCTTTAATGCAAAGATAGGGTCGGCACCGCTTTTATCATGGTCTAAATCGAATTTGGCCGGCTCCGAGACAAGTTGCTCGGCGGTGGATTGAGGCGGAGGTTCAATGCGGAAGACAAGAGTGCGAACGGACCAGAGGTCGGGAGCGATTTCGCGCATGACTTCCTGCAACCAGGGCGCGCCCACAAATACCAGCGGAAGATTGAAATGCCGTCGTATGCTGTTGCGATGGGCGTTGAGTCTGGCGAATGTGAATTGCGCGGCGTCACGCCACGCGGGATAATCTTTGCCATAATCCGGTTCCACCGTGGCGATCCAGACGCAACCGGCATTCGCAGGAGGGTCCGTCTCCAACAGGCTGGAAGGAAGCAGCCGGAGAGCCTCGGGCGTTGGGATTTCAATGGCGAATAGTTGCTTTCCTTCCTTTTTCAGTTGTTGCTCCAACTCGCGCTGGCACAAAGCGGCTCCATCCACATCCAGCACGAGCAGCACGAGAAGGGAGAATCCTTCAGAAAGCTGAAAGAGACGGAGGAGCTTTTGCCATTCCGCCTGGCCGGACAACTCATAACGGCTGGCCACTTTCTCCAAACGAAGCTCGCCCCCGTCGCTCATGTTTGCGGCGTGGGAGATTGGGTCGCTTCCCGGGCGACAATGGCCGCCACTTCGTCCCGAATCAGCGGATGGATGTCGTACCATTCCGTGCCGTTGGTAAAATAGAGCACGAAGTGCGTGTCCAGAAAACGAGTCAGGCGGTTAACGTCCTTCTGCCCAGTGGTCGGCAGCGCGGGGCTGCGCAAACGGCCTATCTCATCAAGCCACTTCGCGTCTTCAATGGCGATGGGCAAAAAATTGCTGCGAACCGCGTTGATGGCGCTTTGAATCACATCTTCGCTCACTGGCAATGTTTCCACCCGCAAAACGGCCTCACGCAACAGGAGCAACAAATCGCGGAAGTGTCCGCCGCAAACGGCAATCAGGCGGTCCGCCTTCTCGTGCGCGGGACCCCTTGCGCCAAAGAACAACTGGAAGTCTTCCCCGTGAAAACGCCGATGCACCAGACCCTGCAAGGCAGTCCAGCCTTCCTGACACTTCGTGCGATTGGCGTCTTTTTTCCATTGGCGGATACTGGGAAGCATCTGCATCTTGCATCCCAAGTTCGGAAAAACAAACTTGAGCCAGGGGGGCACGGTATAGACCGCATGAACATAAGGAATTTCCAGCATCTTCAAATACTGCCCGAAAAGACGCACGACACTGTCAATGACCGATTGCTCCGTGGAAAGGCTACCGCGGATTTGCTCCATCTGATCGAACAGAAACACGACTCCGGGGAACTCTTGCCCGCGTTTTTTACGGATGGCTTTAACGCCATCCTCAAAGAAAAGGTCCACACTTCGTTTGAGTTCGCCCGTGCGATTCTCCAATTTTCCTCGCAGCATCTGGCGAAACGTCGGCGTGGTCTGAAGCTTGAACTGAAGATCAGCCCCCGTTTTAAATCCCACTTCGTCAAGCTCAACTTCCGTCTTGGTCAGGAAATTCGTCAGCCGGTCCCAATAAGATGTCCCGCCGATGGTGGCCAAACCTTCCTTTTCCATGGCATCGCTAAATGTCCCGGCCAGGACAATCAGCAAATCCGAAATGTCAATTTCCTGCGCCGGATTCAAGTATTGGAGGGCATCCCCATAAAGCACCACGTATCCTTGCGTTTCGAGGTCCTTTTTAAGGCGAAACAGTTCGGTCGTCTTGCCGGACCCGCGAAAGCCGGACAACATCTGAATGCTTTCGCCCTCACTGAACTCGATGTGCTTCCGCATGAGGGCAACCGGGTCTTCACAGCCCGGTCGAGCGTAGATTGGCTCGTAAAGAGGATCACCAGGATCGAGCGCCCCGTCGTCCAGGCGCTGATACAGTTCTTTTAGAAGTTTCTGATGATCAAGAGACGTTGGCATAAATTCTGTTTGCTGGCCAAAAGGATACGATTCTCATTCAAGAAATGCAACCTCTGTTCCCACCCCCAAATCCTCGCCTAAGCCGCCCGTTTTCAATTCCGGGGAGCGCACGCGCCCTCGCGTGTGGCAGTCGGCGCCCTCGCCGACTGCATCCCCTCATCCCATAGGGAGTGGAGAAGATGCAAAGATGTGGTCGGCGAGGGCGCCGACCACGACACGCGAGGGCGCGTGTTCTCCCCCAGACCGCGCCATTCCATCGTTAGGCGAGGATTTGGG
>Ga0224555_1000737_pt1 | contig 49766 bp, 38 predicted proteins | sample 714S23034metaG_FD_180687 | JGI IMG/M metagenome (GOLD analysis project Ga0224555, IMG submission 180687) | Peat soil microbial communities from Stordalen Mire, Sweden - 717 S2 30-34 | ecosystem: Environmental > Terrestrial > Soil > Wetlands > Peat | place: Sweden: Norrbotten County, Stordalen...
CAGATAGCAAGCAAAAAAACGAGGGAAATGTGAAAAATCCAAGATTATATTCCAGCCAGCCCAAAAGCGCCGCGCCTACGAGGGGTTACGAGGCCTTCCCCCACTGTCTGAATTGCAGTTAGGAACTGCTGGCTGCCTGGAAGAGCATGGCTTTTTGGTCCTCGGTCCATTCCTCTTGCTTGAGGACCTGGCTGATGGCTTGGGCTGTGGCGGCGTCGTCGGCCGTGTGGCGCACGGCCTGGACCCAACGATAGGCAATATCGTAGCGTTCGGGATCGCAGACCGATGCTTTTTGGAGGAGCGCCAGGGCGTTCTGCCAGTCATTATTGCGCCGGATAAGATCGTTGGCTCCCTGGAAAAGTCTTTGCGCCTCGCCCTGCAGTTCCACGCGCGATTTGCCTTTGATGGCGGTGATGGCCCGAAATACCCGGCCGATTTCCCCGACAAGGCTCTTCTTCGGAGACGCTCCCGCGGGAGGAGCGATGGCCGGGGACGCGCCGACCGGGGAGGAGGCGCCAGTCCGGATGGCTTCCCAGCACATTTCCGCGTTGCCCCAATCTTCTCCCTTCAATTTCAGCCAGCGGCGGTTGCCGTGCGAAATTTCCTCGACCTCGTAGGCGCCGGACTGGATTTCTTTGTGGAGCGCGGAGGGGCCGCCGCTAGTCTGAAAGAGAACCAGTTCATGCCTGATCTGGATGCGCCTGGCACCGTGGCCGGATGGTTTTGGCGAAGGCTGATGAGGATTCTCCAGGGAGGCGATTTGTTCCATCACCATCAATTGCTGCTCGGTCGTGCGGCACAAGTCAATCAAACTGAGGAGCGCGGCCTCGGTCTCGTTGGCGCGGCCAAGTTGGGAGAGAAGTTTGGCATGGAGCATGCGGGCTTCGTAGGTGGGCTTGTGCTTGGCCAGCAGTTCCTCCAGGTCTGTCAACGCCTGCATGGGCTGACCTTTGGCAACTAATTGCCGGATGGGGCGGAGAGCGATTTCCTCATTTTCGGAGGTCCAATCCTGCGGGTCCATGGCGTTGAACATCCCCGCTGTCAAGGTGTGGACGATGCTCGGCGCCACCAATAAAGCCATGACTGTCAGGACAAGCCGGAAAATCATCAGCGCTGTCGGGGGCAAATAAACACACAGCATCAATCCGGGAGGAAGGATGACAAGCTGGGCGATGCGCCAGAGACGCAATTCCGGGTCGCGGCTGATGAACAGGGGAATCAGCACCCCGGCGCCGGCCGCCACGATATACGAGAATATGGAATGCATTTCGCGGTCGATCATGGCATTTCCGCGCGAACGTGTCAAGAGCAAATCAGGCTCTGTTGGTTAATTGGCGGAGCATCGCTTTTTCGCTGTCGGTCCATTGGCTTTGCTTGAGGACCTTTCTGACAGCTTGGGCGGCGGCGCCTTCATTCGCCGTCTGGCGCACCGCCTGCACCCAGCGATAGGCGATTTCGTAGCGGTCGGGATCCAGGGCGGATGCTTTTTGGAGAAGGGGCAGGGCGCCTGGCCAGTCGTTGCACCGGATGAGCTGGCTGGCTTCCTGGAGAAGCTTTTGCGCTTCGGCCTGCAAGTGCAGGCGCGGTTTGCGTTTGAAGGCGGCGCCGATGGCTTGATGCATCCGGGCGATGCGCCGGAGAAGGCTCTTTCCCGGACGCGCGCCGACCGGGCGCTCGGTTGACCGGACGGCTTCCCAGCACATTTCCGCGTTGCCCCAATCTTCTCCCGCCAAATTCAGCCAGCGGCGGTTGCCGCGCGAAATCTCCTCGACCAGATAGGAGCCGGGCGGGATTGCTTTGTGGAGCGGGGAGGCGCCGCCGTCCGTCTGAAAGAGAACGAGTTCATGCCGGGTCTGGATGCGCCGGACGCCGGGGAGGGATGGTTTTGGAGAAGGCCGATGCTGATTCTCCAGGGAGGCCAGCAGTTCCATCACCGTCAATTGCTGCGCCGTGGATTGGCTCAGTTCGATCAAACTGAGAAGCGCGGCCACCGTCTCATTGACGCGGCCAAAGTGGTAGAGAAGTTTGGCCTGGAGCAGGCGGGCTTCGTAGGTGGGCTTGTACCTTCCCAGAAGTTCCTCCAACTCGTCGAAAGCCTGAATGTTCTGGTCTTTGTCAATCAACCGCCGGATGGGGCGGAGAGCGATTTCCTCATCGGCGGAAGTCCAATCCTGCGGGACCAGGAAATTGGACAGCCCCACCCCGCAATAGTACGCGATGTTCGGAGTGGTCAACAAGATCAGGAATCCCAGGATGGCCACGAAGGCAACCAGCCCTGGGATATCTCCGGGCAAACTCACACACAGGACCAACCCTGCGGGGATCAGAATAAGCTGGGAAAGGCGCATGGAGCGCAATTCCGGCGCCCGGCTGATCATGTGGGCTATCAGCAGCCCGGCGCCGGCCGCCAGGAAATAAGAGAGCGCGAAGTGCATGTGCCGGCCCGACTATGGCATTGCCGGACGGAAACGGCCAGAGCAATTGGGTGAAGTCCGGGTTGAAAACCACGGCGCTTGCTGGCACGCTTGGCGCATGAGTCATCTGCCCCGGGCACGGGAAGTATTCGATATCGAGGGCGCGGCCCTCAAAGCGGTGCGCCGCCAACTGGACGGCGCGTTTGACGACGCCGTGGAAATCATGGTGGAAACGTTGCGCCAGCGCGGCAAGATCGTCGTGGTCGGCGTTGGCAAGTCCGGCAACATCGGCCAGAAGATCGCCGCCACGCTCACCAGCACCGGTTCGACCAGCGTTTTTCTCCACAGCGTCGATGCCCTGCATGGCGACCTGGGCATTGTCAGCGACGGCGACGCGGCGCTGGCCCTGAGCTATTCCGGGGAATCGGAGGAGCTGCTCAATTTGCTGCCCGCCTTGAAGCGATTTTCAGTCAAGATCATTTCCATGACCGGCGCGGCCAAATCCTCCCTGGCCCGCCACAGCGACGCGGTCTTGAGCGTGCGGGTGCCCAAGGAGGCCTGCCCGTTCAACCTGGCGCCCACCGCCAGCACCACCGCCATGCTCGTCATGGGCGACGCCCTGGCCATGACCGTTTTGCAGGCGCGCGGATTCAAGAAAAAGGACTACGCCCGCAGCCATCCCTCCGGCGCCATTGGCCGCGCCCTGCTCACGAAAGTACGCGACATCATGCGCACCGACATCCGCAACCCCGTGACCGGCGAAGCCCTTACGGTCAAGGAAGCATTGCTCCTGATGTGCCGCGCCAAATCCGGCAGCGTCAGCATTGTCAACTCCCGCGGCAAATTAACCGGCGTCTTCACCGACGGCGACCTGCGCCGGCAAATGGCGGCGAACAATGACATCCTCTCCGCCCGCCTGGGAAGCGTCATGACGCGCCACCCGATATGCATCCGGGATGACGCCCTGGCGGTGGACGCGCTGAAGATATTCAACCAGCGCAACATCGATGACCTCATCGTGGTCAACGCCGCCCGCGAACCAATCGGCCTGATCGACTTGCAGGATTTGCCCAAATTGAAGCTGATTTAAGCATGACAAAATGGTCTGACATAGCCGGGAGCCTGATGGACACCAGCACGATGATCGGGGCGGTGTTCGTCGCCGTTCTCTGGGCGCTGGCGGCGATCATCACGGGACGGGCCGTGCGGCTGGCCATTCACCGTTACCTGGACCGCACCCAGCGCGCCGGGGCGGACCCGACGGGCATCCGGTTTCTGGGGCAATTGGCGCGCGTTGTCGTTTATATACTTGCCTTCGTTGGCTACGCGCACGTTGTTCCGGCGTTGCAGAAACTGGGCACGGCCTCGCTGGCCATTGGCGGCGCGGCGTCGGTCGTGGTCGGCCTGGCCGCGCAGAGCACGCTGGGCAACCTCATCGCCGGAGTTTCCATCGTCCTCTACCGTCCCTTCAAACTGGGCGACCGCCTGCGGGTCTTTCTGCCCAGCGGCCCAGAAACTGGCGTGGTCGAAAACATTGATCTGGGTTATACCACCTTGCGCGCGGCGGACAAGCGGCGCCTGGTCATTCCCAACAACATCATGGCCAGCCAGGCCTGCGTCGATCTTTCCCTTCTTCCGCCGCGCACCTCCTGCAACGTGTCGTTCTACGTGGCGGCCGGCAGCGACCTGGACCAGGCGCGGAAGATTCTGCTAGACGCAGCCAAGGCCCATCAACAAATCGCCCAGATTGACGGCTGTTATCTCACGCGGGTGACCAGTAAAGGCGCCATCGTGACCCTGGCCGCCTCGTGCGCCGATCCGGACGCCGCGCCAGGCGTGGTTTCTGATTTGCTGCAAGAAGCCAAGAAGAAGTTTGACGCCGCGGGGGTCAAAATCGCATAGAATTTCCTTGCCTCCGGCACGCGGTGTGTGGTAGGATTTCCAGACTCGGAAAAAATTGGAACAAGGGATTTGTAAGTTTGTGGAGCAGGAAGAAAATCACGAAAAAGGCCCGCGTTGGTCGCGGGCAAGAATTCAAATGGGAAGTGGCAGTTATGATTTTTGCTAGATAAGATACTCGAATTATGCAAATCGCCTGCAATTCAAACAAACGACATTCGGGGCATTTTATGTCAAGGATGTTCTTCGCTGTTTTTTTAGGTGGTCTCACCCAATCTTTGATCTCGGTGTCAGCAACTGGCGCTTGCGATCCGCCGCCTTCGGGATTGGTGAGTTGGTGGAAAGGGGAGGGCAACGCCAGCGACACTATCGGCGCGAACAACGGAACGCTGTCGCCCAGCGGGGCCAGTTATGCCCCCGGCATGGTTGGACAAGCTTTTCGTTTCGACGGCACCAACGGCTATGCGCAGATTCCTGATTCTTCCGCACTCAAGCCCGCCAACGTCACTGTTGAGGCTTGGGTCTGGCTTGATCCGAACCTGCCTTCCAACAATGGCGGCGAACAGATCGTGTTCAAGAAGAACACCTGGTCCGCTTGGTTTGAAGGCTACAGCCTTTCGAAGGGGACCATTGACAACGGTGACGGGACTTCCTCTGACCGCTTCCAATTTGTCGTTTCGCGCTCTGGCGACCAGGTGGTGATCAATTCCCAGACGATAGCGCTGCGGGGCGTGTGGTATCATGTGGCGGCAACCTACGACGGCAACCAGTCGATCCTTTACGTCAACGGCGCGGCGGAGGCGTCGGCGACGGCGGGATTTGCGTTGGATTACGACACGACGCCGCTCTTCATTGGCACGACGGGGACTTGGGCGCCCTACCTGAACATGATGGGGGGCATGATTGACGAGGTGTCGCTTTACAACCGGGCGCTCTCGGCCGGTGAAATCGCCGCCATTTACAAAGCCGGCTCCGCTGGAAAATGCGCGCCCGCACCAGCGCCACTGAGCGTGTGCGATCCGGCGCCTTCGGGATTGGTGAGTTGGTGGAAAGGGGAGGGCAACGCCAGCGACACTATCGGCACGAACAACGGCACGCTGTCGCCCAGCGGGGCCAGTTATGCCCCCGGCATGGTTGGACAAGCTTTTCGTTTCGACGGCACCAACGGCTATGCGCAGATTCCTGATTCTCTCGCGCTCAAGCCCGCCAACGTCACCGTTGAGGCATGGGTCTGGCTGGATCCGAGCCTGCCTTCCAACAATGGCGGCGAACAGATCGTGTTCAAGAAAAACACCTGGTCCGCCTGGTTTGAAGGCTACAGCCTTTCGAAGGGGACCATTGACAACGGCAACGGGACATCCTCTGACCGCTTCCAATTTGTCGTCTCGCGCTCTGGCGACCAGGTGGTGATCAATTCCCAGACGATAGCGCGGCGGGGCGTGTGGTATCACGTCGCGGCAACCTACGACGGCAACCAGTCGATCCTTTACGTCAACGGCGCGGCGGAGGCGTCGGCGACGGCGGGATTTGCGTTGGATTACGACACGACGCCGCTGTTCATCGGCACGACGGGGACTTGGGCGCCGTACCTGAACATGATGGGCGGCATAATTGACGAGGTGTCGCTTTACAACCGGGCGCTTTCGGCCGGTGAAATCGCCGCCATTTACAACGCCGGCTCCGCCGGCAAATGCGCGCCCGCGCCAGCGCCACTGAGCGTGTGCGATCCGGTGCCTTCGGGATTGGTGAGTTGGTGGAAAGGCGAGGGCAACGCCAGCGACACTATCGGCACGAACAACGGCACGCTGTCGCCCAGCGGGGCCAGTTATGCCCCCGGCATGGTTGGACAAGCTTTTCGTTTCGACGGCACCAACGGCTATGCGCAGATTCCTGATTCTTCCGCACTCAAGCCCGCCAACGTCACCGTTGAGGCATGGGTCTGGCTGGATCCGAACCTGCCTTCCACCAACGGCGGCGAACAGATCGTGTTCAAGAAGAACACCTGGTCCGCTTGGTTTGAAGGCTACAGCCTTTCGAAGGGGACCATTGACAACGGTGACGGGACTTCCTCTGACCGCTTCCAATTTGTCGTTTCGCGCTCTGGCGACCAGGTGGTGATCAATTCCCAGACGATAGCGCTGCGGGGCGTGTGGTATCATGTGGCGGCAACCTACGACGGCAACCAGTCGATCCTTTACGTCAACGGCGCGGCGGAGGCGTCGGCGACGGCGGGATTTGCGTTGGATTACGACACGACGCCGCTCTTCATTGGCACGACGGGGACTTGGGCGCCCTACCTGAACATGATGGGGGGCATGATTGACGAGGTGTCGCTTTACAACCGGGCGCTCTCGGCCGGTGAAATCGCCGCCATTTACAGCGCCGGCTCCGCCGGAAAATGCCTGTCCACGTCACCGCCCTCGGGATTGGTGAGCTCGTCGAACCCGATCAAATTCTCGCCTATCACAGTGCGGCGAAAGGCAGACGGCGCCGTCTGGCTGCAAACACAAGGTTCGCCGGGCACGAGCTTCGATATCCAGACCAGTGTGGACCTAGTCAACTGGCTGGACCTGGGAATTGTCATCGCGGACACCAACGGACTGGTGCAGTTCGCCGATACCGACGCCACCAATCACGCCGCGCGCTACTATATCGCGAAACCGAAGTAAGGGTTCAACGATCTGGCTTTTCTGCGGCGGCGCCACGCCGCGCCGGGCGTCGTTTCTGATTTGCTGCAAGAAGGCAGGAAAAAGTTTGACGCCGCAGGGATCAAAATCGCTTAGAAAATCAATAATATGCGCTTATGCGGGACCCCTTTACGGCCAGCGTCCCAATACGGTCATTGGCGGGTTTTCCAAGCTGGAATGCCTAACTTCATTCGCTGGTTGAGGACGGACGCCTGGCTCAGTCCCAAACGCCGCCCCAGTTCTGCATCGGGGAATTGTCCCAGCAAGGCTTCATTGGCTGGCGTCCAAACATAGGGGGTTGTATGCGGTGCGATGCCTTTGGAATGCCGCCTTCGAGTAACATTTAGCGTGGAACGATTCAATTTTTCCCCCAAGGCAGCGTCGGTCATGGTTCCCAGAAGAGCGTCTTCCTGCGGTGTCCACGGCGGATAGGTAAAACGGGGTCTTAACAACCCAAGTCGTATCCGGCGAATCCTCACAGCATTCAGCGTTCGTCCCAGCCGACGGGCTGCTTCCTGATCGGAAAACCCGCGCCGCAACAGCGCCTCTTCTTCTGCCGTCCACCCCACCAATTTCGGATTGGCAATGGGACGATGGACCTGACCCCGTTTGCGCTTCACGGCGACGGCAGTGCGGTTGAAGCGCCGCGCCAGTTCCTCGTCCGGTATGCGACCCAGCAAAGCGACTTCCTCTTTTGTCCAGACAGGCGCCGGATTGATCGCTTCGACGCCCAATTTTCCGCGCCGGAATTGCACTGCGCGGATGGTTCGCCCTAATCGCTGCGCCACCTCTTTATCGGGAAACCGTTCCAACGAGCTTTCATCCTGTTTTGTCCAAACATTGGCCGCCGGAATACCCAATAGCCGGCGGCGGGACCGAATGCCGGGGACGGTTCGCCCTGTTTTCCTGGCAATGACCGGGTCGGGGTCGGTGCCCAGGAGCCGGTCTTCCTCAGGAGTCCAAGGTCTGGAGCAGCCGGAGATGTTTGGTATTTTTAAAAGTTGGCGCATGTGCCGGACGGACTTCCGAGTCCGGCCTGTTTGCCGCGCAATTTCTTTGTCTGGCGCGGTGCCCAGCAAAGCGATTTCCCATTCCTGCCACCTGTTATGCGCGCTCAACAACCGCCCTTTGGGCGGTTTTGCCAAAATACGACGTGTGCCCGTCGCCCGCTTAAGCTCGCGCCGGGATTTTGCGGCGGCGTATTCCGCCGCGCGCTCGGCCAGTGTTTTTGGGGAACTGTCGCCCATGCCGCCAACTTTTTCAGAAAGGCGAAGCGCCGCCAGCCTATATTGAGGGGTCAAACATATTCAAAAGGAAAACGATGCGCAGAATATTGGAGACAGAAAAATAGAACTGGCGGTTCAGAACAAATTGTCGGGCTGGCGCCTGGGCATCGCTCTTGTTCGATTTGAAACACGAACTCTTTCTTCACGCGGGAATTGACTCATAAATCTGGGCCTTGCAATTGGCTGGTTCCAAGCAATTCCCAGGCGGCGATGGCAGATCCCCAGCACCATCGGTACCATGAGAATTGAAATCCAAGATGCTGGAAGAATGCGATTCTCGCGCAAAAACCCTCGACAAACGATGTGGGTGCCAGCACAAATGTATTGACGCGGCGCAAAAATTCCAAAGAATGGCCTTATGCGGTCAATTGAGCTTTTCACGGGAGCGGGGGGGCTGGCAATCGGCATGGCCCGCTCTGGATTCGATCACGAAGTCGTGATCGAGCGCGACCACGATTCTTGTCAAACGATCCGGTTGAATCAAAGTCGCGGCACTTGGCCCGTCGCGGAGTGGAGACTAAATCAGGGCAATGTCGAGGAGTTTAATTACGCGACGATCTCCCCGGGCATCGACCTCGTGGCGGGTGGCCCACCGTGCCAACCATTTTCATTGGGAGGCAAGCACGCCGGCCAAAGCGACGAGCGCAACATGTTTCCCGAAGGCGTCAGGGCGGTTCGCGAACTGAAGCCTCGCGCCTTCGTTTTCGAAAATGTCAAAGGTTTGCTGCGGGAGAGTTTCACGAAATATTTCAATTATGTCCTGCTTCAGTTGGAATTCCCCGATTGTGTCACAAGCGACCGAGAAGACTGGCCCGATCATCACGCCCGACTGCAACGCCTTAAAACTGGAGGGCGCCACGGCGGGCTTCGATACAACATCGTCGTTGATTTGCTGAACGCCGCCAATTACGGCGTGCCCCAACGCCGCGAACGGGTTTTCATCGTTGGATTTCGCGAGGATGTCCAAGAAAAATGGGCATTCCCGAAACCCACCCATTCAAGGGACGCCCTCTTGCACGATATGTGGGTAAGCGGGGGTTATTGGGATCGCCACGAAATTCCAAGACGACTGGGCTCGGTCCCCGACACGGGCCATCTCCCGGCGGTGGCGTGCTTGCGCGTCAACGGCATCGTCCCGTTCTTGAAGCCGTGGCGGACAGTAAGAGACGGCCTCGTTGGTCTTCCCGATCCCGTTAAATACCCCAATAATCGCGTTCCCAATCACGTCTTCAACCCGGGTGCGCGTTCTTATCCGGGCCATACCGGCAGTCCGCTTGATGAACCGGCGAAAACTTTGAAGGCGGGCGACCACGGGGTTCCGGGCGGCGAGAACATGATGCTTTTGCCCAATGGGCAGGTTCGCTATTTCACGGTTCGCGAAAGCGCCCGATTGCAGGAATTCCCCGACGATTTCCTCTTTTACGGAAGTTGGACCGAGTCCATGCGGCAAATCGGTAATGCCGTGCCCGTGACGTTGGCCGAGGTGGTCGGCCAAAGCGTCGCGAATGCTCTAAAACGCGCTTCACATCTGCCAGAAAACAAATTCTCAACCAAACGGTATGCCTGAGAAAATTGATATTGATGCGTTTAGGGCAAAATTACATGCGCTCATCGCCGACTTGCCGGAAAAGGCGATGCTTTCCAGTCTTCGCCCAGGTCGTTTGAGAGCGTTGAAGTCCGCCATGGAAGCCGCCATAATACGGTTGCAAATGTTTTCTAAAGAGCTTGATCCTGTCAGCCAACCTCAATACGTATTCGATCCGTCGAATCCGCAGGTTATTGGCGAATTAATTGCCCGGACATTGTTGCTGCAAACGCCTCAATCTCTCAAAAACATCGGAAAATTTTACGGCTCCGGAGTCTACGCCATTTACTATCGTGGCAGTTTCCCTGCGTACGCTCCCATCAGTGGCAGCGATACTCTGATCTACGTTGGGAAGGCCGACCCTGCCACTTTACGCGCCGAAACGTTCGAACAGCAGGGATACCGCCTCTCGACACGCCTCACCGAGCATCTAAAAAGTATCACAGCGGCGGAAAACTTGAAACCGGACGATTTCGACTGTCGCTACGTGGTCGTTAAGAGCGCATGGCAGGAAACTGCAGAAGATAACCTGATCGCATTGTTCAAACCAATTTGGAACAATGAGACGAAAATCTGCTACGGTTTTGGAAAACACGGGGACGCGGCTAAAACCCGAGCAAATCGCCGCTCGCCTTGGGACACGTTGCACCCCGGCAGAAAATGGGCGATGACGCGCGACAACGTGCCCAATGAAAAATCGGTGCGGCAGATTTTGTCGGAAATCGCCGAGCACTTCTCGAAGAATCCTCCTATTCGGCCAGCTAAATGATGCCAACCTCGCGGCGACATGGAAATTTCCGGGACCTGACCAGAAAGGACCGTTCCGTATTAATGAGCCGAATTCGGTCATCCGGTTCAAAAATGGAATCCGGATTCGCCGCGATTCTGGAATCCCGCTTCAAAGGGCGGTTGGAGCTTAATGACCGAACAATACTCGGCAAGCCGGATGTCGTGTTTCGGGAGGAAAAGGTCTGCGTGTTCCTCGATAGCGATTTTTGGCATGGCTGGCAATACCCCCGTTGGAAACACCGGTTCAAAGGTGAATTCTGGCGGACTAAAATTGAAAGGAATCGGCAGCGGGACAAGGAGGTAACGCGAAAGCTGCGCCGGAAAGGCTGGACGGTGATTCGATTTTGGGAACATAGTTTACGCGGAAACATGGAGAAGGCGATTGCCGCCGTTACCTCAATGGTTCATTCTAAAAAGGGAAATCTCAACAGTTAAAGTTGACTGCAAATTTGAGTAGTCCACCCGGTCGTTGCTCGTAAATCGCCGGAAAATCGGCAAAGGCCATTTTGCCGTCAGCAACCGTCGTTTGATGCTCTGCCCGCTGGCGCTCCTGCTTTTCCGAATCAGCCCCATAAATTCCCTTGCCTCCGGCATGGGGGTGCGGTAGGATTTGCGGGACTCGGAAAAACCTCATGACACATACTGTATTCAGGCAGATGGCGCGGTCGTTTGTTGTGGCGGTCGTGTGCGGAACGGCCATCGCCGCCCTCAGCCAGCCTGCCGCTCCGGCCGCTCCGGCCGCTCAAGTGACCACGTTGTTGACGCTCTCCGGGAAGGTCGAAGTGTCGCCCCCCGGCAAAGCCGAATGGAGCCCCGCCCAAACCAATCAGACGTTGCAGGTCGGCGAGCGCATTCGCACCGGCAAGAGCAGCCGCGCCACCTTGAGGCTCTCCAACTTGAGCATTTTGCGCGTTTATGAATTGACGACGCTGGAAATTCAAGCGCCACAGAAACCCGGAGCCAGCGCCCTCCTCGATGTCCAGTCCGGCGCCGCCTACTTCTTCAATCGCGACCGGCCCCTGGACACGCAATTTCGGACTCCGTCGGCTTCCGGCGCCATCCGCGGCACGGAGTTTAATCTGACGGTGGCCGACGACGGCACGATGAAGCTGGCGCTGCTGGACGGGCAGGTTGATTTGAACAATGGCCAGGGGTCCGTCCAGTTGAAGTCAGGGGAACAGGCGGTGGCGGAGAAGGGCGGAGCGCCCCGGAAATCGCCGCTGCTGGACGCGGTCAACGTTATCCAGTGGACTTTGTATTATCCGGCGATTCTTGACCTGGACGAACTGAACCTGGAACCCGGTGTCAAAGAGGCGCTGGCCGGTTCCCTGGAGGCTTACCGCGCGGGTGATTTGCTCCAGGCGCTTTCCCAATACCCGGAAAGCCGCGCGCCGGCCTCGGATTCCGAGCGGGTCTATCGGGCGGCGTTGCTCTTGGCGGACGGACAAGTCGGGGCGGCGCAAGACCTGTTGAGCCAGCCCGCCCAAGGCAGCCGCGCGGCCGCCTTGGCCGGCGCATTGAAGGAGATGATCGCCGCCGTCAAAGGCGAGCCGTACAGCCGCGCGGCGGCGCGCACGCTGGGCACGGAGTGGATGGCGGGCTCCTACGCGGCCCAAGCGCGCCGCGACCTGGCGCCGGCCTTGGAAATGGCGGTCAAAGCCGCGGCCCAGTCGCCCAACAGCGGTTTCGCGCAGGAACGGCTGGCAGAGATGGAATTCAGTTTCGGGCACACGGCGGAGGCGCTGGCCGCGTTGAGAACGAGCCTTGAAATCTCGCCCCGCAACGCCCAGGCGCTGGCTTTGAAAGGGTTCGTTTTGAGCGGGCAGAACAAGATGAGGGAAGCGGCGCAATACTTCGACAAGGCGGTGGCCGCGGATGGCTCGCTGGCCAACGGCTGGCTGGGGCGCGGCCTGGCGCGCATCAAGAACAATCAGGTCAAGGAGGGCCGGCAGGATTTGGAGACGGCGGCGGCGCTGGAGCCGAATCGGGCGTTTCTGCGCAGTTATTTGGGCAAGGCCTGGAGCATGGACGAGCCTTTCCGCTACACCTGGAACACCACGCTGGCCCAAAAGGAACTCGGCCGCGCCATGGCGCTGGACCCCAACGACCCCACCGCCTGGCTTTATTCCGCGCTGCTCAATGACCAGCGCAATTGCATCAACCAGGCCATCGGCGACCTTGAACATTCTGAGGACTTGAACGGCAACCGCGCCCTGTATCGCTCCAAGTTTCTGCTGGACCAGGACCAGGCTGTCCGCGGCGCCAACCTGGCGCTCATTTATGAGGACGCCGGGTTCAGCGATGTCGCCACGCGGGAGGCCACCCGTTCGATTGAGGACAATTACGCCAATTATTCCGCCCACCTGTTTCTGGCTGACAGCTACGACGCGCTAATCGATCCTCAGAAGAGCAACGTGCGCTACGAAACCCCCTGGGAAAACGAGTTGCTCCTGGCCAACCTGCTCTCACCCATCAACGCGGGCGTCCTCTCCGGCAACATCTCGCAACAGGAGTACTCCAGCATGTTCGAGGCAGATCGTGTCGGGGCCATCAACCAGACGGCCTTTTTCAGCCGGGGCGCATGGCTGGAAAACGGGTCGCAGTTCGGCCGTTTTGGGGATTTCGCCTATTCGCTGGAGGGCTATTACTACACCGATCCGGGATTCCGCCCCAATAACGGCTTTGCGGACTACGATTTTTCGCTCAAAGTCAAACAGCAGTTGGACTCCAAGGACACCGTGTTCTTGCAAGCCGAGGAAACGGGGCTGACCTCCGGCGACGTCAACCAGTATTACTTCAACAATCCCGCCCAACCCGGCAGCCCGGTGCAGACGCAATTGACGCAGACATCGAAGGAAGACCCCAACATCCTGCTGGGCTATCATCGCCAGTGGAGTCCGGGCAACGACACGCTTTTCCTCTATCGGCACGTCGAGGAATACTACACGCTGGGCGACCCAGCCTTCCCGATCACCTTTGACGGACCGGGACCCACTGCTCTCATCAACACGGCCTACGCGGATCAGACCGAACTGAATTCCCTGGAGGCGCAGCACATTTTTCAGACGGACTCCCAGCGGCTCATCCTTGGCTTCCGTTACCAGAAGGAAGATGACCAGGTGGCCAACACGCTGAACGGCCCGTATCCGTTTGCGGCGCAGCCGTCGCTGGACACCGATTTCTGGCGCGTCACGGGCTACGCCTACTATCAATTGAAGCTTTTTGATACGCTGCGCTTGACAGGCGGCGGAACCTACGACGCGATGCGGTTCCCGGAAAACATCGCCAACCCGCCCGTTTCCCGCCAGGAGGAGGAACGCAATCGGCTCTCGCCCAAAGCGGGCGTGGACTGGACACCGGACAATAATACGCGAGTGCGGGCGGCCTACACGGAATCGATGTCGGGTCTCTTCAACGCCAGCAGCACGCTGATCGAGCCGAGCGAGATAGCCGGATTCAACCAGGCCTTTCGCAGCATCCTGCCGGAAGCCACCGTGCCGGGCGCGTCGTTTGAAACGCTCGGGGTGGGCGCCGATCACAAATTCCCCACGCGCACTTACGTGAGCATCGAAGGCGACATGCTGCATTCGCGGGCGGACCAGATGCTGGGCATCTTCACCAGCAGCAGCGTCCTTCCCACGCCGGACACGATTTCCAGCGACGTGCAGCATCTGGATATCCGCGAACGCGACCTTTACGCCAATATCGACCAATTGATCGGCAACGAACTGTCCGTCGGCGCCGGATACCATTTGACAGCGGCCAATATCTCTTATGACAACCGGGTGTTGAACCCGCCCGCGTCCGCCGCGGGCCAGTTCAAGAGCGCCAATCAAGCCACGCTCAATCAGATTGACCTTTTCGCCAACTACTACGTCTCCTGCGGTTTCTTCAGCCAGATACAACTCAACTGGTGGAAGCAGGCCGATGTCAACTTCACCCCCGAGGAAGCGGGCGCCAATTTCTGGCAACTGAATCTCTTCGCGGGCTATCGCTTCCCGCGCCGCCACGTCGAAGTCATGCTCGGCCTTCTCAATGTCACGGACCGCAATTACCAACTCGACCCGCTGACCTACTACGTCGGCCCGGCCCACAGCCGCACGCTGGAGGCGAGCTTCAAGTTCAGCTTTTGACGCGCGCCGATGAGCAAGCCCGCCAGTGACCGTGTCTCCCTTGGGCACAGGCTCAAGAACAAATGGACGGGGCCGGTCGTGGGCGCGATACTCTCGGTGGCGATCGGATTGGTGCTGCTGGAAACCCGTTTTGGTGACAAGCTGATTGCCCTCAGTTACGACCTTCCGTTTTATTTTCGACCGTACATACATCCCCAGGAGGTGGTGCTGGTGCTCTTGGACGACATCAGCTACAAGGCGCTGGGACAGGATCGGCTCAAACCGCTGCCTCGGAGCTTTCATACACAGTTGATCCGGCGCATGACCAAGGAAAACGCCAGGGCGGTTGTCTTCGACGTGGTTTTCAGCGATCCCGGAGCGGACACCAACATGGACGCGGAGTTTATTCAGGCGGTCAAGGAAAACCGCCGCGTGATTCTTGCAGCCGACAAGGTTCCGCCCCCCGCGGACCAGCCCGACGCCTTTCCCCAGTTCGACCCGCCTTTCTCTGAGTTGGGAGATGTCGCGGCGGGCATCGGCTCGGATCAAATGCCGTGCGACGACGACGGAGTCAACCGGCAACACCTGCCCTTGATGGAGCGTGAAGCCTACCAAAGTCTCCCTTGGACGACCGCCGGTGTTTTGGGTGTCCCGGTGACCAAGGACACAAATCAATGGTATCGTCCCCGCTGGTTCAATTATTACGGCCCGCATAACAAGGGTATTCCCTATGTCAGCTATTACCAGGCGCTGGGAGACGACACGAACGCTCCGGTCGGATTCTTCAGACGCAAAGTCGTTTTTGTGGGCGCGCATTATGAAACCAAATTCTTCTCCGAGCGAAAGGACGAATATCCGGGGCCGTTTCCGAATATGGATCAGCTCAACAAATTCATCCCCGGGGTTGAAATTCATGCGACAGCCTTTATGAATTTGCTGCGGGGCGATTGGCTCAACCGGCTGTCTGCCGCAGCGGAGCGCAATGTCATCATACTACTGGGGATTCTCTTTGGCGCGGGTCTGGCTCTGGCGCGTCCTTTCGCCGCCGTCCGCTCGGCGGCCCTGGCTATCGCGGGCGTCGGGGTGATCGACTACCTTCTGGCCACCCAATTCCATTATTGGTTTCCGTGGCTGATCGTGTCGCTGGGCATGATTCCCGTCGCCGTCATCTGGTCGGTCTCCTACAACACCGTCCAGCTTTACGTGGAAAAGCGGCTGGTGGAACAATCGCTCTCGCTCTACCTGTCGCCCAAGCTGGTGAAGAAATTCGCCAAGAACCCGAGGCTGCTCAAGCCGGGCGCGGAGAAGCAATTGTTGACAATCCTTTTCAGCGACATCGCCGGCTTCACCAGCATATCGGAGGGCATGGACCCCGACGAATTGGCGCGCCTGATGAACGAATACTTCCAGAGCGCCGTCAGCCATTGCATCCACGAAACGGACGGCACCGTAGTCAAGTATATTGGAGACGCCATCTTCGCCTTCTGGAACGCGCCCGATCCGCAGGGCGACCACGCCTTTCTGGCCTGCGACGCCGCCCTGCGCTTCCGCGCCCTCCCGATCCAGGAAGTCAACGGACGCGAGTTGGTGACTCGGATCGGCTTGCATACGGGCGTGGCCAACGTCGGCAACTTTGGCAGCACCGCGCGGGTCGATTACACCGCGATTGGCGAAAACATCAACCTCGCCTCGCGCATGGAAGGCCTCAACAAATACCTGGGCACCCGCGTGCTCATTACCGCCGACACTCAGCAGGCGGCCGGCCCGCGCCTGGCCACCCGTTATATGGGCTTGTTTCGGCTCAAGGGTTTTGAGAGGGCCGTCGGGGTTTATGAACTCATCGCCCGGCAGGAGCAGGAAGGGGCGTCGCGCCCGTTGCGGGAAGGCTTTGCCGCCGCGCTGGAGCACTTGACCCGGAGGGAATTTGACGCGGCTGAAGCCGCCTTTCGCCAGGTGCTGGAAATCAGCCCGGAGGACGGTCCGTCGAAGTTTTACCTTGAACAGATCATCGAATTGCGCGCCACGGAACTGCCGGCGGATTGGAAGGGCGAGATCACGCTCAAGGACAAGTAGGGGCGCCAAGGGGCCGTCAAGAAATAACCTGTGCAACCTGACTTGTTCTTTTGGCGGCTCGCGGCGTTGCTCCTCAGTCGAAGATCCACAAGGGATATTCTCCTTCGTCGCGCCTTGCCAGCCGCCAAAATCCCCGCGTCATCTTGCACAGGTTATTTCTTGACGGCCCCTAAAAAACGGTGAAGCCCAGGACGGCCACGAAGACGCCAAAGGCGCACCGCGCGGCGCTGCCGAGGCGGAGGCGGGTTTCGCTGGCCGTCTGCCAATAAAGCAGATCGCGCAGGCGCCAGGGCGAAACCGTGAACCAGATGCCCGCTGCGACCAACACATAAGCCCACGCCGCGATGACCACCCGCCAGGGGCTTGGCGTCCATCGTTCCGAGTCCACCATCAGTTTGGCCAGCAGCAGCAGGAGGACCGAGAGTCCCCGGATCGCCAGAAAATCCCGCACGAAAAAGCAAGTGCCCAGCCCGACGCCAATGAAGAGCGTGAAGAGAAAAGGCTTGAGCGATTCAAAATCGGCCAGCGATTCGTTGTGGACGTTCCACATGAACCACGCCGTTCCGGCAAGGGTGAAGAGGTAACCGGCGGGGAGCGAGCGCGGGAATCGGCGCGCGGCGGCGGCAAAGGGCGCGGGCAAAAGCAACCCGATCAAATTCAAACCGGCGAACAAAGATCCGAGGCAGATCGACAACGTTGAAAGTTTAACGGCCATTATTGCCAGCAAAAGGAACACCAAATCCCCCGGCCATGCAACAAGGAAATGAGACGCGCCAAAAGCATCTCTTGTGTTCGCGCCCAATGGGCTTAAGCTGACAATGATGGATAAGCCTTGGTATCGAAAATTGTTCCGCCGGCCGGAGAAGCGTTCCCAGCAAACCACCCAAGCCCAAGCCGACAGCGGCAACGCGGAGGCGCAGTTCAGCCTGGGATTTCAATTTGCCAACGGCAACGGCGCGGAGCCCGATTACGCGGAGGCGGCGCGCTGGTATCTCAGGGCGGCCGACCAGAACCATCCCCTGGCCCAATTCAATCTGGGCGTCATGTTCGCCGGCGGCCAGGGCGTGGACCACGATGAAGGCAAGGCGATGCTGTGGATTCAACGCGCCGCCCAGCAGGGCGACGCCGGCGCCCAGCACAATTTGGGGTTGCGACACCGTCGCGCCAGTTTCGAGGGTCTTTCCAAGGACGCGCGCGAATCCAACCTCGAAGCCTACAAGTGGTTCCGTTTGGCCGCCGCGCAAGGCTACCGAGGCTCGGTCACCGCTTACGAATGCGTTTCTCAGGCGATGACACGGGCGGAGGTGGCCGAAGGAATCGACCGCGCCGCGAAGTTTGTCGCCGTCCGCTCCAACCCCCTTGCGGCTGCCCATGAATAACATCGCCATCATTGTCGATGAGGAAGACGACAGTTTCGGCCTCGAATACGATAACAAACTGGGCAAGCGCAATTTCATGCGCCTGGACGGGGCGAGCTACGAGGCGGCCGTCCGCGAAGCCCGGGATTTTCTGGGCGTCAACTCAGACAATTTCGACGCTGAGGGAAATCTTTGGGAAATCCAGTAATCGCTCCGTCCTCTACGGCTTTTCTTCCTCGGGCAGGTTGCGAATCCAGATGTTGCGGAAACGAACCCTGTTGCCGTGATCTTGCAGCGCAATCGGTCCCGTCGCGGGCAACTCCCTGGCGTAGGTGCCTAATCTCCGATGCCCCGTCGGGCCGAGCAGCGCTTGTTTGTGATGCAGCACAACGCCGTTTTGAATGACTGTGACGCTGGCGGGGCGGGTCAATTCATGTTTTTCGTTCCAGCGGGCGGCTTCGAAGATGATGTCATAGGTCTGCCACTGCGCCGGCTTCTTGCAGGCGTTGGCCAGCGGCGGCGATTGGCCGTAGAGCGCGCCGCATTGGCCGTCGGGATAAGTCGGGTTGTCATAAGAATCGAGCACCTGGACTTCATAGACCCCTTGCAGGAAGACGCCGCTGTTGCCGCGCTCCTGGCTCGTGCCCGTCACTTTTTCCGGCTCGGCCCACTCGACATGCAATTGAAAATCGCCAAAATTCTCCTTCGTGTGGATGTTGCCGCTGTGGGGCTTGCATTCCATGCAGCCGTCTTGAATGGTCCATTGCGGTTCGCCGTTCGTTCCCTGCCAATGGGAAAAGTCGCTCCCGTCGAACAGGACGATCGCGTCCGACGGCGCCGGAGCGCCGTGGCTGAAGGCCGCGCCCGGCGTCACCAACGGCGGCACAGGACGGTTGGGGTCATGCACATGCCACTTGCCGGAGGGCAGCATCGGGGTGTCGGTATAGCCGGGTTTGTCTGCGGCCCATGCTTGTGAAACCAGCCCGGCGACGCCGGAGAGAACCAGGGCGCTGAGAATAATAAAAGTCTTGCTCATGTCGGGAATTCAATCCGTCCGGCGTTAAAACACAATCCCATAATGCCTTGGCGAGAGTGCGAGATGGGGGGATTGCCGAAAGGCGCGCGCCGGAGCCGCGCAGAGGGCGCAGTCGCGGCGATTCCGGGCGACTCCGCCCCGCTGTTTTTAGCATCAAGGCAAAAAAAAATCCCAGACAGTGTCCGGGATTTCTCCGAATTGTGACTACCGCTGCTTCTTCGACGTTTGTAAGGGGCTTCTCTTGGAACCCGTTCTCCGGGAGGGGCGAGCGCTGCGAGTCCCAAATATTGAGGCGTCGCGGCACCCACGTGAAGCGTCTTCCCAATAGTTTGTGCATTTCTCCAAGCCCGCTCCGGCGATGACATTGTGCAGCGCAGCGCGCCGATTCGGAAATCGGCGGCACAGCAGACTTGGAAGTCTGCGCTACAAAAGCTGATTTCCGCCCATCCGGACAATACGTTAGTGAACTTACGAACCGGCCCATTTAGATTCCGGACTTGGCTTGCGCGAAGAGCTTTCGTTCTTCGGGGAGGAGGCGGGCCTTGGATGTCCAGTCGAGATAGACCTTGGCCTTGGCGCCGTTGCCGGTCGCTTTCAGGATGAGACCGTAGTAGCCGGCGATGGCTGGGATCTCGAGGTCCTGCGGTTTGAGTTGCTGCATCACCTTGAGCGCGTCGGCGTATTTTTTCTGCTGGTATAAAGAGAAGGCGTAGGTGGAGGCAAAGGATGCGTTGGTGGGCGCTTGCTGGTAAACGTCCCGCGCCAGATCGTAGGGTTTGAGTTCCTTTGCATCCAGGAGCAGGGCAATGGTGGCCAGATTATTCTTGGCGGCGAGATCGGTGGGAGACCTCTGCAACTCCTGGCTGAAAAGCTGCATCAGGGACCTTGTCTGGCCGCCATCCAGCAACGTCTGGGTCAGCGCTCGTTTGGCCCAGCGCTCCTGGGGATAGCGGTTGAAGATGGTCCAGAGCAGGTCCTCGCCTTCGTTGGGCCAATTCCATTCCGCGGCGAGCCTGAGTAGCGTCACCAGGTTCTGCTTTTGGCCGTTGGCGGATTTGAGCGCCTGTTCCCACTCCGTTTTCGCGGTGGTGGCCAATTCCTGTCCGCGCAACGCCCGGCTCATAAGGGCGTGACGAAGGAATTCCATTTCGGCCCAATGTTGCTTTTCAAGCCAGGCGTGGAGTCCCTTCCAATCCTTTGACGCGAGGTAGCATTCGGCGGCCAGGAGCGTGGCCGGCTGGTTGGTCTGTGTGTTCATGGGGAGGCTGCGCAGCCAAATCAGCGCCGCTGTCGGCGAAGTTTTCGTCATCTCCCATCTGGCCAGTTCATAAATCTTGCTTTGATTTGTTGCGGCTTCAAGTTGGTAGCTGGCAAGAGTGGGTTTGAAATCCGCGTTGTGGGTTTCCGATAGCACCTCCAGCCGCAGAACGCGGTCCGAGAATGCGGAATTGGTTTCCTGAATCAACTGCTTTGAGAGCGCCCCCGCGGCGTCCGCGTGGCCGTAGCCCATCGCGTCCAGGGTCAGTTCACGCAACGCCTTGCAACGCAGGTCTGAATTGGTGGGGTTGGAGGCCAGGCGCTGAAGCGTGGCGCGGGCTTCGGCCAATTCCAACGCGTTGGTCCGGTGGAGGCGCACGACGGCCAGATTCAACTGCGGGGACGGATTCTGCGGCTCAAGGCGCGAGACCTCAAGAAAGTGCTTTTCGGCTTGATCGGGCTGGCCGGTGGAAGCGGCGACCATGCCGGCGATGTTGTGGTAGGCGGCTGATTCCCTGTCGGCGGGTTCCACCAACTCCAAAGCATTGGTGGCGGTCGCATAATCACGCATGGTCAGGGCGGTTTGCACAAGGGCGAGCCTGTCATCAAGGGAATGCGGGGCCAGTTCCACCACCCGGCTGCGCCAAAACAACGCGGCGGGCGAACGAGACGCCTCGGCAAGCTGGGCCATCACCCTTGTGGCGTCCACATTTTTCGGGTCCGACCGAAGCACCTCCTGCGCCGAGAGCGCGGCGTTGCGGCGGTCCGATTTTGCCAGGAACTCGCGTCCGACGCTCATCAGATGCTTGTTTTTCCAAACTTTGTATCCGCGATAACCGGCGTACCCGGCCAGCAAGACCCCAACGCAACTCAGTACGATTATGAATATCTTTCGCATAAAATAATTCCTTACTCTTAATCCTAATCTCCTTCGTGCAGCCGGTAATCAGAATTGGCTTTGATTAAACCCACGAGCATCGATTCAATTCTGCCCAGCCGCTCTTTCCCAGAAGTGACCTCAGTCAACTCGCACCGACGTTTGGAGACCAGAACGTTCAGCGCCGCGGCACACTCCAAAGCGGAGCCGCGCGAGATGTCAAAAAAACGGCAACGATCAGGTGACGTGCACTTTCCGTTGCCTTCGGCCAGGTTCAGGACGATTGAAGTGCTGGCGCGATCCAATTGGTCGCGCACGGCGATCGATTTGGGGAGTTTCTCAATTAGCGGTTCCAACCAGGCAACGAAAGCCAGAGATTCTTGATAGGCTTCCAGTTTTTCATGGTCGAACACGCGATTCATTTGGATTAGGATTAGGACAGAAATACGCCGAGATTAGGATTAGGACTAAGATTAGGATTAGGAGCCAACCCCGATTGCACAGGAACAGCATCCAGCGTCCGGCTCTCAAAGCGCCATTCGCACAGGCTCAGGCCGTGCTGCGCCGCCAGTTCCCGCGCCGCCCGGAGGGATTCGGGCCTCAGCGCGGTGGTGATGACGATGCCGGTGATGCGGTGGTGCGGGATCAATTGCGGTAAATCGCCCGCCCCCCCCAGCACCATGTGGCCATAAACCCACTTGAAATGCAGGGCCGGTTCATCGTCAATCAGACCGACGATCGCCCGGCCGTCAAAGCTGCTTGAGTTGTGATAACCGCGTTCCTTGAGAAAAAGCTGGCAGCGCCCCCCGGCTCCGTAAAGCACCACCCGCTCGCGGTCGGCGCCGGCGTCGCTGGTTGACCTCAGGTAAAGGACACCCTCTTCCACGCAGCGATAAAACACCCTGGAGATGATCATGGCGCCGTTTCCCAGCGCGGCGATGACCAGCGCGCGCAAAAGCCACCTCGACGAATTGTAAGGATCAATGAGCAGCGCAATGCCAAGGCTGAGAAGCAAGCCGGCCTGGAGCGTGAACACCAGCATCAGCACGTCGAGAATTCGAGCGCGAGTCCAGACCGTCACGTAGGCGCGGGACACCGCCAGCAGGCATACTGTGGGCGTGACCCAGATGGGAAGGTCCAGGAACCAGGAATGCCAGAATCTCTCCTCCGCAGGCTCGAAGACCCGCATGGCCAGCGCCAGCGCGCCCGCCAGGCAAAGGGCGTCCCACAAAGGATACGCCAGCGCCTTGGGCACCGAATGCGCCGGGCGGCGCAATCCGGTCAGCAGCACCCGCCCCGTTTCGCGCAGCTCGATCACCGCCATGTGGCGCAACAACACATAGACGAAGGCCAGCAGGGCCAGCAGGAAAATGCCGGACGCATGGGATTGAAAGGTCGTCAGCAGCAGGCCAAACACAACCAGCGCCGCGTTCGTGACGCAAAGAACCATCGCAACCCGGCGCGTGCTCAAACCCGCCTTGGCCAGCCGGTGGTGCAGATGTTCCACGTCCGCCGTCATGATGCCGCCGGGCTTGCCTCCGGCGCCGGCCGCTCCGCCGATGACGAAGCGTCGCACGGACCTTCGCCAGATCGCCAGCAGAGCGTCGTAGATCGGCACCCCCAGAATCAGCAACGGGATGGCCATCGATAGAAAGAACGTGTTCTTCGTGAATGTCTGCAGCGATATGACCCCCAAAAGAAATCCGATGGACATGCTGCCGGTGTCCCCAAGGAAAATGGTCGCCGGATGGAAATTGTAGCGCAGGAACGCCAGACACGCCCCCATCAACGCGATCAGCGGCACAATGACGCCGGGCAGATCGCCAAGAACGAGGATTCCGCACAAGCCGGTCGCGGAAATGATGGCAAGCCCCGACGCCAGGCCGTCCAGTCCGTCAATCAAATTGTAAGCGTTGATCACCGCCACGATCCAAACCACCACCAGCAAACCATCGAGGATCGGCGGCAGTTCATGGCCAAAGAAACCGCCGAAATGCGTCCCCGAAAGCGCCACCCACAGTGCCGCGACAATTTGTCCGGCCAGCTTTTTCCAGGCGCCTAATCCGCGAATGTCATCCACCAGCCCGACCCCCAGCAAGACCAGCGAAGAGGGAAGGAACATCAGCCACCAATGCAGATCAAAACTGCCGGGCCGCGCGTCTTTCGGGAAGGACAGCCCCACCAGGCATGCGGCATAAATTCCCAGAACAACCGCCAGACCGCCGCCCCGGGCCGTTGGACGCTTGTGCGGCCGGCGCTCATTGGGCAAATCCACCGCGCCCAATCGCACGGCCAGGGAACGGACCGCCGGGGTGAGCAGATACGTCACCACGAAGCCCGTCAGAAGGACCGCGATATATTTGTCAAAGTCGTCGAACACAAATTAAATTCTGAAACGCTGAAAACTGAAAAGCTGAAACACCGAAGCACAAAACGGATATTTGAAATCAGCAGTCAGTGGTCGGAGGTCAGAAAACAGAAAACAGAAATCAGCAATCAGAGATCAGGCACAATCAGAGATCAGGCTTGCCTATTGCTGATAAACTCGATGCGGTTTCGCATGTCCTTATCCGGCGGGTCGGTCAGCAAGCGAATAATTCGCCGCGCCAGTTTACCCGCCCCCCATTTCTGTTGGTGGATGAGGATGATGCCGTTATGCCCAAGCCCCGCCTTGAGCCATTGGGCGTGCAACCGGGCAAAATCCGCGATGTTGCTGGTGATGATCACGCGCTCAACGGAAGCAGCGAAGCGCAGTTGATCGTCATCGGCGCGCTTCGTCATGCTGGCTTCCGAGGTGGTCACCAAGTTGATTCCGCGAGAGCGCAAAGCAGCGATAAGCGCGTCCGATTGAGTGTCCTCGTCGAGATAGAGGCTCGGCAACGTCACGCCAAATGGTGCTCAGGGGACAACTGCCCAGCCGTGTCGTCCTCCTCCCGGAGCGATTCTTCGATTTCGGCGGGATTCGCCAATGCGTAGGCGAGGGCGGCATAAATCTGGTGCAGGGAAACTGAGTTAAGCACTCCGAGCATCTCCTCCGGCGCATAGCCCAGACGATGGTAACGAGCAATCCGGTGAACCGGAACGCGGGTACCCGCCAGGCGCGCGCGCCCTCCGCAAATCCCCGGAGTCGCCTCGATTATGGAACCAATGCTCATGGACAAAACATTAGCACATGCTGACCTCTGAAGCAAGCATAGGGAAAGCGCCAACTCAAAAACGCACAGCGGATAGCAGAAAACAGAAATATACTTCAACTCTCAGCGTTTCAGCATTTTATTTCAACTTTCCCGGTTTCTGTTTTCTGCTTTCCCGTTGCTTCCAGGACTTTCACGAGTTGCGGAAGAAGCTTCTCCCTGGAGAATTGCGCGGCGAGCGGCGGGCCTTTCTCCCGGCTCGCGCGAACTCCGCTTTCCTTCAACCTCAGAATGTCTTGAATAACTTGGGAAACATCGCCGTGGCTTGCCCGGCCAAAGGGCAGAGCGCCGTTGACCTGCATGAGAATTTCAGAAACGTGACTCGGCTCGGGGCCAATATACAGAACCGGCGAACCAATCCTCAGGATGTTGTAAATCTTGCACGGATGCACCAGCCCGACAAACCGATCACCCATCACCACCACATGGGCGTCCGCCGCCGACAAGGACGCGCCGAGCTGTTCCAGCGGCTGATAGGGAAAACACAGCGCATTGCCTTTTCCGTCCCTGGCCCATTGTTTGACACGCTCAAACCCGCTTCCGCCGCCGACAAAGCAGAACACGATTTCGGGATTGTCCCGCAGTTTCTCCGCGGCCTCCAGCAGCGTGTCCAAGGGATGCACCGGGCTGTGATTCCCCGAATACATCACCACAAATTTTCCCTCCAAACCATGCGCCTTCCGAAATCGCCCGCGGCCAACTGAATCGAAACAAACGTTGTCATCATGCGACCAGGGCGGAATCACCGCGATTTTCTCCGAAGCTATCCCTTTCGCCGCGATGCGGTCGCGCATAAAACGATCCAAGGCGACGTTGCAATCCGCCTCTCGAAGGCTGAACCGCGACATCCTCTCCAGAATCCGGGCCGGCGCGGACTCCGCCCGCATCCAACCCGCCGCAATCGCCTCATCGGGATTAAAATCCATCACCCAATAACAAAAACGAGACCGCCACAACCGCGCCCGCCATGCTCCAATGAACGAGATCAGCGGCGGAGTCGTCAACGCGACGACCACATCGTGCCGCGGCAACATGGCCAGCCGGGCGCAGCACGAGAAAATGAAAGTTCCGAAGTCCAGGACCCGCCGCCATTTTGTCTTCTTGCGATAGCCGGTTGAATACACGCGGAAAATCTCCACCCCGCCCCAATTCTCCCGCGCGGCAAAAGTAACCTGGCGATTATCATAAGCCTGGCGTCCCGTGACCACCGTGACCGAGTGTCCCCGCTTTACCAGTATTGACGCCAACTCGCTCAGATGCTGGCCCGTCGAGACGACGTCTGGATAAAAGGTCTGATTGAGCAGGAGAATCTTCACCTGAATGCCGCACGCAACGTCGCACACCCTTCTTCATCATCCGGCCGCTTTAACTACAATGACCCTCATTTCACGATGGAAAGCCCGTGCGGCGGATGGTGAGTTGAATCGCGCCCGGGACAGGTTGGCGGCTGACCAGGACGAGATAGCCGCCTCCGCCGGCGCCCGCCAGTTTCCAGCCGAGGGCCTGATCGGCAAATTGGCGGATGGTTCTCCGCACTTCGCCGTTGGACATGGCCGGGAACAGGGCGACCTGGGCCTCAAACGAAGTCCGGAAACAGCGTCCGAACTCCTCGAGGTCGCGGGCCAGGATGGCTTGCCAGCAGCGATCAGCCGCAACCGCCAAAGCGCGCACCCGCGCCGGAGTGATTTGTTTGCCCTTCAAAGCCCTGAAACCGCCTTTCCGCGGTCCGAGCGCCACCAGGTGAAGGTGGTTTTCAATCCAGCGAAGCGTCTCTTCGTCGTGGACGGGTGTGATTTTATCAGGCCAGAATTTTCCGCTGTAATCCAGCCGGTTCAAGCCCGGGAAAACGATGCCAATGGCGTCCTGGGAACCCGTCCACTCCTTCGTCCCCGGCGGGTTGTCATAGGAAAACAAAATGCGCGCCAGCCGCTCCCGGTCGCTGTTCGGCACATCGGTCTGCCACAACTCGATGGCTCTTCGCCGCGTGCTGGAGGACATGCCGCTGCGTTCGCTGAATTCCATCGTCGGCTCGACGCATACGGTCAAGACCGGCCCCGCCCCATGCCTGGAGACAGAAGGCTGATCGAGCCAGCCGCCCGCCAAATCCAATCGATAAGGAATCCGGCATTCCTTCCGCAAACTGGTGGTCGAGCGGGGCGGAAGCTTGCCATGCGGGATGCGCTTGAGCACGACATAGCGAATTCCCATGCGCCGGCAAAGCCGGGCCTTCTCCGGCGTATTGCCCTCTTCATTGACGATGAATATGTCGGGCGACACCTGCTTGAGTTCGGCGGCAAAATCAATGATGCCTGACCCGCGGCTGATGAGGCATTGTTTGACGTGCCTGACAGCTTGAAGCATGTATTGGCGCTCATCCTCGTTGTTGACCGGTTCGCGCCCTTTCAACTCCCTGACCGTTTGATCGGAGCCAATCGCCACATGCACCTCCCCATAAGCCGCCGCCTTTTCGAGAAACTCCACATGCCCGCTATGGAGCATGTCAAAACAACCGCTGACAAAGACCTTTTTCATTATTTGGGAGCATATCAAAACAACCACAGATAAAAACCTCTTTCACAGCGGCTTGGCGTTGGAATGGGCGCTTTTCATTGCAAAAGCGGAAACGCTCCTATCCAATGGATGACTTCCGTAACTAGACTCTCTACCCGCCGACCTCTTCCTTCAACTTTTCAATTTCCCTCCCGCTTATCGATTTTGATCATGGTTTGCAACTGGCGCATAAGCGCCGTTTTCGCCTGCGCAAAATCCGCATAGCCGGAGATGATGATTTCGAGTGAGCGTTGGCCAAGATTTCGTTTCCCTTCCGAAACCGCGCTTAGGCGGTTCCCGTAATCCGAGAGGTCCATTTTTTGGAAGAATCGCTCCAAGGCGCGATCTTGCCATAGACAATAGAACACATAGCTGGTTCTGCCCGTCTCGTTCATGGTGTAGGTGCGAAACGGCAGGCGCAAGCCATTAACGGGCAAGTACTCCAAATCTGGATTGGCTTCCACCGTGCGCCCGGCCGCAGGCAAACAAACATCCGGCGTATGGGTTTTCGCCAAATACACTGCGATCCGGCCGGGCAGCCACCGAAGATAGATCATTTGCCACAGCGTCCCGTCGGCCTCGCGCCAGACCCCGCTGCCTCCCGCGTCGTACCGCAACAACTGTTGCGTTTTTGGGGACAATTTCAATTCCGAGTAAGTCGCGTTACTCCTAGGCCATTCCACTGACCACACCACACTTTTCGGCAATCGAGCTTCGTGCCACCGGTACCACGACTCAACCCCGGCTTCCACCAGGACAAGCCAGGCGAGAAGGGCGAGGGAAAGCGGGAAAAGACTAGAGGTCAGAGGTCGGAAGACAGAGGTCGGAGGACAGAGGTCGGAGGTCGGAGGTCGGAGGTCAGAGGTCGGAAGGCAGAGATTGGAGGACAGAGGGCGGAGGACAGAGGGCGGAGGTGGTTCTGACTTCTGAGATGCTGAAATTTGACCTCCTATTTCAGTTTTCAGCGTTTCAGATTTCAGCTTTTTAGAAATCAGCAGCGCCAACCCCCACAACCCCACAGTGCAGGCTAATGCGATCGTAACGCCTGCGGGGTCATGGTACTGGGCAATTGCCGCGACCCCCTTTTTGGCGGCGATAATCGTCAGGAAAGACATGCGGCACACGTTAAGCGCCATCGCCAGAATAAAGCCGACTGGGAGAAGTCCCCAACGTCGCCATCCGCTCATGCGATAGAATTCACCGAGAAAAAGCGATACCATCAGGGTGCTTTGTAAAGATCGAATTCCACTGCATGCCTCATCGATCCCCACTGTTCCGGTAGCGACTTCAATCAAATTGCCGTGCTGAATAGCGGGAATCCCAAACCAACCCAACACCTCGATGACCACCGCGGAATTGAGCCGGGTCAGTGATTGAATGACCGTGGCTTCGACAGGCGTCGGCCAAGGCACGGCGACCAGGAAAAAGCATATTGGGAACGCCACCTGGCGCATCCAACCCTGGCCCTTGTCCAAGGAAATCGCACAAAGCGTCATCGCAACAACCTCGACCCCCAGCGCCCAACTAACAAGGCGCCACTCTGGATTCGCTTCCTGGAAAAGACGCGTTGGCAACCAAAGAAAAGCCAGCGATGCGAAGATCACAACGATTAGCCACGGGGCTGAGGTCGGAGATCCGAGATCAAAGGCCTGCCCGCTGATTTTCGCTATCTCATTTCTGCCTTGCCGCGCCTCCTGCCATCGCGGCAGGACCAATGCGAGGCAGAGCAAGGGAACCACCCAGCCATAGGAATACTGTGGGTTGACCTGCCATTCCACCCTTAACTGGTTGATAAGGACACCCCAAAGGAACAAGAATGGCAATACCACGAATAGCCATTGAATCGCCCTTTGCCGCATGTCCGCCGCCTCCTTCTGCCGAACTCCCAGCGTGTGATCAGCTTCCGAGAAAGGGGCGTTGCCACTCGGCTTTCGACTGAATTCAGTTTCCATAATTTCCTTTTTAAATCAACCGAACCTATACTGTAAGACTCTAGTTAATCCTGCCCTTTCCCATTGCCAGGGAAAGCCGCTTTTGCGGCGGAGACCGCCATTGTGCGCTTTCTCAGACTAGCCGGAATCCCTTGGCAAATGGCCCACGGCACCAACATCTTGTCCGCCACGGAACCAGGGGTCAAAACAGCCTGCGTCTCGACCGTCACACCCGGTTCCACCCGGCAATCGTCTTGCCAGGCTTTGACACCACAAACGGCCCCAGACAGATTACGTCCATATCAGTCCGAAGAAAGCAATTCACCGCCTGTTGCGGCGTATCAACGATTGGCTCGTTTTCGTTGAAGCTCGTGTTAAGGACAACCGGAGTCCCGCTCTTTTCGGAGAATGTTCTTATCAAATCGTAATACAGTGCGTTTTGCGATTGTTTGACGGTATGCAGACGGCCGGTTGAGTCTTCATGGCAAACCGCGGCGAGCGCGGACCGCTTCTCCGGCTTGATTTTGACCACATGCATCATAAAAGGGCTTGGCACGTCCTGCTCAAAATAATTGACTGTTTCTTCCGCCAGAATGGATGGCGCAAACGGGCGGAAGCCCTCCCGGCGTTTGATTTTCTGGTTGATCATATCCTTCATTCCAGGCCACCCCGGATGAGCCAGAATCGAGCGATTCCCCAATGCGCGCGGCCCCCATTCACTTCTGCCCTGATACCAGCCCGTGACGTGCCCGGCATTGAGGTGCGCGGCCGCCCGTTTTAACAGATCAGCCCGGCTGAGTTTTTCAAAGGCCAAACCAGCGCCGGAAAGAGCAGCCTCCATCTCCGTTTCGGAATGTTCCGGCCCCCACAGGGCATGGTCAATCATTCCGGCGCGCGGTTTGTTGAGCACGGCGTTCCAAACATAAAGCGCGGCGCCGACGGCCGTTCCATCATCCGAGGCCGCGCATTGAATGTAGGACTTTTTAAACGCGGTCTCGCGTAGAATGCGGGCGTTGCACACCCCGTTTAGTGCGCATCCGCCGGCTGTCACCAGGTTCTCCGTCGGCACTTGATCATGCAACCACCTTAGGCAGCCCAGCACAATTCCTTCGAATTGTGTTTGGCATGAACAGGCGATATCTTTCTCCCGCTGCGTAATTTCCGACGTCCGCACGCGCGGCGGCCCAAGTCGTTTTTCAACTTCAGGCGAATAGAGTGGCGGCAAAATAATTTCTCCCCGTTCGTCCACGCATTCCTCGAGATTCTTCCCCAAAGGCCGGAAATAGCGCGGGTCAAGTTGAAATTTCCCGCCCTCGTAGGCGCGCGCCATCTCGCGCATCAATCTCTGATGCTGGTTTTGGCCATAGGCCGCCAAACCCATGACTTTGTACTCCTCGCCGAACTTGTCAAAGCCGATAAACTGGCACAACGCGGTGTAAAAAAAGCCCAGTGAATGCGGCACGAACACTCTATCCAGAACCGCAATCTTGTTTCCCTCGCACCGGGCGAACATAGCGGAGGCGAAATCACCGGATCCGTCATAGGAAAATCCCGCGGCTTTGTCGAAATCACTTGCGAAATACGAACTGGCAACGTGCGCAAGGTGATGTTCCACCCTCACAACTTCGAATCGGCAGTCCGCTTCCGAAACGCCACACGCCTCCGCGGCCATTTTCTGCGCGCTGCTCATCTTGGCCCGGCGTTGAAAGTGGGTCAGCACGCCATGCGCCGACTTGAAGGGAGCCTTTAGCACATGCGCCGATTTTGCCTGCAGATTGGCGTTGCTGTCGTTTCCGATCGCAAGGTAGTCCACCTCGCGCATGGTGGCGCCCGCCATCCTTAATACTTCGGCCAGCGCGCGCCCGGGAAAACCCGCCACATGCTTGAGTCGTTGCCCCAGACGCTCCTCCGCCACAGCAGCGACAAGTTTGCCATCTCGCAAGGCGCAAGCGGCGGAATCCGGATGAAATGAATTTAGACCGATGATAAGCATAATAAATCTTAGTTTTTCACCGTCTCCCGTTAGACGATGCATGCAGGGCGGGGGCCTTGGCCGAGGACCCACTGATAGACGGCCAGCATGTCCCTGCCAATCTGCGGCCAGGAGTATTTTTGTTCCACCAGGCTACGGCCCCTCTGGCCCATTTCTTGGCGTTCCCGATCTGATAGTGATATTGCTTCGCGCAACGCCTCGGCCAGCGGTTCGACGCCGATGTCAATCCACCACCCGCATTGGCGTGCGCGCAGGTCGTCCCAAGGCGTTCCCTTCGTCGTGATCACCGGCACGCCGGCAGCCAGCGCCTCCGCAATAACAATGCCAAAATTCTCGCTAAAAGTCGGAAGCACAAACAGGTCCGCGTTGGCGTACAGATCATCCTTCTCCGCGCCGTAAGCTTGCAATTTGAACTCGAATTCTTGTGACAGCCCGGCGGCTGCGGCCGCCTGTTTCACCTGCTCGGAATGTCCACGCTCATCCGGTCCGCACACCACCATCCGCCATCTGCGGGGCCGCACTTGCGCCCAGGCGGCTACCAGGTTCAGCAACCCTTTCTTGGGATGGATGCGCGAAATGAAAAGGGCGGTTCGCATCCCTGCTTCAGGACCGTTCGCCCCGGGTGGCTGACCCCAGATATCCGGTCTCTGGCCGCCGATCTCTCGCAGTTCGACCCCGTTCGGAATCAGCGCGATGGGATTGCGCAGGCGCAGGGCGCGCAACGCCTCAACTTCCTGTTGAGCGGTGGCGCGAAGCACTGCTGCTGTACACAGGTCGCGATGTTGCCAGAGCCACCATGCCGGGCGCTTCTTCCAAGCGTGATACCGCCACGCCCACGGCTCCAGCATGCCATGAGTGGATATGATTAGCGGCAAGCCGAGATCTCTGGCGACAGAGGCGGCGGCGTGATTTGGCTGCGTCCAGATTTCATGACTTTGAATAACATCAATTTTATGCTCGCAGCAATAGCCGCGCAAAACACGCTTGAACGAAGGAGACCACAAAACGCGGAGCGTCTCAAAACAGTGACCGGGGACCCGAACCGTGTGGACCAAATCCGGGTTGGGCAGATGCTCGGGATCGCCTTTCGGAGCCTCAACCGTAAACAGTGATTGCACAGCACCGGCGACCGCCGAAGCTTCGCACAGGGCAGCGACACTGAAAGTGGGGCCGCCGGCGGCCTGGGCCATGGTCGGAATTACCGCGGCGGCATGAACTTGGGACATACTTCTTGGTTGACCATTACGCTTCGCGGGTTGAGCGAGAGCAAAACCGCGAAACAAGCGTCTTGGCAGAATCGGTTTAGAGAATCGCCTGTGATTTGTCGCTTCCCAATTGATTGGCGTGTCAGAGCGGTTTGGCCGCACCGCCGCGTTGTTTACATGCCAGCCCGTTGCCGCCGGATTGGACCGGCGCTTTTTCCCGGGCAACGGCGCCAGCTCCTCCGAAAACGCCAAACGCTAGCCGGCGTGCTTGACGCAGTTGCAAGTGCCTCCCTCTACCTGGAATTCCCCGTCGGCCCCGCCTCTCCATCCCTGACAACGCCGCTCGCATTGCCGGAAAACTGTAATAAACTGCTGCGCTGACAATCGTCGCTTTCACAAGCCAGTTCGAAACGTCCGCAATTCCATCCTCGGCCTTCAGGCCCATCAGCCCAACATAGGGGACAAACGCCCACCAGAGCGGGTGCAGCGCCGCTTTTTTGAACGCCCAGCGAAACATCAGGCCGAGACCCAACGCGTAAAAGAAGCATCCGGCAATTCCGCCCCAGTAGCCGAAATTGGCGTACATTTCACCGGCATATCCCAAGTTCATGCTGGTTTTGTCTCCAAGCACAAGACCCGTGTAGCGCAACATGTTGACGGAACCACCGGCCTGGATCTTGCCGGGATCGAGCAGACGGGGTAAAGCCGCCGCCTCCACAGCAGCAAGCAATGTTTCGCCTTTGGCATAAGCCTCATGTGAAGGAATGTGCTGCATGACGCGATCTATGATCCAACCTTGGTTAAACCGGCCAATGATCCCACCAACCGAATCCGCATCCCAGTCTCCTCCCGCCGATTTCATCACCCCGTTCCCGATTTCTTTTGACCAGTCAATCATCTTTTCAAGTTTTGCCGAGCTGTCCCCAGCCGACTCGCCCGCCGCCGCCTTTTCACGAAGGCTCCATTTCGCCTCCTGCAATGCCGGCAGTGTTATTACAGCCAGGACCAAAAGGCCAATAACGACGACTCTTCTTGGTCTGTTCTTGTAGGCATAAATCGCGAAAACGGCCGCACCCCAAAGCAAGAGCGAGTGAAACATGGCGTCCCCGGTGGCAAAGAGCACCTCCAGGCCAACCGCCAAAGAGATTCTCCATATCCATCCAGGCCCGGAAACAAGCATGCGTCCCAAGGCTCCCAGATAGCGAAAATCCGCGCACAGCAGAAGCACAAAACCCAACGGCCCAAAACTCGCCCAATGGCTGACCAACTTGGCGGCTATTCCCACCCAGAACAAAATGTCCAACTCCAATAGCAGCCGTGATGAAGCCGGAGCTGGCCGGATGAAATTCCTTCTGAGGCCGCGTAATGAGATCGCCCACCCCAAACATACCACCGTCGTAACCCAACCAGCATACGACAGATACAGGGGCAATCGCGCGTCCATATTAAACAGGGGATTGCTTTGAGGATAGTAGAAGGACAACCACGCTGCCAGAACATATTGCAGCCCCGTCATCAAAATGGCAATGTGTGGAAAACAAACAATCTGTCCGTACGTATAGACCAGATGCACAACGGTCGCCGTAGTCAAGAATAGAACCACACCAACCCAGATGGAGATGGCGGCATACTTGGGCCAGCAAAACCCGCTCACAATCAGGCCGCTTAGTACCGCCACCGCCCATTGCCGTGGAGTGCAAAACAGGAACCTACCCGCTCCGGATGATGGCCGATTCGCGGCGGCCTGCTGCCGGAGCCGTCCCAATAACGCGTTTCTCATGAACACGAGTCCTCCAAGTGGATTAGTATGCGTGTCAGGCGATCCGCGTAAGTATTGTGTCCCGCCGCAATATGCTGACGCGCTGCTTTTTTCAGTCGTTCTCGTTCGTAAGGATGTTCCAGCAGCCACTTGGCCTTTCCCGCCATTTCACCCGGATTATTGAAATAAGTCACCGTGGCGCCTTCATCGCCAAAGATCTCCCGATGCTCTTCCGTGTCCTCCACCACAAGGCAGCCGCCCATCGCCGGCAGTTCCAGGCTGCGCATGGCGTGGCCGTCCCGGTTGGCTCTCCGTCCGAGACATATATTCACTTTTGCGACGCCGACGGCCAGCCTCAAATCACGCCCTTGCGCAAACCCACGCCAGCAGGGACGCAACTCGGCGTCCCGATCCCAATACCCCCCGTAAAGATGCACCTTCAATCCCGCCTGCAGCAGCGTCCGCGCCATCGGGAGCCGATCTGCATCGGCCCCGCCAACAAAAACAACATCGCAATCAAAGCGCTCGCGTTCCGCCGCCGACTGCGGCGTTTCTGGAAAATGGAGCGCCGGATTGTATCCAAACGGAAGATACTCGACACCCTGGCAGCCATGCCCGCGCAAATCCTTCAAATTCGCGCGCCGAGGTGACCAAATCGAATCATATTCCCTCATGGCCGGCCAGAAAAAAGCCGCCCCGTTCCGGGGATTCCAGGGATCGTCCGTCAAAAAATTGGCCCGATGAATTCTCATTTCACCGATTTCTTTGAGCGCCTGGAAACGCGGCGCCGATATGCCGGTTGCCAGCAACAGTTCCGGTCCCGATTTCCGGCACAGTTCAACGAGCCTCTTGCTGAATCGGTTCAGATGAGCCGGACGACGGTTCAGGAGGCGGTGGAAGAGGCGATTGACCCATAAGTTCCGACTGTGCGCTTCCCTCGTGTCCATCAACGTGGCTTCCCACCCGAGTTGTCCAGCCGCAGCCAGAAGATGTGCGCCAACATGGTGTTCCTCCGGAATCCCGACTAACACCAGCCGTTTCGGCAACTTGTCACCCATGAGCACACTTCTGCCCCCTGCAAACCGCCGCCAATGCCGCCCGCAAGCCAGCCAAATCCGCGTTGTAATCCCAGCGGCTGACAATCTCCAGACTCCGCCTTCCCATCCTCGCCAATTCCGCGCCCGTGATTGCCTGCCTGAGGCAGCCTGCCAGTGCCGCCACGTCGCCATGCTCGAAAACCCAACCGTTGCCGCCGGGATCCACCAGATCCGGAGCCGCCCCCACGCAATCGGAGACGATCACCGATTTCCCGGCGTTCATCACTTCGTTGATCACCAATCCCCACGGTTCAAAATGCGACGGCAGCACAAACACGTCGCACAGGTCATAAAACGCTGGCAACTCCGATTGATTGCGAAAGCCAAGAAAGCGGATGTCCTTTCCATTCAATGTACCCGCCGCTGTCTCCAGTTCTCCCCGCAACTGCCCGTCGCCAACAAACAGCAGGTATGGCCTCCTGGCGTCTTCCGCGTCCGCGGTCCGGGTCCAGGCACGTTCATATGCCGCCAGCAAATCCCCCGGAGCCTTCACGGGGATGAACTTCCCCGCAAACAGAATAACCGGGCGCCCCGGTTGCAAATCCAGTTCGCGGCGGAACGTTTCGCGGCGCAATGCCGCCTCCCCGCACAACGCCTGAAACCAGAGGTTATCCACCGCATAGGGCACGAGAAACAGCTTCTTCTCCGGAACGCCAAAACCGCGATAAAACTCCCGATTCAATGACCCAATGCACAAAAAACCCGCGACCTGGCGAAATAATTTCCGACAATAACGATTGCGAAGCCGGCGGCGCAGCGTTGGCACAGAGGGTTGATCAGGGGTGGATTCCCCGCGCAACAAAATCGGAATTCCCAAGGCGTTCGCGGTGCTCAAGGCCTGCACCAAACCGACATGCTTCCCCCAGCCATGCACGCACACCGCGTCAAAACGCCCCGTTTCCAACTTCTTCCCAAGCCCGCGCACCGGCCACCACGGACGAAGCTGTCCGGAACGTCCCGCCCCCCATCGAGGCAACACTTCCCAGGCATAACCATCCGTTAAGTCAACATCCCATTTGAAACTCTGCCCAAACGCCTTGTCATGGTGCGCACGCAGCGAGAAATCACTGAAGAAGAACACCTTCAATTCGATCTCTCCGCTCCCCGCCAGCAGGCGAAACAAGGGCGCCTGATACTGGATCGGGTGAGTGACGACATAAGCCAATTTCATGGTTATTCTCTCAGGCTGTGGACCTGGGCCTCAAAAACCGGTCTAACCAATGACGAACCTTGCTGGTTTGCCGTTCAAATAAGAAGTACAATAGTGTTTGTCCATTGTTTTTCATTTTACTCGTTTTGCCGTAGGCTCCAAGCTGTCTGAGAACTTTCTGGCCACCTCTATAAACTGCGTTTCATAATTCCACTCTTTAAGAATCCGTTGGTGGCCGCATTCGCCCATTTCGCGCATCTTATCCGGATGATCTAAGAACCATTGCAGGCATTTTGCGATGGAAATCGCATCCATCGGGTCACAGGACAATCCATAACCCGGATGCACGAACATTTCCTCCCAATCGGGCGTGGCGCTAACCAACAACGCCAGCCCACAAGCCAGGTAATCAAATGGTTTGTTGGAGGCGCCGGTCAGATGCCTCAAATTGAGATTTTCTGTTTTCAGCGGAAACAGGGCCAATCCAACATGTGAATCTTTAACAACTTTCATGAGCTCATACCTGGGCAAAGCTCCAAGGTATCGGACATTCCTTTCAAGGTCCAGGCTTCTGGCTCTTTGTTGGAAGAGTTCCATGCAGTCACGGGAACCACGCACGGGATATCCGACCACGGATAAGGCTACCGCCTTACCCAATTTTGCCATGGCATCTAAGAGCAAGAGCGGCGGCTGGTTGTAATTAATAGAACCGTGAAATAGAATCCGCAAATCGCCATTTCTTTTTGGCGAGAGATAAGCACTCACTTCTTCCTTGCGCGGACAATTGAACACGCAAAAGGACTTTCTTTGCCGTTCGGTCGTTTGCGTGAAAAACTCCAGCCGTTTCTCGTTGGGCAGGACAACCAATTCCACCTCCCGCCCCACCCGCCGCCGAGTCCACAAGAGAAACCGCTGAAACCAAGAGGTCGGAGGCCGGAGGCCGGAGGTTTGACATCTGACATCTGACATCTGACTTCTGGTTTCCGGTGAATCGTGTTCATGATACAACACACGGCACCGAGTGAAGCGGCCGATCAGCCAGGCGGCGGGGCAACTCATGAGATCGGAACAATAAATCCAGGCAGGACGCTGCCAGATTGCCCGCCACAAGGCCATCAGGGTGAAGGCGGCAAAATGCAGTTTTTGTCTAATCCCGGGCGACTGGTGTTTCCACAAGGTTTGCCGCCCAGCCAACGGTTCGGGGAAGGCGAGTTTGTTGCTTTCGCCGTCGCTTTGGATGCCAAAATAGTGAATCTGCCAGCCAGCGTTCAGAAGTAGCAGGGCGCTATGTTCCAACGGCGGATAAATCGCCGGATTGGTGTATTGAAGGTAAAGAACGAAACGTTTCATCCGACGATCCTTCGCCGCAATTCAAGATCATATCTTTGCCCGTAAGCGCGCCAGGAAAGCAGGTCGCGTTTTGATTTCAATATGTCCCGGCCCGCAGGCTGCGTGGCAGCCTTGCCCAGCGCCGCCCGAATGCCGGCGCGCAACGCGGCGGCATCATCCGGCTTGACGACCGCGACCCAGGAGGGATCCTCCAGAAAATCCGCCAAGTCCTCTCCCCCGGTGCGATCGGTGCATACCAGGGGCAGTCCGCAAGAAAGTGCCTGCGCCTGCACCACACTGAGCCCCTCTTCGCGCGAAGGATGCACGAAAACATCGGCCTCGGCATACACGTCGGCCAGTTTTGTTTGTGGCACGAAGCCCCGCGATTCGAAATTGGCGAGTTTGGGCAGTGGCGCATCGGCCACCGCGCCGACATGAATTAAGCGCCACGGTTGCCCTTCCACCGCTTGGGCCAGCACGTCACACCCTTTGCGCAAACACCAGGAGCCCGCAAACACAAGGGTCGGCAAATTATTCCGCGGTTTGGGCGTGGCCGGGAACATGGCCAGATCCACGCCGTAGGGGTTCCGCATCAATTTCTGCGACGGGAAACCGCGTTCTAGGAAACTCCGTTCCACATGCCGCGAAGGAATGGAAACCGTATCCGCGAACTCGTAGCCCCAAAGCTCCCGGCGCAGATTGTACTCGGGTACGGCGGGCCGAACCATTCCCGGAATGGCTTCCAGGATCTCCTTCTGCGAAAGGACATGGCGGCTGCCGCGTTCCAAAATGACTTTCGCGCCGAATTCCTTCCGCGCCGCCTGCGCGCAACGCACGCATAGCCCCGACATGCCGATTAAAACATCGCACGCTTCCAATTTAGTTGCCACCGCCTCATCCACGGCTTTATGCAAAAGCATATCTATCCACCTGCCCCACGCCTTCGGTCCCTTGCGCTGTAGCGCGACAAGCGGCAGAACACATGGCAGGAGCGCCATGTGGAACTTGCGCGGCAATCCAAACTGCTCCGCCCGTCTGCACGATACATAGGAATAGAACCGCACGTCATGCCCTAGGCCCCCCAGTTCCCTCGCCAGGTCAAGCATGTGAAACCTCCCGGTGGTGACAATCGCGATACGAATTGGATCAAGCTTTCGAAAAAGACTTGCGCAACCAAAGACTGGACGCCCGCCCCTTTTTCAAACCGGGAAAAGCGGCGTCCCACTCCGCCGAACGCTTTGCTTCGAGCCAGGAGGGAAACAACTCGATTTGGTACTGCACGTTGTTAGCCAGAAAGGCGCGAACGAAATAGGCTTCGTTCCAGCTGCGACCCCGCATAACGTCCTGTTCCGCGTATTCAAACGGCCAAAAGATGTCATGAAAATGAATCAATACGCCCCCATTCAATAACGGCAAAACCCGGAATACGATATCATTCAGATCACTCCCGGCCTTCGAAACGTGGCTTCCGTCAACAAACAGAATGTCGTTGTTTCCGAGTTCTTGGAAGACGCGATCCGGTATCTTCTGAACCCGCTCCTCATGCACCACCACATTCCCCTTGTCGCTCCCGCGGAGCAATGTGTTCAGCCGCGATACATCCGGCTCGACAAAAACACACGCCAACTTCCCAATGAGAAACTCATCCCTTATATCAAGGACCAGCGCCGAACTGTAACCGCTGCCAATCTCCACGTACTGGGCCGGCTGATTTTCCAACAACATGGCGGCAAGCACAGCCGCGTCTGTCCCAAAAAAATAATCGTTCCCTAAATAAAATCTTCTCGGCGGCTGTGGGTGTACGGGCAACTGCACCGCCTGGAAATGCTTCGCCAAACACGACAGCAGTTGCAACTGGGCTGCTCCCCGGATTTCCACTTCCGGAACCTCGGAGAAGTTTTGGCAGAAGATTCTCTCGCGGTCGTTGGCCAATTCCTTACGTGATGGAATGGGGGAATAGAAGTGTCCGGGCGGACAACTTTGGGGAAAGGTCAACTCTGCCTGAAGCGTGCTCGCCAGCCGACGCAATCTAATCCCCGCCGGGAGCCGGTCTATCCATTTAAAATGATCTGTCATAATGGAGTTTTAGGCCGACTTGGGATTAAGCCGCCCCAGAATCATCTCTTTGAGATTGAAGCCGAGCACCTTTTGGAGTCCATGGAACGAGCCGGCGCAGACCAGAGCACACGAACCAAGTCCCAAACCCACGCCCCACGCGACCGGAAGCAACTTGACTGAGGCAAAGGATAAGCACAAGAGGAGGGCTCCTGGCAGGCTAATGAACAAAACCCGACGCGACCAGGCAAACCCCGAGAGGCTGCGGCAAAGAAAATACATCCCAATCACGTGAGCTATGTAAAAGAGAGTGAACGCCATACCCGCTCCATCCAAACCCCACCTTTCAATACAAACCCAGTTCAAAAGAATCTGTAGGACGGCGGCAACGCATTCGGTCAGGATGAAGAGTCGGCTCATCCCTTTGGCAATCTGAAGATGCCAGAGCGGCCAACTCATCATGCGGAAAAACACACCGATGACCTGCCATTGCACGATACCGGCGGCTGCCACAAAGCTGCCGGTGTAGAACAGGCGCAATACCCAGGGCGCCAGGACCAGAGTGGCAGTAATTCCGGGAGCTGCCAGCAGCAGTCCTATTTCCGTTTGATCATTCAACAGGCGGTTGGCCTGGGTGTCGTCCTGGCAGAGGCCGGTCAATTTGGGCAAAAGGCCGGTGCCCATGGCAGAGAGAATGAAGCCCACGTAATAGCTGGAGAGCGTGTAGGCGGCTTGGAACTGCCCGGTCGCCTGCAATCCGAGTTTGTGAATCACGATGATTCTGGAGAAATACGCTACGACGCCCGACAATAAACTCGAAGCCATGAGGGCCAAGCCAAAGCCCACCAGTTTCTTCAGTTCTGCGAGGGTATCGGCGAGGCTGACGCCAAGGCTGACTTTCTGCACCCGGCGAACGAACCACCAGGAAGTGAAGATGGCAAAGGCCGCGTTGGCGACGAGAAACCACGCCACTCCGGCATCCCGGAAATAGAAGACGATGGCCACGCTGACCAAGGATCCAAAAACAGCGCCCAGAATCTGGCAGTGGACTAGTTCTTTCATTTTCTGCAAGCCTTGCAGAATAGCCAACTGCCCCGCGGAAATGCCCGAAAAAATCAGCACCAGACTCATCAGCGCCACTCCGGCGGCATACTTGGAGGTGCCAAAGGTGGCCCGGCTGATCGGCCCGCTCCAAACACACACGACGAGCGCCGCGATGAGGTTGGTCAAGAAAACCACGCGCACAATGACCGCAGCGACGCGGGCGACCCGGTCTTTGTCGCTGGCGGTGTTTGCCTCGGCAATCTGCCTTACTCCACTGCTGCCGATGCCCAACCCTGTGACCGTGGCCGCCATGCTGGTGATGGAGGTATAAAGGCCAGCCAATCCCACCCCCGAAGGACCCAACAACACCGCCAGAGCTTTGTTTCGCACCAGGCCGAGCACCGTCAGAATGACTTGGCTTCCGCCCAGAAGAGCCGTTGACTTGAATAGAGAGCGATAATTTGACACGCTTGGAATCGGAAATCAGGATGCAAGACATCGCCGCGCGGATGGAGCGGCCGAACACCGGTCGCATCAATCCCGCGCTGCGACTTCCTCGTAGAGCGCCGCGTACTTGGCCGCAATGGCCTCCGGGCGAAAACGCTTCACATTTTCAAAGCCCGCCTCCACCAGATTCTGGCGGTAAGCACTGTCGCGCCAAACATGCAGGATGCCGCCGCGGATGGACTCGACCTGGAAGGGGTCAACAAAACACGCCGCGCTCCCCGCTGCTTCAGGCATGGAGGATAGGTTGCTGGTCACCACCGGCCGCCCTGTGGCCTGGGCTTCGATGATTGGCAATCCAAACCCCTCGTAGGCGGAGGCAAACGCCACCATATCGCAAGCTCGAAAAGCATTCAGCACTTCGAGATCGGTCGCTTGATGGATGTTGGAGTAGTTGATATTGCACTCTCGCAATAGATCGTGCTGCGCCATGGTTAGTTTGCCAATAAGGTTCAAGCGACATCGGAGTTCGGCCAAAGCTCGGATCAAGCGCTCTAGATTCTTGTTGGAGGCGGTTCCGAGATGGAGTATAGTCGGCTCCGCGGCGTTGAATGGCTTGGGAAACGGGACAAAATCCCGACTGGTGCAATCGGGCACCACCCGAATTTTATCAGGATTGAAATGGACGTGGCGCAATAACTCCCGTCGGGTGAATTCGGAAATGACCGTGACCAATCGCGCGCGCCGCATCGGAAGGGTGAACCAGAAGAACTTCAAGGCCGCCCGTCGCCACCCTCGCAGTCGCTCCAGGGACGCGCAATCGTGGATCGTCAGCAGGGTGCGCCGTTTGTCCAGCATCAGGGCCAGATAATGGACATCTCCCGTAATATGATTGATCTGCGATTGATTCTTTGCGGCATCCAGCATGTTTCCAATGCGCGGGAGAATTCCCTTGCTGAAATAGGGGCAAACATGCGGAAAACACTCCACCTTGCCGGGCATGGCAGTTCTAATGTCCGCAAAGAGCCTTTCGATGCTGACGTTTCCAGGCATTGCTTTGCGCTGGAAATGCACTACCCGGAGTTTTTCAGTCCTGGAAAGAACGGCCTGCAAAATCGAATTCTGCGCTGCCCGCGCGTCCTGGGGTTTACGGCAGGCTGTAATCCATCTGGCCCAAAGTACGCAAGTCGTCGAGGGCATTGGCTATGGCGGGCAGCGTTCCGGCGGTGATCCCTGAATCGGCCGCGGTCAAGTTGCCCACCAGAGTTGGCGTTGCCGCCGGATTCAGACTAAACACCGGACTATTGCCGTACCAGAATCCCCCAGCCAAAATAAGGTGAAGTGAAGGGGTGGCGGAGGACTGGAATATCGTGTGCGCTGGTTGACCGTAGAACAAGACCTCCCCGTAGAAAATCTGTCCCGCGTAACCCTGAATGTTGAAAACCGGGTTGGTCGTCACCATCTGCGCCTTTGGTCCCTCAATGGTCACCGTCCCAGGACTCTCATTGGTCGTGCCGGAAAAAACCGCAATTTGCTGGGAAGATTCGACGTAAAAATCGCTCATGACCAACGACTGATTGTCGAACACCTGCAGGGCCGGGGCGGTGATTGTCGCCATGCGCGAGAGAAAGCCCGTGGTGCCAGTCCGGCCCGTCGGGGAGCCTTCGATAGTCGCGGTTCCCTCATAAGAAGCCCGAAATAGCAAGGTCGCTTCGTCACAACCGTCGATCCGGAGGTTGCCTTGGACTTTCCGCGTCACCACCACGCTGCCCGCGGGCAGATGATCGAAATGGACGCCATGAGTATTCGGGGCCAGATCGTACATGCCAAAAACATAGATTCCATCCAGGGTCAATTGGCAAGGCGTACCCGGAGCCGAAGTAACCCAAATGTCGTCTCCATTACTCATCAGTCCGAAGTCATGATGGCCGGCACAAAAGTCAGCCAAGGTGACATTCTGGACATTAGAGACCGAGATGAATGGTGCCCCGGCTGGTCCGCGCCAAATCAACCCGCAGCGAAAACCGCTCCCTCCGACCATAAAGTTGCTGCCGGTCACCGACAGCGTTTGGGAAACCATATAGGCGCCTGTCGGCAGATAGGCCATCGCTCCCTGGCCATATTTGCTGGCGGCATTCAAGGCGGACTGGATGGCGATCGAGTCATCCGTTTGGCCATCGCCTTTGGCTCCAAAGTTCTGCTTCACATCAAAGATATTGCCTGGAACCGCAGCTGTTTGCGCAAGGAAACGCTGGTTTGCGTTCGTCAAGACCCCTGATTCCGTTCCATTCGGAATGCTATAAATCTGTTGTTGAGGGATGCCTGAAGCCAACATTTGGACCGGAGCAGGACGGTTGTTGCTCAATAGTAACTTTTGCGAACTGTAGGTCGCTTTGATCGGAAAAGAGTTGGACAATCCATTGGTAAAACCACAGTCGAAAACCAGCATCGGACTGCCGCAAGGAACAATAGCCGCGTCGGGAGCCGTCCAGTTGGCAACTTGACAGTCCTGCAAGGTGAACGGAGCGATGGTCCAGGCCGACAGAACAAAGTACTTTGAGCCGGTCGAAGTGCAGCGGCGTATTGAGCAGCCGTGTTCAGGGCTGACGCTAAAATCCGCTTGACTGCTATTCTCAAAATGAGAATTCCGCGCGTAGAAATTGCCATGATTAGCATATACTCCTGTGCCGCAATTCTCAAATTCGCAATGGTCAATGGTATTGTTGTAATCATTGAAGGCCAAAATGCCGATGGCTGTGCCGCAATTGGTAAACAGGCAGTTGCGGTAAAGGATTTCCGCGGAGGCGAGAACCTGGTTGTTGCCGATGCGAATGCCATAGCCGGTGAAGTTACGGTAAGCTTCATTGACGTGTTGCACTTCGGTTTCAAATGTGTTCGTCGCGGCATGGTCAAATCCAACCGCCGCCGTGCCGGAACCATCCCAACTTAAACCAATATAGCGGGTGTCGGGATTGCCGTCGCTCCAGAACATCACGCCGCCGTTGGTGCCGCCCCAGACGATACGGGTGTCCCGTCCGTTGCCGATCACCGTCGAGCCATAACCCGGGCCGTGCATTGCCAGGGTTTGGGTGATCCGATACGTGCCGGCCGGAATATAGACCGTTTTGCCCACGTTCGGGACGCTCAGAGCCGCTTGCAACGCCGCCGTGTCATCGGCGATGCCATCCCCGATTGCGACGGGAGAAACATTGGATTTAACATTTATCCAATCAGATCGCGGTTGCCAGTTCAGGCTCGGAATGTCCAGGGAAGCGGTGTTTGTGCCAGCGTAAGAGATACGCAAGTCGGTGGGAGCGGTGGGTACTGTAATGGATGACGCCGCAGGAGGATTTGTCTGGGCGAAAGCCGTCCCGACAATCGACACAATGAGAGGGAACAAGATCAATTGCTGAAACGCTGAAATGAGAAAACGCTGACATTCTGAAATGCGGAAAGAACATGAATACGACATAACCTTCATAAGCAGCAGGTTTGATGCCAACCGCAAACCCTGAAAAGAGAGTTATCAATGGTAAATGGACGAGACAAAGCAGAGATTGGAGGGATTTCGAAAAGTCGATGAGGGCAGCGGCCGAAATTCTGATTAGACAAGCGGCATCAGTACTTGGCCCAATAATATAGAGACTTGAGAAACTCGTTTTGAAAGGCAATCAGGCCTTCCTCGTGCAGCCACCAGTTGGTGAGTCCGTAATCTCTTGGTTGGATGGCGCGGACATGAACTTGAACGCCCACCCCATCCAATTCCTTGCGAAAAATCCAGCGGGCGCGGCGGGTGTGGGTGAGGTCGGTGGCGATCAAAATGGACTTCGCGCCATTGGTGGCAAGCCACATCCGCACCGCCCGCGATTCGTCATAGGTGCTCGCCACGCCATCGCCGACAGCCGTGATCGCTGTCTCGGGAACATTGTTGCTGAGAAGCACCCGTCGGGTGATCTCCCTCTCTGAAAGCACCAGACCCTGTTCTGCCAGCGGGTTAAGTTTGACATCCATGTAAAGGATGCGAGGCGCGACACCATCACGGTAAAGCCGCGCGGCTTCGAAGGGGCGAAGTTCCGGTTTGCCACCTAGGACCACAATCGCGTCGACGTTGGTCGGCGGGTCGTTGACCACCCACGACCGGGCCACTCCGGTAAGCAGGGGAGTGCGAAGGACATAGCAGACCAAAAGCAGGGCGAAGACAAAGGCCAACAACCAGGCGAGCCGGCGCAGGCAGCGGTGTTTAGTGGTAAGAGGCATGGGAAAAAGCAGCCTATCCGCCTAACTTTTGTTTCGGCGCGACAAGAAAATCAGCGGGCTGAGATAGATGGCAAAGGGCGCTGTTTCGAAACCAGCCTGACTAGCGGTCGTATCACCCGCCGGCACAGAGACATAGCCGACTGATGACGCAACAATTCGACCGTGCGGCGCAGCGGCCACACAAGCGATGCCGAAGGAAGATGTCGTGTTGAAAGATTCCCAATTTGCCCGTCGATCCTCTCGCTTACAAATTGCCCGACCAGCAACCGATTCGATTCTTTGCATTGCGCCCACCAGCTTGCGATGGATCGCTGCATAGCTCTCAATTCACCAAAATCTTTGGACAAAGTCTTGATGAGGCTTGCGGCCTGGGACCAGCTATAAACGGCCGGAATTGGATGCGAACCAAGCAATCGCTCGTGATAATGCATCCAAGGCCGCGCCTCGATGATCGGGATGCATCCCGCCTCAAGGGACTCATAGAAACGCCAAGTCTCCAGCACGGCATTTCCCATGGGACAAGGGGCAAACACCGTATCTTCCAAAAGGGCATGATACTGGGAAGGGGGCATTCGTTGCCCTCCTAGCGGACCTGCTGTGTAGGCATAAACAAATTGAGGTTCGATATGACGAAGCGCTTGCAGCATCTCCGGGCGCGATGATGCCTTTTGGTTGCCAAGGAAAGACCAGATGTATTTGCGGAACTCGGGCGGTTTGGACGCGGACCGCTGCGGCACGCCTCTCCCCCAGCCTAACGGGATGGTCAGAACCTCCGGGACGGTCTTGAACCAGGCTGTGTGATGAGTTCTCAGAACGAAGTCAAACCTCTTATACAAATCATAGCCACCAGCAAAATACTCATCACCCACATGGATCAATCCTTTCCCTTGGACGCGCCCAAGTTCCTTCAAAAACGAGTGCGGAACGCAGCGACGCAGGTTCTTGTTGGCGCTGATGACATATAAACTAAATGCTTCAACAACCTCGAATTTCTCGGCAAAGACCTCGCGTTGTATGATTGGCAGCAGGAGATAGCGCAGCCAGTCCTCTTCTCCAAGACCCCGGCTTGTCCACACCAAATTGACCCTCTTTGTCGCCTGATCGTCGTTCATCATAGACCCGCCAGTTACTGTTTACCCATTGTCCAATGTGAACAACGCATTTGAAAACAAGAGATGTCCCGATTCCGGCCGATATGCGGGATCATAATACCCTGCGAAGACAAATCCAAAGGGTTCCAACAGTTGACGCACCTCGTCGAAATGAACATGCTGCTCGGATCGCTTTGCGAAAGTAACCTCGGCAATGATATTTTGAATTCTTCGCGACTTCAGCAGTTCCGTTGCGCCGCGAAGAACTTCCAATTCAAAACCTTCAACGTCAATTTTTAGAAATGCGATCTGTTCCACGGAGAATTTTTGACAAACATCATCCAACCGGAGAATTGTCACCTGCTCCTGCTGTTCAGGAGGCGTATCTTCGCCAGCGATCTGGCTCATCTGGTTCATCGTGCAATTAACCTCATTGGAACGCAACGCTATTACCCGCGTCTCGTTTTTCGCCCCGAGAGCGGCCTGGTGGCAGATTACGTTTCGATAGTTGCGGCAATTCCTTTGCAATCGTCTGAAAATAGCCCCAATTGGTTCAAAAACATGAATTGCGGCCTCGGGAAATTCGAGGGCCAGCGCGACAGCGGATTCGCCAATATGAGCCCCAACATCAAACATGACACCACCTTTGCCATCCGCCCCGGCTCCCACGGCCCTAAGGGCTGGCCGATGCAACAAGACCGAAGTCAAGCGTGGACTGTTTACCAAAGAACGGAGCCGCATGCCGAGGAGTTTGTCCATCATTCGTTCCGCGTGAATGCGCCATATTGGGTTTATTCTCGATAAGTTGGTCATGTCTGTGGAGTTTGGAATAACCGATATCAGCTTTACCCTGAGACGCACTCCGTGCCGGTCGATTCGCGGGCGCTTATCTGTTTGGCGCTGCGATCTACTGACGGCCATCCGTCTGTTTCCATTGTAATTCCCGTTCTCTGATCTCTGAGTTCTGCCCTCTGCCCTCTGATCTCAGACTTCTGATCTCTGATCTCCGCCCCTGTCCTCTGTCCTCTGCTCCTACCCGCTCTTCCCCGCCGCGTAGTCCGCCTGTTTGTCATAGTAATAATTGCGCGCGGAGGCGTCGGCTCCGTTGAATATGACGCCGAGGACCCTGGCCTGGCGCTGGGCCAGCAGGTCGAGCGCTTCGCTCACGGCGCGGGCGCTGGAATGGCCGCGGCGCACGACAAACAACGTGCCATCCACCTTCGGCGCCAGACAACTGGCGTCGTCCGCGGCAAAGAGCGGGCTGCTGTCAATGAGCACGTAATCGTATTCCCGGCGCCATCGGGCCAAATCCTGATCGATACCGGAACCGAGGAAAAGGTCGCCCGGGTTGCCTGAGTGGGACCCACAGGAAATGAACGCGAAGTTCGGCAACGAGTCTTTCTGAACGACCTTTTCCGGTTCGCAGGTGTGAAGCAGCAGTTCCGCCAGGCCGGGTTCGCCCTGCATTTTCAGCAAATGATGCAGGCAGCCCCTGCGCAGATCAGCATCCACAAGCAGGACACGGGAGCCGGAATGAGCCAGTGTGCGGGCCAGATTGGCGGCGACGGTGGATTTGCCCTCGTTAGGCATGGCGCTGGTGATCAATAGGACTTTGGGCCGCTCATCCGCGGCCAGAAAGAGCAAGGCCGAACGAAGGCGGCGATAGGATTCGGCGTAAGTGTGCCGGGTGTCGCCCATTTCCAGCAGGCGCAATGGCTCTTTGCGCTTGCCGGTCACTTCCGGCAGCAGGCCGACGATGGCGTCTCCCAGAGCTGAATTCACATCGGTCGGGGAGGTGAAACGGTCATCGCGCTTCTCGATCAGGAAAACGATTCCGGCACCGAGGCCCAACCCGCCGAGGAAGGCCAGGACCGAAGCCATGATGATTTGCTTGTAGGAGCGTTTTGCGGGTGACGCGGACTCGAGGACGGCCAGGGTTTCCAAGTCGGTGTTCCGGGTGATATCCACGTTTTGGAGGAGCGTCGCCAAGTGATCAAACAGACTTTGGGAGCGAACCACATTCTGCTTGAGGCGCTCGGCTTCGGCAATGCGGCCGCTGGATTCAGTCACCTTGCTTTCCCAATCTTTGATGGAAGCGACGACGCTGTCAATCTTCATCTTGACGGCTTCCTGTGAAGCCACCAATTGATCATGATTCTGTCCCCGAAACATTTCGATGAGTTTCTCGCCGCGGGCGATTTCCGCGTCCAGGGCGACAATCCTGGGATGTTTGGGCCGGAGATACCTGCTCAGTTTCTCCCGCTGAATCTTGAGCAGTTCCACTTCCTGCCAGGGCGTCAACTGCGCATTGCTGGCGCCGGAAGGGCCGGTTGAACCCAAGGTTTTCATGAAGTCAACCGGGTCCCGGCCGCTGGAGTTAAATCCTGGCGTGGCCGCCTTTTGCTCCAGCGCGGTGGCCTGCAGCAGTTGAGATTCCAGTTGGAGATCGGAGAGTTCGGTTTGCAGTTTTTCGAGGTAGCCTCCGGCGATGGTGCCCTCCTCCTGCAAAATGGCCAAATTATTCGTGCGTTGGAATACCGTCAACTCTTCCTGGGCGGCCCGCAGATCCTTTTCCCGAGCCTCAACTTGCGCCGAGATGGAAGCGGCCGTCTCGCCTGATACCAACTTGCGAACCGTCTTTTTGTACTCCAGGTATCCCGTCATAAGGGCATCCAGAAAGTTCTGGCTGTAGTCCGCATCCGCGCTGGTGGCGGTGATGACGAAGACCGTGCTTTTGGGGGCCTCCTTGAAGCCGAGAATGACTTTCAGCGGAAGACCGTCTTTGCCGACCGGGACGGCGTTGGTCCCCTTGTCCCGCAAACGTTCCAACGTCGCTTGCATCATTCGGACGCTCTTCAACAACTCGATCTGTGTGCCGATGTAAGTAGTCGCGTCCTCCGTGAAAAGAACGCCTTCCGACAAATGAAGTTTCTCGGTTTCATACATCGAGGCGGAGGAAACGTAAACCGGGGGCGTCCATAAAATGAAGCCGACGGCCGCGCCGCTCGCGAGCAGCAGGGTAAGGAGCGGAACCCACCAATACTTCCGGAGAAAAACAAAGAACCTCCGCACGCCGCCGGACGAGCCGCCCGCGCCGTAATCGTCCATTGGACCCAGGGATGACGAGTCCTGATTCGGCGGCATTGGAGTTAAGGCGTTCACGGGAATTATGCCGCTTCCGATCCTATGCCGCGCGCGGCTGCTTAGAACTCTCAAGTTCCTTCGAAGACGGCAGGATTCGATGATTGCCGACGCGGCATAATTCAGAGGCTCTCCAGGTAGGCGAGCAGCCGA
>Ga0224555_1000738_pt1 | contig 49755 bp, 37 predicted proteins | sample 714S23034metaG_FD_180687 | JGI IMG/M metagenome (GOLD analysis project Ga0224555, IMG submission 180687) | Peat soil microbial communities from Stordalen Mire, Sweden - 717 S2 30-34 | ecosystem: Environmental > Terrestrial > Soil > Wetlands > Peat | place: Sweden: Norrbotten County, Stordalen...
CGTGCCAGTCGCCGCTGAAACACAGCGAGTAGCCGTATAAGTACCAGATCACCGTCGTCCAGCCCATCGAGACAAAACTCTGAATCATGATGGCGAGCACGTTCTTGCGCCCGACCAGGCCGCCATAGAAAAATGCGAGGCCGGGTGTCATCAGCATGACCAGGCTGGTGCATAGAATCATGAAACCGGTATTACCAGTATCGAGATGCAGCATTGAAGTTTCTCCAGGGAAAAAAATTAGAAGGCATGCGAGAGTCTGCGGTTCGAATCAAGCAACCACATCCTTAACTGCACAGGCCGATGCGGCGCGAACGGCCGGACCTGTCCAGCATTCTTTGCTGACCACTAGAAACGTGAAAACGAGGAACTCGCGTGTACTGCCGGGGCTGGAAGTGAAGAAAATGCCAGCGCTCTCCGGCGGCACGCTGACTCAAACTATGAGAACCCGCCAGTTCCTCCTTCCCGTAAGAGAGTATGTTTTGGCGAGCGCCAATTCCGTGAGGCCTGTCACGGTTGGTTGTGACGCACACCACTGTTTGCGGCGATCCATCCTTGCCGGTGGAGAGCCGGGCGCCCCCGTCCGGCCGCCAAAGTGCTGGCGGCGAAACGCCCGTCCCACACCGTGTTCACGCGACCTTTGGCGGCCCGTCGGGACGGTTTACGCGAGCGCCAGCCGCAGGGGATGCTGGCTCCATCCTTTCGGTTTATGTGCAAATCTCAGATTTTGTGACGAAAGTGCTGATTCGCAAGCGGTTCCGCCCATTGGTGCCGAAACAAGAGGTAACCAACTTAGAAACATAGCGTTAGCAACGTCGAGATGGTGCCGAAATATCACCACCGGACGGTCGGTGTCGTGGGATTCCGGGGTCTGTCCTTCTCATCCACAAACTTTTCCACAGGCTAGAGGTGTCTCAGGGTCGGGATTTTAGCGGACTTTGGGAGGGGACAGCTCGCCCCGGCCCATTGTAGAGACGGGGCTTGCCCCGTCTCCGCCGACAGGCCCGCGACTGTCGGGCCACGCGATCCTACTCGCCCGGTTCGTTGTTGCCTTCGATCAGATTCCCAAAGCGCGTGGAATTATGCATAAACGCGAGATTGAACTTACCGATGGGGCCGTTGCGCTGCTTGGCGATGATGATTTCGGCACGGCCCTTGAGGTCGGGGTCGTCCTGCTTGTAGAGCTCTTCGCGGAAGATGAACATAACCACGTCGGCGTCCTGCTCAATCGACCCCGATTCGCGCAGGTCGGAGAGCTGCGGCCGGTGGTCGCCGCCCCGGCTTTCCGGAGCGCGGCTGAGCTGCGACAACGCGAGCACGGGCACCTGAAGTTCCTTGGCAATGGCTTTCAGTCCGCGCGAAATGGAGGAAACTTCCTGCGTCCGGTTCTCGAAGCGCTTGCTGCCGCCGGACATGAGCTGCAGGTAGTCGACGACCAGCAGGTCAAGCCGTCCTTGCGATTGTTTCAGGCGGCGGGCCTTGGCGCGCATCTCGCTCAGCGAAATGCCGGGCGAGTCGTCGATGAAAATTGGCGCGTTCGAGAGCTCCTCCATCGCGCGCACAATTTTTTTCATGTCGTCGCCCCAGAGCGACCCGGTGCGCATCTTGTGAGCGTCGACGATGGCGCGCGAACAGAGCAGCCGTTGCAGCAGCGCCTCACCCGACATTTCGAGCGAGAAGATGCCGACCACCTTGCCGTCGTCAATAGCGGCGTTCTCGGCGATGTTCATCGCGAACGCGGTCTTGCCCATCGAAGGCCGCGCCGCCAGAATCACCAGGTCGGACTTCTGGAAGCCGCTCGTCTTCTCGTCGAGCTCCGTGTAGTGCGTGGCCAGCCCGGTGATGCGCTGTCCGCGTTGCAGCAAAGCATCGACCGAGCCGAACGAGTTGCGGACGATCTCCTTGATTCCCTGAAAGCCCTTGCCAATCCGCTTCTCAGAGAGCTGGAAGACGGCAGCTTCGGCGTCGTTAAGAATTTCGTCGGCGGGTTCAGCCTGCTCGCTGGCCTTGGCAATGGCTGTATTGGAGACGTTGATCAGCCCACGCAGAATGGCCTTGTCGCGGACGATTCGAACGTAGTGCTCGATGGAAGGCCGGTCAGGCACGCCGTCCAGCAGGCCGGAGATGTAGCCGACATCGCCGACCGCTTGCAGATCCTTCTTCTGCTCCAGTTCTTCGACCAGCGTGATGATGTCAATCGGCCGCGAAGATTCGGCCAGATCCATCATCCGCGAATAAATGCGCCGGTGCGAGTCAATGGAAAAGTCTTCCGGCTTAAGGTGCTCGGCGGCATCGTTGAAGGCGTGATTATCAAGCAAAACCGCGCCCAGGATGGAGCGCTCGGCTTCGAGGTTCGACGGTAAACGTCCGACGCTGGTTTCGAGAGTGGCCACAATATTTAAGTGAGTGCGTTGCATCGTAACCTTTTTCCGCCTGTGGACGTATGAGGAGCCAGCAGGAAAACCGGTCCGAAATAAAAATTTCTTCGGGCGGCATTCTCTCCCTGTAGAGACGGGGCTTGCCCCGTCTCAGTAACTACGGAGAACCGTGCATCCACGGGACAGCCGACACCTGCACCGCAGTATGCCACAAGGCGAATAAAAAGCAAATATTTCGCTTGGTGCAACCCAGGGCAGGCAGTCGTTAGTGAGATCGCGAGCACTCCTGAATAGACGGAGCTGTACGCCTGCGAGCACGCTTGTTAGGATGGAACGTTGCGAGTCAGATAACAACACGCACGGGCTTCGGTGTGTCGGATCGTCGCGCAGCACCCCTCGCGCAGAATTTCAGGGGAGGTGAGTCAGCATGGGTCGGTGCTTTCGGTTGTTTCTTCTCCTGCTTCTTCTGCCACTCGCTGCTGTGTCGGGGCAAAACACTGCAACGCCCCAACCCGTCCAATCAGAGCCTGCCGGGTCGGCCCAAGTCCAGACACTTCCGGCATCGGGCGGCACCGACCGCCGAATAACACTCGACGTGCAGGTGACGGACAAATCCGGCAAACCCATTCGCGGCCTGCAGGAGCAGGACTTCACTCTTCTGGACGATAAACAGCCGCAGAAGATCGTTTACTTTCATGCCGTGGACGTTGGAGCGACCGCGACTGCCGATCCGCCCGTTGAAATCGCTCTGGTCGTCGACGCCATCAACGCTTCCTCGCAGTCCCTCGCTTACGAGCGGGACGCGGTCAAGAAGTTTCTACTCCAGAATGGCGGCAAGCTCGCGTGGCCAGTGTCGCTCATCATTTTTTCCGAAGCTGGAACCAACTTCAGTAATTCCTCTCGCGATGGCAATGCTCTGGCGGACGCATTCAACAAGTACCCAATTGGAATGCGGTCCCCTACTCGGTTTCAGGACGGCTACTATGGTGCAACAGAACGCATTGACGTTTCGCTCAAGGCGCTCAGCTCAATTGTGACGAACGAGAAAGCGCAACCCGGCAGAAAACTGGTGATTTGGATTGGCCCCGGGTGGCCGTTGCTCTCGCAAACGTACAATCGCCTTACCTCGAAAGATGCGCAGCAACTCTTTAACTCGATCGTGAACGCCTCCACCGAGCTCCGGCAGGACCGCATCACTCTCTGCAGTGTTGACCAACTCTTTCCCTGGAATGCGGGTGGAGCGCGGATTACGTATTACGAGAACTTTCTGAAAGGCGTACCCTCGCCGTCGCAGGCGCTTCCCGGCGACATGGGTGTGCAGGTACTTTCAGCCCAGAGTGGCGGGCGCGTCTTAAATTCGTCCAACGACCTCACCACCGCAATCGCAAACTGTGCGGCGGATGCCGATGCTTTTTACGTCCTCTCGTTCGACAGCCAGCCAGCGGACAGGCCGACGAGTACCACGCCCTTCAGGTTACCGTCGATAAGCCGGGGATGACGGCTCGCACGCGCACCGGCTACTACGCCCAGCGCTAAATCGCCGCGCGGGTGCCCCGCCCTCCGCCGGCACAAACCATGCAGGGGGTGCCCCATCCTTCGCGTGCTTTTCGCGAAGGGTGGGCCGGAGGTCTGATAGCACAATGGGACTTTCGCTTCGCGCCGCCAGACTGCCCCGAGTGTCGTGCGTTTCGAGACGTAGGATGCCGCGGGCGTTCCCACTTCTGCAATCCGACGCCTGGTCTTTTTCATCACAAACCACCTGTGTTCGCCATCACAGACGTCCAACCCGCCGTGCGCGATAATAGAAATCTGATTGGGGCAGCTAGACGTGTGCCGATCTCCCAAGACGGCCCTCGAAGCTGCCCCAAACCCATTTTCAGAGCTCTTTGACAACCTAAGTTGTTGGTTCTCAAAGACTTTAGCTGTAAGTCCTTTAAACTCAAAGACCTGGCGGGAATTTCTCTCTAATCCTATGATTCTAAAAGACTGGGGGGAGGGGGGGTACCCAGTACCAACCGGTAAAAAGGCAAAAAAAGAGAAAAGAGACAGACGTTCGGGAATAATGCGGTTCTAGATCGCCCGATGACCCGATGGTCAGATCACCCGATCCGCCTACACCCGTAACTCCACCACCGTGGCGCCGCCGCCGCCCTCATTGGCAGGGGGTTCGGTAACCGACTCCACGTGCGGGTGCTTCTGCAGATACTGGCGAAGGGCTTTCCGCAAAATGCCCATGCCGCTGCCGTGGACGATGCGCACCCGCGGCATGCCGGCTAGAAAAGCTCGGTCCACGAATTTTTCGACTTCGCTGGTGGCTTCGTCCACGGTGCGACCAATGACGTTGATTTCGGTGGGCATGTTGAGGGCGCTCGTTTCGCCTTGCAGCGAGACGCTGATGCCGCGGGCGCGAGCAGCTTGCACGGGTGAGTCGTTGGCGCGCGCTTGCACTTCGGCAATATCTTCGCGGGCGATGCGCATCTTCATCGAGCCGATCTCGACATCGAAGTGATTGTCGCCAATTTTCTTTTTGACGATGGCGGCGCGGCCCATCGACTTGAGCTTCACGGTGTCGCCTTCGGAGACGTGCTTCACCAGGCTGGGCTGGGCGTTTGGGTCTCCGCGATCGGCGCCGGTCGCGTGCGCGACTACGGTGGCGTCGAACTGCTCGCGAAATTCGCGGCGCATTTTGGCGATGCGGCGTTCGGCGTCTTTCGATAATTTCTGCGCGGCGGCGCGGTCCTGCACGGCGTTCACAGTCTCGCGCGCCTGGTATTCGAAGTCGCGGAAAAGGGCTTCGAGCTTCGTCTCCATCTCGCGAATTTTGGCTTGCTGTTCTTTGCGGCCCTCGCTCGCGAGCTGCGATTTCTCGCGCTCGAGTTCCTGCTCGCGGGCTTTCATGCGGGAACGCTCGGTTTCGAGATCGCGAAGGTCGGAGTGCAGGCGGTCGAGGAAGCGCGCTACATCTTGAGTTTGCGAGCCCAGGCGCGAGCGAGCGGAAGCGATGATTGCCGGATTCAGTCCGAGCCGTTGCGCGATGTTGATTCCAGCGGATGCGCCAGGGACGCCGATCTTCAGTTCATAAGTCGGTTGCAGCGTAGTCTCGTCGAAGCCGACCGAGGCGTTGATCACTCCCGCGGTATTTGCGCCATAAACTTTGAGCGACGTGTGGTGCGTTGCGATCGCGATCATGCATCCGACTTGGCGAAAATGCTCGGCGATCGCAACCGCCAGCGCCGCGCCTTCTTCGGGATCGGTCGCGGAACCGAGTTCGTCGAGCAGCACCAGCGAATTCGCGGTCGCAGTGCGCGAGATGAAATCGATGTTGGTGACGTGCGCCGAAAAGGTCGAGAGATTCTGCTCGATCGATTGATAGTCGCCGATGTCGGCGAGAATGGCGTCGAACACCGGCATGTCGGCGCGATCCGCGGGCACAGGGATTCCGGACTGCGCCATCAGAGCGAGCAGGCCCAGCGTTTTCAGGGAGACGGTTTTGCCGCCGGTATTGGGTCCGGTGATGACGAGTTGCCGATGGTCGCCTTCGAGCTCGATGGTGATGGGGACAATCTTCCCGTTCTTCAGTTTCAGGTTGCGCTCAAGCAGCGGATGGCGCGCGTGATGGAGGAGCAGGCGAGCTCCGCTCGAAGTTTCAGACAAGGTTACAGCTACGCAGTTGTAGTCTTCGGCGAAGCGGGCTTTGGCGAACTGGAGTTCGAGTTCCGCCAGAATGTCGGCCGCGGCCAGAATGGCGTCGGCGTTCTCTCCGATCTGGCGCGTCATTTCGAGGAGGACGCGATGGACCTCGGCTTGTTCTTCATCGAGCAGGCGCACCAGTTCGTTGTTCTGCTCGATGGTTTCGAGCGGCTCGACGAAGACGGTCTGACCGCTGGAACTGGCGCCGTGCACTACGCCCTGCACCCGGCGCTTCTGCTCGACTTTGATGGGGATCACAAAACGCTCGCCGCGGATGGTGATCAGTTCGTCCTGCACGGTGCCGCCTTCGGCGAGTTTCCGCAGGTAGCCGCGCAGCGATTCCTGGATCTGACGCTTCTGCTTCTCGATCTCACGCCGAACGCGGCTCAGTTCGGGAGAAGCGCGATCGTCGAGCGTCCCGTCCGGCAGGATCTTGTTGCGGAACCCGCGCAGGAAGTCTGTGAAATCCTGGATGCCGGCGGAAAGGGCGGCGACGGCGGCCCACTCGGAACGCATGGCGGCTGGCGGCTGACGCACGATTTCGCGCCACTCCGCTCCGCGGTCGGCGACGAGGACAACGTCGCGGATCTCGGTGGTCTCAAGTGCGGCTCCGGCAATGCGGGATTTTTCGATCAGCTTTTTGATTTCGGGCAGGCCCATGAATTCGAAACGTCCGCCCACACGCCGATACTCGCGGATTTCCGTGGTGAGCTGCTGCTGGGTTTCAATCCATGCGCGGTCGAGCGAAGGCAGAAGTTCCGCGATGCGGCGCTGGCCCAGAGGTGAAGAGGCGTAGCCGGCGATCAAGTCGCGCAAAGTCTCGAACTCGAGCAGGCGCGAACTGGTGTGGGTCACGGGATTGGGCACGAACGGCATGCGTTTTGACGTTACGTTTTGAGGGCGCGTTTTTATGGAGCTTTTTTATGTTACAACGCTGCGCGAATTTCTGTTGGCGATGATGATGATGATTCGGGGCGGCCTGCGGTGTAGAATCGGGAGCGCCGGATCGTTGTCCCTGCGATGTAACTTCCGGCGGACGGCCCCGTAGCTCAATTGGATAGAGCATCAGACTTCGGATCTGAGGGTTGGGGGTTCGACTCCCTCCGGGGTCGCCATCCGAAAAGCCGGTTTGCCATTTCTGCGGACGTCCCTGCGAACATTCCCACAAACGATAGTTTCAGTCCATAGTTGGCACTTGCACTCTGGTTACTTGCCGCCGGTCCGGTTTCGCGGTGAAATGGCGCTTGCGGAGCGAATTATGTTACGTGTTTTTGGGTTTCTGGGCACGGTCGTCACCATGGCGATCGGCATGTATATCTACTCCCTGCAGGTCAGGACGCTGACTCCGGGCGCGGGGAGCGGCAATCCGGAAGAAGTTGCTACCATCACGGGCGTGAAGAATGACCTGATCGGCATCGCTAATGCCGAGCGTGGGTACCTGGCGTCGCAAGGGAAGTATGCCTCGCTCGACGAGCTGATTTCAGGCAACTACATCAGCATCAAGAGCGAGCGCCCTCCATACATTTACGATGTTGAAATCAATTCCGGCAGCTTTCGGGCGACTGCGACTCGCACCACCAAAGGCGCTCCGGCGCAGCTCTGGATTACCGAAAGCATGCAGGTTCAAGCGTCAGATTGAACGGTGAGAATTGGGCCGTCCCTCCGGGACTTGACTCACATCTCCCACTTTTCCCAGCGCTGAAGCGCTGGGCTAAGCTGGTTCGCCCCTGCGGGGCTGGATCTATGAGACCAGTTCCAGAGTGTCGCCTCGCCACGGCGCGGGTCAGGTTTTTTTCCAGTCAGTTAGGGACATTAGTTCGTCCATGATTTCCTGCAATCTTTGCAGTCGCCGTTGCTGATCGGAAGCTCCGATCATTTTTTTGCCCCCTTGCAGGTAGAGGCGGTTTGCTTCACTGATCTCCGCGATTTCTGCTCGCAACTTTCCAACGCGCTCTTTGACGGACTGCGGCATAAAGATAGGCTAGCGAGCATTTCACACTTTTGTAAAGTTGTTTTCAAAGATGGTTGCTTTGTGCGGGGCCGTTTGCTCCCCACCCCCGCTGGGCGATATATTTAGCGGGCATCCTGTTTTGAGTTTTATGTTCACTGACTTTAGTGCCACCGACCGCTGGACCAAGAAGCAAGTACACTGCCGCTATCAGGCCCTGATTGTGGCCATCGCCACCCGCCACGCCGATGCGGTGGATATCAAGTTCCTGGTCGACGGGCGCCCGGTCTGCGTCGCCCTGCCGCACCCAGCCTGGGTCGAATACAAGGAGCGCACCGGGAGGCTGATCACCGATTCGTTGGCGAAGGAAATCGCCGGCCATTTTCTAAAGACGGCGCTGGAATCGGGCGAAGGCTTAGGTCGCGAAATGTATTCGCTTACCATCGCGGAGACTCTCAAGCACCTGGAGGGCGTCGTGGCGCAGGTCGAGCCCCCGCTGGCTGCAACCCTCTAAGCGCTCGGCAGCCTCTGCGTTTCGGCGGTGAACCGGTCTCTGTGCTTAAATCTAAGACATGTTCGCACGGAAACTCCGCGTGGAATACGAGCACGAAGGGAAGCTTCAGCCTTGTCCTTTGAAGTGGCTCGACAATTTCAGCATGCGCAACTTCACGAACGCGTCGGTTTTTGACGATACGCTGCCGGTGGCTGACGGGCGCCTGGAAATTGGAACGCATGTCCCGCTCGATCAACTGCGGGAGGCGATGGAAGACTGGTTTCGCCGCAAGAGCTATTTGCCGAAAGATGCCACCCTGGTGCTGACCCTGACTTAGGGATTGTCTGATTAAGTCTTCGTGGGCATCTTGAGCAAGTGGGCAAATAAGCGGACGATCATGCCATCGAAGCGGGTGCCGCTCAGCTTTGCCAATTCCGCCATCGCTTGCTCGTCGGTTTTGGGAGGAGCAAAAGAGCGATCGCTCGTCATGTTCACGTAGGCGTCGGCGACGGCGACGATACGGCCATACAGCGGTATATTCTCGCCCTTCAATCCGAGAGGATAGCCGCTGCCGTCGAAGGCTTCGTGATGCGATTCGATGGCCTGGGCGACGCGCTCGATTTCAGGAATCGCCCGTAACACCTCTGCCCCTACTTGCGGGTGAGTCTTCATCACCGCGAATTCGTCTTCCGTAAGATGGCCCGCCTTGTTAAGGATGCGCTCGGGGATGAACAGCTTGCCCACGTCATGCGCCCGCGCCGCAAAGGTGACGTCTTCCACTTCCTGCGCAGAGAGGTTGAGCCCGCGCGCGATAATCCCGGCATAGTGCCCGCATTGCTCGCCATGTCCCGCACCGGTGTGCTCCCTCAGTTCGGCGGCGCGCGACAAGGCTTCGACGGCCTCCTTCAGCGCACCCTTATCCGCATCATCCTCGTGTCCGCACAGCTTGCGAAGCGTGCTGACCAGCTCTTCGAGATGCTCCGGCCCATTATGCTCGCGCTGCAGAAATCCTTCGACATAACCAGAGACCAGCTGCCGCTGCACTGCGGAGCGTTCGCCGAAAGCATCGGAGGTGGAAACCTGATTACCGCCTGCGTGCTTGGCTACGTACATGCCTGCATCAGCCACGCGAATCAGATCCTCCATGGAAAATCCGTGAACGGGGAAACTGGCGACGCCGAAACTGCCGGTGATATGGTGCTCTTCGAGCATCGGATCGGTGGCCAGCCATAGCCGCAATCTCTCCGCCAGCACTTGTGCCTGCTCGATGCCGGTCTCGGGCATGAGGATGATGAATTCGTCTCCGCCGTAGCGGGCAACCACGTTGGATTGGCGGCACTTCTGTTCGAGCAGCCGGCCCACGCGCGCCAGCACCAGATCGCCTTCGAGATGGCCGAGCGAATCGTTGACCTCTTTGAATTTATCCAGATCGATCAGCACCACCGAGAACGGCCGGCCGGAGCGGGACGCGCGCTTCCACTCCGAGCTCAGCGCTTCCCAGAAAAAACGTCTGGTCTTGATGCCGGTCAACCCATCCGTGATCGATTGCTGCTGCAGCTTCTGGAAGACGAAGGAGTTGTGCAACGCCGTCGCCAGAAGATCGGCCAGCGTATTCAGGATCAGAACATCCTGAGGCGCGAACGCATTCTCATCGCGGCTCTCCACGTTGAGCACGCCCAGCAGCGACTCGCCGTAACTGATCGGCAAGCAGAGGACCGCGCGCGACTCCGGCAGCACCCCGGCGAGCTGTCCCGGGCCGGCGTTTTGCACCAGCGCGCTCACGCCGGTGCGCGCGACTTTTCCCAGAACTCCACTGCCCACCGCGATCCGGCGGCCCAGGGTTTGCGATGTCGTTCCCGCCTCGGCTTTGATCTCGATATCCTTGGTGGCATAGTCCATGATGCCGATGCCGATGTGATCGTAGCGGAAGTTTTTCTGGATCTCGCGCACGATTTCGGCCATCATCTGCTCGGCGTCTTCGCTGGAGATCGCCATCTTCGAAATGCTGTTAAGAAACGCGAGATGCCGGGCGCGGCGCTGCTCCTCGGTAAACAGGCGCGCATTCTCGATCGCCACCCCCAGTTGACCGGCGGCGGTTTGCATGACCTCAAGATCCCTGGCCAGGAACTGCGATTCCCGCTCCGTACTCAGCGCCGCCATCACTCCCACCGGTTTGCCGCCCAGAAAAATAGGCACGGCACAAAACGACCGGGCCGGTCGCGGAGGCACGAAATCGACTCCCAGTTTTGACCGCGTCTCTTCCAGGTCGGACTCGATCAGCAGCGGCTCCCCCGTTCTGATGATGTGCTCGGTAAATCCATTGCCGACCTTGCGCGAGCGCTTGGGAAGAATGATGCCGCCTTCGATCTCCAGTTCGAAGAGAATCTCATCTTCTTCCTGAAACGCGATGTAGAAAGTGCTGGTGTCGAAAATCTGGCCCAGTTCGACATGCACCGTCCGCAGCACCTCGTCCTGGTCGAGATGAGAACTGATGGCCTGCCCGATCTCGGTGAGCAGTTCGTATTCCTTGGTTCGCCGCTGCGCTTCGTGCATTACGACATAGTTTTCCAGGGTAAGCGCGATCTGCAGTGCCAGCCCGATGAGCAACCGCAAATTCGAAGAGCCGAACATCCGGTGTTCCGCGTGCGGAAACAGAAGGACTCCGAAGTTATGCTCCCTCGTCTGCAGGCTGACCGCCATCAGGTCGGTGATTCCCTCCGCCAGCAGCGCTTGCTTGCAGGCCTCGAACTTTCCTCCCGAAAGCGCCGGCAGAGGCTCTTCCAGTTCCGCGAAACCTCTGAACGTGACCACTCCACCGCGTCGATAGACAAGCTCGGCGATGTAATCCCCGGCCTGCGTCTTTTGCAGCTTTTCCAGAAACTCCGGTGAAAAGCCTTTTTGTACCGACGGCAACGTGCCGCGCCACTGCTGCGAAACAAAAAAGACGGCGCGGCGCGAAGGCAGGGGCGCCACTAACCGCTCCACAAAATTCTGCATGCTGGGGACAAGGTCCGATGCGGAAAGCAAGCGGCGCGGATCGACCCCTAGAGTCGAAAACGCCAACGCGTTTTCCTGCACCGCATTGCGCTCGTTTTCAAACAGCACCATCACCATCGCAATAGCCAGCAGCATCTGCGGAATCGGCCCCAGGAAACCTCCCAGCTGGCCAACCACATCGAGGAAAGGTTGACGGAACTGGCCCGCATACATCAGCGCCGCCCACAGCGCCAGCGAAAACGCAAGCGTCCGGAAGGCCACGGAATTCCTGCGAAACGCGAAACGGTAAAAATGGAACGAGCAATACAGAAGCATCGACGCCAACCCCACTTCCAGCCGCAAATAGATCGGCACCGGAGTCGCTTGCTCGCTGAATACCCCGCTCGCCATTTGCGCCCGCAAGCTCACATAGGCGAGCAAAATGCCGATCACCGTCAGCGCCACGTCATACCACTTCAACTGGAACGGTTCCTTCATCAGCCGGGTCGAGATGAAGATGCAAATTGCCATCGCCACCAGCAGCAGCGAGCTCAGAAAAAACAATAACGCGGAAGGACCCTGAAAATACGCCACCGCCTTTAGCGCGTAGTGCAACGTGTATGCCGCCCAGGCCAACTCCCACGCGCGAAAATAGCTGTGACGGTTCTGCTCGTATAGGTATCTGAAGACGAAAAACACCAGCAGGGCTACGGCCCCAGGAATCAGCACCAGACCTGTGGCAACGCTATGCATGGTTCAATGCTTCCTCATCATTCGCAATTGTGGCCCGGATGGAACTCTGGTCGGCCTAATCCTGTCACACCAGAGAGATCTAAACAACAGGCGTCTTCCGGCAGGTTCCGCCCTGGGCACGGCGTTTCCAAAAGTATCTGCTTATGAGATGCGATGCCGCTACAACGATCTTCTGCCGAAAAGTTACCTTCGTAACCCGTTGGTAACCCATCTCTCTACAGGCGAAATGGCATACGAATCCTAATCCCCCCGGCTTCTAGAGCCAAAGCCCCAATCCCGCTATACTCAAAAGTTATGCTTCGCGTTCGATTCGCTCCGTCTCCCACAGGGTTTCTGCACGTCGGCAGTGCCCGCACCTTCATTTTCAACTGGCTCTATGCCCGTCACAACGGTGGAACCATGGTCCTGCGGCTCGATGACACCGATGTCGAGCGCAACACCGACGCCTCCGTCAACTCCATCTTCGAAGGTCTGCGCTGGCTCGACCTCGGTTGGGACGAGGAATACAAGCAATCCGAACGCCTGGCCCTGCATCGCCAGATCGCCGACGCGATCTTTCAGAAGGGCCTGGCTTACCGCGACTTCACACCCGCCCACACCGGCGAAAGCGAGAAGTCCGGCGCCAATCAAACCTGGCTTTTCAACCCTGGCATGCGCGAACTTTCCCCCGCCGAAAGCGACCGCCGAGCCGCAGACGGAGAGTCCTTCGCCCTCCGCTTCCGTGTTCCCCGCGGCGCCGGCGAGCAAGTCCGCTTCACTGACGCGGTCTACGGCGAGCAAATCAAGTCCGCTGACGACGTCGAAGACTTCGCGCTCCTCCGCTCCGACGGCATGCCCACCTATCACCTCGCCTCCTGCGCCGACGACATCGATCTCCGTATCAGCCACGTCATCCGCGGCCAGGATCATCTCTCTAACACCTACAAGCACGTGCTCATTTTCGAAGGCGCGGGCGCCAAGCCGCCGCAGTTCGCGCATCTTCCGCTGCTGGTCGCCCCCGACGGATCGAAACTTTCCAAGCGCCGCCATGGTCCGGTGGTCAGCGTCACCACCTACCGCGACGCCGGATTCCTTCCGGAAGCGTTCATCAATTTCTTATGCCTGCTCGGATGGTCGCCAAAAGACGATCGCGAAAATATGACCCGCCAGCAACTGATCGATGTGTTTTCCCTCGAAGGCATCAACCGCGCCAACGCCGTCGTGAATTTCAAGGAGTCCGCTGCAACCCCCGAAGAGACTTTCGACCCCAAAGCCGTCTGGCTGAACGCCGAGCACATCCGCGGCCTTTCGATCGACGACCTCAGCGCTCGCCTGATTCCAATTGTCCACGCTGCCGGATTCCCAATCACGCCGGAGAAAATGCACGCCATCACCCCGCTCATTCGCGAGCGCATCAAACTTCTGCGCGATGTCCTCACCGCCGCCGACTTTTTCTTCGTGGACCAGCTTCCGCCCTACGATCCAGCCGAACTCATTCCGCAAAAGGGCGACGCCGCCATGGCGCTCAAAGTTCTAACCCGCGCTCGGGAAGTTCTGGCGCAAACTGAATTCAAGCACGATCCCTTGAACCAAACCCTCCGCGCTGTCGCCCAGGAGATGGGCGTAAAAGCCGGACAAATGTTCCAACCCATCCGAGTGGCCGTCTGCGGCCGGAAGAATGCCCCGCCATTATTCGAGACGCTGGAAGTGCTGGGGCGGGAAACAACCCTGAAGCGGATCGATCAGGCAATTCAGAAGACCGTATAGGTTGGCGTTTGTGAGGAAAAGCCGGGCATCAGATTGCAAAAGTGGGAACGCTCACGGCATCCGCACTTGGCACTTGTGACGAACCGAGGTTAAGGATGAAGGAACCGTCGGGAGGCGGCCCAGCGGCGCTTTTGGCCGAGCCTTCTTCGGTTCGCAATGCATCTAACGGAGTGAGCTGCTTAACGGAGTTTTACCCTGATTCTTAGCCGAGTTCTTTTCTTCGCGCTGTTTCTTTTAGTGGTCTGCGCCGTCCAGCGATTCTGGTTTGTGCGGGCGTGGACCACGATTGGTGCGTTCTCGAATGGGCGGTGGCGTTTCGGGTTGCGCGCCGGACTGGCCGCAGTCGCCGCTACGCTTGCTGCTACGCTGCTCGATCCGCTGCTTGTCCGCGCGCTCTCGCGCCTCGGCTTCGGCAGCATCAGAATTGGCGGTTTGAATCTGAGCAGTCTGAATCCGGGCAATACGCTCACCACATTTTCCCGCTTGTGGCTGATCGCTTCATTCTTTGCTTTCGTGGCCGTCAAATCGGTGGGAGCGATCGAGTGGATCACGAATGTCGCGGCCCGGCTTCGCCCCGGAGCAGTAGCCGGTGAGTTCAGTCCCTCGCGCCGGACGTTTTTCCAATACGCCGCCTGTCTCGCCGGAAGCGCTCCATTCCTCGCCGCGACTTATGGATTTGCCGCCGAGCGTTTGCACTACACCATCCGGCGCGTCGATGTGCCGGTCGCCAATCTTCCTCCGGAGCTGGACGGGCTGCGCATCGCTCAGCTCAGCGACATCCACATTGGCGACTACATGCCGCCGCACGAAATCGCGCGCGCCGTCGACATGGCGAACGGGCTGCAACCCGACATTTCTTTTGTTACGGGAGACTTTGTCTCGAGTGAAGGCGACCCGCTCGACGTTTGCATTACCGAGTTGAGCCGGCTGCGCGCGCCGCTCGGCGTCTGGGGATGCAATGGCAATCACGAAGTTTATGCCGGAGTCGAAGAGGACGCAAAACGCCTCTTCCGCGAAAAGGGTATGCGGCTGCTGCGCGCCGAGGGCGCGGCCGTCGAGCACAACGGAGCGCGCTTCAATCTGCTGGGCGTCGACTACCAGCGCGACCACATGGTGAGCGGCGAGCATACCGACCCACGATTAATGTTGCGCGAGATCGAGCCTTTGATTCGCCGCGACATGCCGAACTTCCTGCTCTCCCACAACCCGAACTCGTTCCACCGCGCTGCCGAGCTGGGCATCGAGCTTAGCCTTGCCGGTCACACGCACGGCGGCCAGGTGAAAGTTGAGATTGTGGACCACAGCGTCAGCCCGGCTCGTTTGTTCACGCCGTTCGTCGCGGGACTTTATCACCTACCGATGAACAGTCACTCTGATGCCGTTTCCGGGAACGGTTTCGAGAGAGCTGGCACACAGAAGGCCGCGCTTTATGTGAACCGAGGGTTGGGAACGATCGGCTTCCCGGTGCGGATCGGCGTGCCACCAGAGATCACGCTGCTGACCCTGCGCAGAGACTGAAAAAGGAGCCTGAAAAGCCAACGTTTCGCACGCCCTCAGCGGCCCCGAACGTGGTATAATCCTTGAGTAAATCCGACAAGATAATGCCTGTAGATGCAAGAACTTAGCGACAATTGGCGCGAGGCAAACGCAGACCGAACGTCGCTCCGCTTTGGACGGGCGGGATACCCGTCCCTCCAGAAGCTCTTACTGAGAACTGACAACCGAGAACTGAGAACTGCTTTCACCGAGAACTGACTTTCATGGCTGACGATCAGAATCCTGAGCTTCCCTTAACCCCTCCTCCTGGAGGCGACGGACAAGGTCCGGGCGCCCTCAACATGCAGCCCGTCAACATTGAAGACGAGATGAAGCGGTCGTATCTCGACTATTCGTTGTCGGTAATTATCGGCCGCGCGCTGCCCGACGTACGCGACGGACTGAAGCCCGTGCATCGCCGCATTCTGTACACCATGCAGCAGATGGGCTTGGCTCCGGGACGCGCCACGCGCAAGTGCGCCCGCATCGTCGGCGAAGTCATGGGCAAGTACCATCCCCACGGAAACCTCGCCGTCTACGACGCATTGGTGCGTCTGGCGCAGCCCTTCGCCATGCGCGCGCCGCTCGTCGATGGACAAGGCAACTTCGGCTCGGTCGATGGCGATCCGCCCGCCGCCGATCGATACACCGAAGCTCGTTTGACGCGCGTCTCTACCGCGCTGCTCGAAGATCTTGACAAGGAAGCGGTCGATTTTTATCCGAACTACGATGGCACCGAAACGCAGCCCGCCGTTCTTCCCGCGCGTTTCCCCAACTTGCTCGTCAACGGCTCCGATGGCATCGCCGTGGGCATGGCTACGAAGATTCCGCCGCACAACCTGACCGAGATCGTCGATGCCACCATCACGCTGGTGAATAATCCCAACGCGCAGTTGCCGGAGATTCTGAAGTTTGTGCAAGGCCCTGACTTTCCAACCGCGGCCATCATTCACGGCCGCGCCGGAATCTTTGAGGCATACCGAACCGGCCGCGGCCGCTTTGTGATGCGTGCCCGCGCCGCCATCGAAAACGTCACCAAGGAAAAGCAGGCGATTATCGTCACTGAGATTCCGTATCAGGTGAATAAATCGCGCCTGATCGAGCGCATCGCCGATCTGGTCAACGAAAAGACCATCGACGACATTTCCGACGTTCGCGACGAAAGCGATCGCGACGGCATGCGCATCGTGATCGAACTCAAGCGCGGAGCCGAGCCGCAGATCGTGCTCAACCAGCTCTTCAAGCACACCTCGATGCAGGAAGGCTTCAGCATGATTCTGCTGGCCGTGGTCAACGGCCAGCCGAAGGAAATGGGGCTGATCCAGGCGATCAAACACTTCATCGATCATCGCGTCGATGTAGTGCGCCGCCGCACTTCGTATTTGCTGGCCAAGGCGCGTGATCGCGAGCACATTCTGGAAGGCTACCTCACCGCGCTTGATCACCTGGATAACGTGATCGCGATTATTCGCGGTAGTGCGAATCGCGCTGACGCGAGAGAAAATTTGGTCGCGTACTTCGGCGGCAAGAAGATCGACATCAACACCACTGGACGCGCTCCGAAGCTCGACGCCGACAAGCCGTTCACCGCGAAACAGGCCGACGCCATTCTCGAACTGCAACTGCATCGCTTGACCAAGCTCTCGATCGACGAAATTTCAAACGAGTTGAAGCAGGTCCGCGAGGCGATCGCCGAGTACGAATCGATTCTTGCGTCCGAGGCGAAGCTGCGCAAAGTAATCATCAAGGAACTCGAAGAGGTCAAGAAACTCTACGGCGACGCGCGCCGCACCGTCATCGAAGACGAAGCCGCCGAAATTATGCTGGAGGATCTGATTGCCGACGAGCAGGTTGCGGTCACGGTGAGCCACTCCGGCTACATGAAGCGCACTCCGATCTCGACCTACCGCATGCAGCGCCGCGGCGGCACTGGCCGCACCGGCATGAAGACGCGCGACGAGGATTTCGTCGAGCATCTGTTCATCGCTTCGACGCACGCCTACATCCTGATCTTCACCAACACCGGGCGCGTGTATTGGCTGAAGGTGTACGAGATTCCCGACATTGCCGCCGCCGGTAAGGGTAAGCATGTAGGCAACCTCGTCGGCCTGCAGCCCGGAGAAACCGTGCGCACCATGCTCGCCGTGCGTGACCTGGAAGAAGAAGGCAGGTACGTATTCTTTGTTACGCACAATGGCACGGTGAAGAAGACCGAGGTGAAAGACTTCTCGCACGTGATGCAGCGCGGCATCATCGCCATCAATATCGAAGCGGGCGACGAACTGGTCGCGGCCTCGTTGACTGACGGCAATCAGATCGTCTTCCTCGCCTCGCACGACGGACAAGCGATTCGCTTCGACGAGAACGACGTGCGCTCCATGGGACGCAACGCCACCGGCGTGCGCGGCATGAACCTGGCCGAGAAAGATTACATCGTCGGCATGGCGACTACGATCAAGCCGGAGGCGAAGGCCATCGTGAAAGAGGGCGATATCGCTCCCGAAATCGCCGACTTGATTCCGGAGAAGGGCTCGCTCATTCTCTCGGTGACCGAAAACGGCTACGGGAAGCGCACTCCCGCCGACGAGTATCGCCTCACCAATCGCGGCGGCAAGGGCGTGATCAACGTCAAGACCACGGCACGCAACGGCAAAGTCGTAGGCATCTCGCAGGTGACGGAGAAATCCGAGGTGATGCTGATCAGCCAGTACGGTAAGATCATCCGCATCGAGTCAAAGTTCATCCGCGAATCGGGGCGCTCGGCGCAGGGCGTGCGGTTGCTGAACGTGGAGCCTGGAGACCGGGTCGCGGCGGCAGTGGTGATTCCTCCGGAAGAGCCCAATGGGAATGGGACGCTGATCCAGTAGGGGGTGTTTGTTTCAGTCAGTTTTTGCTTCGGAATTCGGGCCGAGTCCAATATGATTCTCCGTTCTGGAATTTCACATGCTCGACAAGTCCGACCCTCAAGAATCTCGGGGAGTTGAAAGACCGACTGCCGTCGCAATAGAACCCGCGAAGAAAAGTGCTGAGAGCTTTCGTCCCGAAGATGCCGAACTCGTCTTTGGCGTTGCGTACGCGGCGGGTACGTACATCGAGCCGATAGTGGAAGCGCTAAAGGACTACATCAGACGGTTTGGCTATTTGCCACAAGAAGTCAGGATTAGTGAGTACATCAGGAAGCGGCTGAAAATTGAGGTAAGCAATAGCTCCGAAGCGGATCGAATCGAGTCTCTCATTAAAGGGGGCAATCAGATCTGCCGAGGAACGAAAAGAAAAGACTTCTTGGCCCTCGCTACTGTCGCGGAAATAGCGGAGCTCAGGGAAAAGGACGCCGACGGAAATCCGAAGCCGAGTCCACGAATTGCTCATATAGTGCGATCCCTTAAGCGTCCAGAAGAGATCGCCACCCTCCGCCAGATTTATCACCCTGGGTTTTATCAAATTAGCGTGTTTGCGAGTGAGGATGAGAGGCTGAAGTATCTTACCGACCGGAAAGGAGTGGAACCAGGGCGGGCAAAGAGCATCCTCGACAAAGATCAGCGCGAACAGGATGATGAGTATGGTCAGCGGACGAGGGACACGTTTCACCGAGCCGACGTCTTCATTGAAGGTCCCGGCGAACTGAAACGGTTTCTGGATTTGATCTTCGGCGAGCCATTTACGACGCCAAATCGGGACGAGTATGCAATGTTTATGGCAGCCTCTGCCGCGCTCAGGTCATCTCAATACGGTCGTCAGGTAGGGGCCGCTATAACGAACGACCTCGGAGAGATTCTAGCGCTAGGATGCAATGATGTGCCAAAAAGCGGGGGTGGGCTGTATTGGTCAGATGATAAAGATCCGCGCCGGGATCATGAACGCACCCCGGCAACCGACTCGAACGACGACGCAAAATTAGAGATCGAGCAAGAAGTGATATCAAAGTTTGCAGGGGTTGTGGATTCCGCAGTGGACCAAGCCGTGAAGCAGATTGGCCAAGGACTGATCGCGACGAAGCTCAAAGAGATATTCCTGAAAGAGCTAAGACTTATGCCCGGTGCCCTGCGCAACACCAAGATTTTTGAAATCACTGAGTACGGTAGGGCGGTTCATGCGGAAATGAATGCGCTTCTAAACTGTGCCAGCACTGGAGTCAGTCCCAAAGAAGGTACTCTTTTTACCACTGCCTTTCCGTGCCACAACTGTACCCGACACATCATAGCTGCGGGGATTTCACGTGTGGTATATATTGAGCCGTACCCTAAGAGCCGTGCTATTGATCTACACGGCGATGCGATCCGGTTGGGAAAGAATGAAGAGCGTAGAAAAGACGACGCCTCGGGAATTGAATCGAGAATCCCGTTTGTGCCATTTGTCGGCATCGGCCCAAGGCGATTCCTCGATCTTTTTTCAGTAGATTTGAGTTCTGGCTACCCTTTGGAACGCAAAAACGAGGGCAGCAAAGTGAGTTGGAGTCCGGCCAGAAACCGAGGACCGAGGACACCATTGCTTCCAAGTTCATATTTGGATCGAGAACTTGGGGCAGTGCGCGAGGAGCACGAATCCGTGAGGCAAGATGGAGAAGAAGACAATGCAAGATCTTAGGAAGCAAGAAGACGAGCGAAGCAGAGAGCATTGGGCATTCGTTGAATCTGTCGCGAACAAGGTGGGGAATTGGCCCATGTGGAAGCAGGCAGCCACTCTGACCGCATCACAGTTAACGGTCGTACTGGAGTCTCACCAAGAGGCTGATGACCGAAAGCTCGTCGGCGGTGCCTACGCCGCAGACTGATTGACGTTTTCAGGTCGCTTCCCTGCTGCCCTTGATCTAACGGGACAGCGCTGGCCGCATTACCGCAGTCACTTCTAAATAGCCCTGCTTTCCGTTACTGTTAACCTTAGTGATACTGCCCCTCCCCGTGTGTGCTGGCGCGGTTGCAAACTGTTTGTTAGCGAGCGTTTGTGCATAACATCGACATCGCAAAAACTGAACCGCCCGCGTACCAGGAACTTCTGAGCCGGCCGATTCGCGAGCTGGGGCTTACGCTTGCGGCCTCTCCGGTGGAACGCTTTGTCGAACAGCTTTATCGCGAACTGGACGCCAAGGGGCTGGCTAAATTTCGTCCGGCTTGTTATTTGACCGATGAGTGGGGATGCCCGTCGGGCGAGCCGATTATCGGGATTCCGTTTTATTTGGCTCATGCGGCTTTGGCGCAACTGGAAAAAGAAACGCATGACCTCGAAGACGCGAGAGAAATCATGATGTACCTGCGCCATGAAGCGGGACACGCGTTCACCTATGCGTACAAGCTGCACAATCGGCCGGAGTGGAAGCAGATCTTCGGGCCGTTCCGGCGGCCATATCACGACAACTACCGGCCGGCGCCGTTTTCGCGCGACTATGTGCGGCATTTGCCGGGGTGGTATGCGCAGAAGCATCCGGATGAAGATTTTGCCGAGACGTTTGCGGTGTGGCTGACTCCGCGCTCGAACTGGCGTAAGCGGTATCGCGGCTGGGGCGCGATGGAGAAGTTGCGTTACCTGAACCGGCTGGCGCGGAAGTTGGGGAAGAGCGAGCCCACGCGGCGGCGCGGACAGACCGATCTCACGGTCGATGACATGGACACTACGGTGGCGGAGTTCTACCACCTTCAGCAGGCCGCGCAGGAAGAAGTTGCGGTCAGCGAACTCACGCCGGATACGGATTTGCGCGACATCTTTCCCGTATCCAAACGGCGGAAGACGGCGGTGCCGGCGCACGAATTTCTGCATCAGCATCGCAAAGCGGTGATCGACAAAGTTGCGCAGTGGACGGGCGCGCAGCGTCCGCTGATCAAGACTTTGATGGACACGATCGAAAAACGCGCCGGTGAACTCGACTTGCGCACCGACAAAACGCGCAGCGCGGAACATCTGGCGGAAGTTACCGCTTATGTCACTGCGCTGGTGATGACTTATGTAACGAAAGGAAAATTCATTCAGCCGTAGAAATGGAGCGACGGGCGTCTCGCCCGTCCAGTGCTCCACAACAAGCTTAGGAGACACGATGGTCGGATCAAAACTGAAAATCGCGCTGCTGTATGACGTGTGGAACGAGGATCCGGTCGCGGCGGCGGCGAAGGAAGAGTCGGCGGCAGCAGCCGTGCGCAAGCCTCGCAAGAAAGTGAAGAAGGTAAAAAAGGAGAAGACCGATCGCGAGGAAATTTTCGAAGCGCTGCAGAAGCTGGGACACGAGCCCTCCTACTTCGAACTCGACGGGCGCCCGCAGTCCTTGCACTCGCTCTCCCGTTGCGACGCCGACCTCATTTTCAACCTGACGGAATCTTTCGATGGCGATGACACCAAGGAAATGAACGTGGTCGCGTATGTCGACCTGCTGGGATTGCGCTACACCGGCGCTGGTCCGCACGCCATCATTCTCGCCCAGGACAAAGCCATCGCCAAAAAGATTTTCGCGTTTCACGGCATCAAGACTCCGTTTTTTGCGACGGCTTATCGCGGACGCATTGAACATGCCCACGATATTTCTTTCCCGCTCATCGTCAAACCATCGTGGGAGGATGGATCGATCGGCATCGATGCTGGCTCGGTTGTAAAAAATATCAAGGAGATGATGGAGCGCGTCGAGTACATACAGGATGAATTCGATTCGCCGGCCTTGATTGAGGAATACATCGAGGGGCGCGAAATTTACGCCGGAATTCTAGGTAGCTACGAACGGGCGCAGGTTTTGCCGATGATCGAGCTCGATCTGTCACGCTTGCCCGAAGGCACGCCCAAGATCGCCAGCTACGACGTAAAGTTCGAGAAAAACACCGAAGCCTACAAGCTGACCAAATCGCAAATCGCGGAAAATCTGGATGAAGCGACGACGAAGCGGTTGTCCGACACGGCGCTGGCCGCATACCGGGCGCTGAAGCTGCGCGACTATGGACGCATCGACATGCGGCTGGCTCCGAACGGCGATGTCTACGTGATCGAAGCGAATCCGAACCCGTGGCTGGCGAGCCGGCAGGAATTTGCCATGGCCGCTAAGGCCTCCGGACTTTCCTACACGGAAATGATCGGCGCCATTATCGACTTGGCGATGAGCCGCTACCTGAATGCCAACCTGGTAAATGCGGCGGCGACTCGCTGAGGCGGTCGCCATTTCTTACTTCGCGATCTCCACGGGGACCCGGTGGTGGGTTTTGATGAGGGCTGCCGGAAGATCGCTGAGGTGAGGCAGATTGATTGTCGTGGCCGGGGTCACCAGTTGGGCAAAGTACACCGCCGGCTTCCCGACAGCTCCTTTTTTGGACGTGCCCACGGCAATACTGACCATGATGGTGCGCCGGTCCTTCATATCGGCTTGAGCTTGGACGCACATCGGGACGTCGCGTCCTCGGTCGGCGGCGGTCCCGGTCTGCTCTCCGCAGTGGTTGACCTCCCAATGAAACTCGGCACCGGCACCCGCCTCGACGTGCAACCATTTCTCAAAACTCACAGAGGGAAGTGCCGGGTCGAGTTGTGAGACGGGAATCTCCTGGACTTGCTGGATTAGCCTCGCGTCGCGCGCCTTGATGGCGTCATTCTTTGCCCACAAGGAAAGCGCGCTCGACAATAAGAGCCCGCCAATCGCGATCGCATGTGCCATCGACTTTCCTCTGGAAGAGACCATCGCGGTTCCTAGCATGCTGCGGGAAAGAGTCCAGGAAATGCAGATCCCTCGCTTTGTTCGGGATGACAGGTTCTCAACTGCAGATCCCCAAAAAACGCTGCGGTGATTCCGATGGCTAATAGGAATGTAAGAGTGACCAGGAAATAAGGAGACGACGCACAAGGAGCGGGAAACCAGGCTGCTTTCATGGAATCCTCCAACCACCCCCCCTTATACTCCTTAATCCAAGCGAGCGACTTTTCTTCGAGGAGAGCTTAATTAGTTCTCCAGTTCCTCTACGATTTGCGCTAGACGTGCGCGAGTGTCTGGATGAACGCGGGCACCACGGCGGCCCTGTATAACGGTATCCTTGCTCAGACCTGATTGCGTTAGTTGGCGTAGTGAGAACTGGCCCACTCGTTTTTTGTAAGCTGGGCGGGCACGAACCCTCCGGTTGGACGCTGAGCTTCTCAAAACAATCTGGGGAAATGAGCAATTTTGAACAGCCAAACGATGCTGGGGAGATTAGCGTACGAGGTTGCTGAAAGCGCGCCCCTAAAAGAGGGACAGCCCCGTGCGACAGGCGTGCGATTTAGTGACGTTTCCGCTTCTGCTCCAACGGCTGACAAAACGGGTGTGCATCAGTTCCTGGGTTGCTTGAATCTGGGTTGCTTGAAAAAGATCGCTTGAAAACCAGCGCGACTTCCGTGCCTTGGAGGCAAGTCATGTCCCACTCGACTCCCGTCCGTGCTCTCCTGCTCTCGACCATTCTCTTCTTCCTGACCTCATCCGCCCTGGCCCAATATGGGGCGAGCTTAGAGGGCACGGTGACCGACAAGAGCGGCGCCGTCGTCGCCGGAGCCATGGTCACGATCACCAACCAGGCGACTGGCGTAAGCCGCAACAGCGTCACCGGCGACTCTGGCTTTTACCGGATTACCGGACTTCCCCCGGGTAGATACAACGTGGACGTGGATGCCGCCAGCTTCAAGAAGAGCTCCAAAGCCAATGTGGACGTGCTCGCCGAAGCCGTTAACGCCGCGAACGTCACATTGGAGACCGGATCCGCCAGTGAAACTGTAACCGTGACCGCCACCGCCGGCGGCGGGGAACTGGAGACCGAAAGCGCCAGCGTGGGTAGCACCATTAGTTCGCAACAGGTCGTGGATCTTCCGGAATTCGGCCGTGATCCCTACACCTTGCTCCGTGTGACCCCAGGCGTTTTTGCCGATGCCTCCCGCCAGGGTAACGGCAACGCACTTGGTATTCCTCAACAGATGGGCCCCGGCGGTTCAAACTCTCAGATTTTCCAGACTGAAAATCAGGTGCAAGCCATCGCCAACGGGCAGCGCGTCTCCGCCAACAATTTCATGTTGGATGGGGTCAGCATCAACAGTTTGGAATGGGGCGGCGCTGCGGTAATTACTCCTAATGTGGAATCTGTCCAGGAAATATCGGTTTTGTCCAATAGTTACTCAGCGCAGGATGGCCGCAACACCGGTGCGCAAGTCAAGGTTATTTCCAAGATTGGTGCCAATAAGTTACACGGCAGTGCCTTCTTCAAATACAACGATCAAAATTTGAACGCTTTTAACAAGTTCTACGGTCCGACGAACGAGACTCTGTCTCCAATTACTTGCGAAACCGGCACGTCCAGCCAGTTCACAATCGTAGCCAGCCACTGCCCTGACCGAGCGGACCAGAAATATAACGACTACGCCGGCAGCTTAGGTGGCCCGATTATCAAGAATCGACTCTTCTTTTTCTTTTCGTATGAAGGAATCCGCCTGAAGAACACAGTCCCGGTGCGTTCGGTGACCCTGGAAACGCCGCAATTCGACCAGTACGTGGTAGCAAACAATCCCGGCAGCATCGCTGCGACCCTGTTCAGCACTCCCGGCATAACGCCCCGCATCTCCAGCATAGTGGGTACCGAGACCGATTGCTGTTCTTTGATACCGGGCTACGGAATTGGCAAGTGGTATCCAGCTGGAACGCCGGCAATTGGAGGCGGTCCGAATGGGATCCCCGATTGGGGCGTTTTTGATCTCACCGTGCCGAATTCGAGCAGCGGCAACCAGTACAACGGACGGGTGGACTACACGAAGGGCGCCAATCAATTCTTTGTAAGCACTTACATTGTGAGACTCAACAACTTCAACGGCGGACAGAGGCCGTTAGACGATGTGAGCATATTGCCACACAACTATGTCGCTACGGTCGGTTGGGATCGGGTCATCAGCCCAACCATGCTGAACGAATTCCGGCTGAACTTTACGCGCTACGACTACGACCAAACGCAGCCCACGGGGCAGACAAATTACGGTATTCCCCAGATCCAGTTGTTCGACTACGACATTGGTGCGGGTGGTCCCACCTTCGGCGCTAATGGCGATCTGATCGGCATCGCCCAGAGCGGCACGACTCCCGGAGCGCTGGCGCAAAACACGTACGGATTGGCGGAAACGTTCAGTTGGGTCCGGAATAAGCATGCGTTCAAATTTGGGTTTGAAGACCGCCGCGAGCAGGACAATGACAATGAACCTGGACAAGAGCGCCCGATATATCAATTCCGCGGATTGTTGAATCTGGCCAACGATGCCTGTTGCTTCTACGAATCCGTGGGGGTGAATCCAATTCCCGGTGGAGGCCAACTCAACGGACTGCGTAACTTCCGCGATAGCGACTACGGGGTTTTCGCGCAGGATGACTGGAAGGTCCGCTCGAATCTGACGATCAACCTCGGCCTGCGTTGGGAATATTTCACACCGCTCACTGAGGCTCACCACAACCTGAGCAATTACATTTACGGAACGCAAGGCTTCATCAATGGGTCGGTCTGTGGACCCGTGTCCCCTCTCACTCCTTGCAGTAATGGCAACCAGCTGTACCTGCCTATTCGACACGACTTCGGCCCGCGCGTTGGTTTTGCCTGGAGTCCGGATAAATACAATAGCAAGGTGGTCTTTCGGGGTGGATTTGGAGTCGTCTTCAATCGGAACGCCGACGTAGATTTCGACAACGTAAGGCAGAACACCCCGTACGAAGCTATCGCTAGCTCGTGCTGTTACTTCGATCCCGGCCCGATAGTCGGCCCGCCTCCCGGATCCAACATCCTTTACGGCCTCGGGGCCAATAAGCAGGCGAACAGTTATCCGGTCAACCAAGCGTACCAGTTTGGCATTGCCCCCGACGGCGCGCTTTGTACCAATTCCAGTTGCACCAGCATCCAAACGGTGACTTTGTTCGGCGCATTGCCGCACGAGCCGAACCCATACGCCTATATCTTCTCGTACCAAGCCGAGCTGCAACCCATGAGGGATTGGGTATTCAAACTGGGATACCAGGGCAGCAGAAGCCGCAAGTTGATACGGACCATCGACATGAACCGCTTTATGCCGGGAGACACTTTTGACGGTAACAAAGACGAAAAGCAGACGGTCGGTTCAAACGGCCAGCCTTGTGGGCCAACCAACCCCACCTGTTTGGCCGATCACCTAACCGGGAACCCTCGCTTCCTGAGTCTCTACTTCCCATTGCCGGATGTGAACGCGAGCTACGATGCTGCAGTTTTTAGTGCAAGCCGCAAATTCAAGCAAGGGTTCCAGGTCGACGCTAACTACACCTGGAGTCATGCTATTGACACGGCATCCTACGAGGTTGGCTATCAGCAGACCGATCCCTACAACCAGTCCATCGATCGAGGTAGTTCAGACTTCGACATACGGAGCAACTTTGTTATGGACGGCTTGTGGGAGATCCCCCTCCTGCGCGGGCGCCGGGACCTCCTGGGTACTGCGCTGGGGGGTTGGAGCATCAGCGGAATCATGAGCAAACACTCGGGATTCCCGTTCTCCGCACTGATCGGCAATTGCCCTACCGGCCAAGTAAACCGGACCGGCGACGGCTACTGCCCTAATTTGCCTTTCGAGTACACGGGCGGCGTCATCTCAAGTCCTTCGAAACAACAATGGATTAACGGCGTGTTCCCGAACCCGGCGGCGAGTTTCCCGGGAGCAGCAATTATTCCTCCTCCTGTGTCCACATGGGGCCCTGGCTGCCGTTGCCGTAATATTTTCACCGGCCCGGGTTATACCTCTATCGATATGACGCTTGGCAAGGAGTTCGCTCTGCCCAGGACGGCGTTCTTGGGAGACGGATCCAAGATCGAAATTCGGGCCAACTTCTTCAACATCCTTAACATTTTGAACCTCACCCCCTTGATACCCGCGACGTCATCGACCGACATCACCAATACCACCCAATTCGGCCGTTCATCCGACGGTCTCGCGGGAAGAGTCATCGAGTTACAGGCGAGGCTGAGTTTCTAATCCTTTACTTTGCCCGGGGCGGTGAACTTAAGTTCGCCGCCCGGCGCTCCCCCAGCCGAGACCGAATTGATGCGGACCCTGCACAGAATCGTTTTTCTTTTAATCTCCGTCGTGGCTCTTGAGCTGGGGATTCCCGCCCTCCTCGCCCAGTCCCCTGCGGGAGCGCGGGACTCCGACGTAATTCAGATCGACGCCTCCGCCCCCGCTCATCCTTTTCCCCATTTCTGGGAGAAAATGTTTGGTTCCGGGCGCGCCATCCTCACCTTGCGCCAGAGCTACCGCCAGGATCTCCGCGATGTAAAACAGATTACCGGCTTCGAATATGTGCGCTTCCATGCCATCTTCCACGATGAAGTCGGCATCTACGACGAGGACGATCAGGGGCATGCTCTGTACAACTTTTCCTACGCGGATCAGATCTACGACGGATTGCTGGCCAACGGGGTGCGCCCCTTTGTCGAACTGAGCTTCATGCCTAAGAAATTGGCGGCAAAGGAAGCCCTGCACGCCTTTTGGTATAAGCAAAACGTCTCTCCACCGAAAGACTGGAATAAGTGGGACGATCTCATCGCCCAGTTCGCCAGGCACCTCGTGGACCGTTACGGCATCGACGAGGTCGCGCAGTGGTACTTTGAAGTCTGGAACGAACCGAATCTTGATTTTTGGACGGGCGAACCGAAACAGGCCACCTACTGGCAGCTTTACGATCACACCGCGCGCTCCATCAAGCAAGTAAGCCCGCGCCTGCGTGTGGGTGGGCCCGCCACCGCACAGGCCGCGTGGGCGGATGCCTTCATTCGACATTGCGCCGAAAACAAGGTTCCCGTAGATTTCGTTTCCTCTCACGTTTACGGCAACGACCGCGCTCAAGACGTCTTTGGCACCGACGAGAAAATCCCGCGCGACCAGATGGTGTGCCGCGCGGTGAAAAAAGTCCACGATCAGATTCGGTCTTCCATCATGCCCAACCTGCCCCTGATCTGGACCGAGTACAACGCCAGTTACTTCAATGAGCCCGCCGTCACTGACTCCATCTACATAGGCCCGTGGCTGGCCGAGACCATCCGGCAGTGCGACGGCTTGGTGGAAATCATGTCCTACTGGACGTTTTCCGATGTCTTCGAAGAACAAGGTGTGGTGAAACAGCCGTTCTACGGCGGTTTTGGCCTGATCGCAGCCGACGATATTCCCAAACCGTCTTACAACACGTTCAAGCTGCTGCACCGGCTGGGCGACGAACGAATCTCTATAGACTCCAACTCCGTGCTGGTGACGCGCCAGAGAGACGGTTCGTTGGTGGTTGCGGCGTGGAATCTTGTTCCTCCAGACCAGGCCGGCGTTTCAAAGACAATTCATCTGCGCTTCGAACATCTCGCCGGAAGTCGCCGGGCTTATATTTCTCGCGTTGACCGCGACCACGGGGATGTGCATCCGGCCTACGAAAAGATGGGACAGCCGCGCTACCCGACCCAGGAACAGCTCAAGGTATTGCAACAAGCTGCGCAATTGCCGCCTGCTGAAATCCGCGAGTTGACCGGTGGCGAATTGACTCTCGATCTCGCTCCTGATGCTCTGGCAGTCGTTGAGGTGAGGTAACAACGAAACGAAGAAAGTGAGCGCGCCAACCGCCTCACCGGAACTGGTATCCGGGTTTGAGTTCGCAGCGATAGGTTTTGGATTGGTCGTTGTGGACTTCGCTGTGACAATATGCCCATCGTAAGAAGAGATCTGGTCCAAGAGGGAAAACAATGGCTTCTTTATCGATTTCCGCTTCAATGCTCGGGCCCTCCGCTTCCGCGGGCAGGCTGAAGTTCAATACGCGTCCGAAGATTACTGGATAGGATTCACGCACCATATCAGTGGTCATGCGGTGAACCACTTCAGCCTCCAACAAGAAAGTGGTAGTGTCCGACCAGTTACGAACCGACACGTTGAAGTGGCGGCGGTCCTGCGAAAGTTCCGCTAGTTCAATCTTGGTGAAGGGGCACGGCCCTGCAATGCAAGAAACTCTTAGGTTGCGGAATTCATTCCCCTCTCCGGCGTCGAGAGACAGAGGACCCATCGCCGCTCTCCACTTGCCGTCGGGCGAGCACGGAGGCTGATGGTCACACGGTTTATTCCCGATGTTGATGACTTGGAACGTCCTCACCGCAGTTCCTATATTCGCCTCGGTTATCGCCTTCACCGAATACCTTATCCGAGCATTGGAGACAACGGACCCGGATTCAGCGTTTATGTCCTGGTGGACTGGGACCATGCGGGCGATATAAAGTTTGTCACCTATAAAATCATCCAAATCAAGCGGCTGATAACCGTTGCGCCGGAATTGGAGAAGGACTGGCTGACGTCGCCGGAGTCCTTTGGGTAGTGTCAAACGGAAAAAGCCTGCAGGATTAGACTTCGAATTGCCGGTCCCCGCACTGTTGATCGCGGTGATTTGGACGTCTGCAAGTGGCAATTGTTTATTTGGGTCGCGGTCCTCTCGTAAGACGGCGCCCCTCAATATGACCGGTTGCCGACGGTACAAAAGGACGAGGGTCAATATCGCTGCAAGAATCCCGAAAACTAGAATGGCCCAGATCGCGGTCGTTTTTCGGCTACTCATTGCGCCCTTTAGGTTAACATTATCGGGCGCGTTTTCCAGGTGGCGGGTTCGCTGGGTATCGCGTATCGCTTGCTCGCAGGTTGCTCCAATCGAACTTCGCAATCTCGACCCGATGTGGAAGCATCTAAACTCCAATTGATGCCTCAAAAAGAAACCAACAGCCTTTTTACTAACCGCCTTTCACGACGGGACCTCCTGTTGCAAGTGGCGGGCATGGGCATGTGGGGGATCTTCGACCAGTCGAGGGTGTTTTCCCTCCTGGCAGCAGAGGAACCGCACACCGCTCCACAGCCCTCCCCGGCCCCAACCTCTCTTTCGCCCGCTGATGACCAGTTTCTCGACGAACTGGAGAAGGGAAATTTCCAATTTTTTTGGGAACAAGCCAGCCCACAAACCGGGTTGGTAAGGGATCGGTGCAGCGCGCGAGCAAATTCCAACACCGCGGTCGCCAGTATTGCGGCCACGGGCTTTGGGCTTACTGCCCTTTGTATCGCACAAAAACGTGGATTCATTTCGTTTTCCGATGCGCGGGAGCGGGTTTTTGTCACTCTGCGATTCCTATGGAAAACAATGCCGACTCATCGGGGATTTTTCTACCACTTCGCTGACATCAACACCGGAGAGAGAGTATGGGATTCTGAAGTTTCGTCCGTGGACACGTCCATCCTCCTGTGCGGAATTCTGGCTTGCCGACAATACTTCGAGGAACAATCTGAAATCACGATTCTGGCTTATGAGATCTTTAACCGGGTTGATTGGAGTTGGCTCTCAGAGGACACCTCGTTATTGACGCATGGGTGGACTCCCGAATTCGGTTTTCTCCCCTATCGATGGGACTACTACAGCGAGATGATGATGATCTACCTCCTGGGATTGGGGTCGTTTACTCATCCGCTGCCCGTCGCAGCCTGGAATGCTTGGAAGCGCACCAAGTTTGAATATGACGGCATTCGTTATATCGGTTCATTCACTCCTTTGTTTGTTCATCAATACTCCCAGGCTTGGTTTGATTTCCGGGGCAAACGCGACGCATATGCCGATTACTTCCAGAACTCGATAGCGGCGACGGATGCCCACCGCCTTTTCTGTTTAGAGTTGGCCAAACAGTTCCCCGATTACAGCGATGATCTGTGGGGCATTAGCGCTTCAGACTCGCAGAAGGGCTATGTGATTTGGGGAGGTCCGCCAATGATGGGGCCGATTGATGGAACCGTCGTCCCGAGCGCTTCGGCAGGATCCCTGCCTTTTCTGCCGCAACCCGTGATGCGTGTGCTTAAGAACATCAAGGATCATTATGGGCAAGCATGGAGCCGGTACGGATTTGTAAATGCTTTCAATCCACTCAAAAATTGGTACGACAGCGACGTAGTTGGTATTGACGTGGGCATCACTATGCTCATGGCGGAAAATGCTCGCACTGGTTTCGTTTGGGATACCTTCATGAAAAACCCAGAGGCGCAGCGAGGCATGGAACGCGCTGGCTTCAAGAAGTACCAGCCGTCAGGTACGAAGTAATTCTAGTGCCAAGGTATGGGGCGGCCTTCCCCCGATGGGCCAATTGACTGTTCCGTCGTTCCTTGTGCCGCGGGCGGATCCATTCCGTTTCTGTTGTCCGACTGCATTGCGGTGCTGCGCAACATCCAGAAGAGGGTTCCCGAAGGCGCGGCAGAGGTACAGGTTCGTGGACGCGTTCCATCCCTTCACAGGATGGTATGACACTGATGTCATCGGGATTGATTTGGTCATCATGATGTTGATGGCGGAGAACCAGCGTGCCGCCTTCGTCTGGAACACATTCATGAAGAACCCTGAAGCCTTGGCTGTCTTGGCTCAGCCTGAAATGGAGAAGCAGCGTTCTCCGTTAGTGTAGATTCCGCCCCTTCAGGGCGGGGATTTTCAAGGCATCGGGCTTTTCGATCCGACTGTCTCAATGACTATATATCTTCTCGAAAGCTGGTCCAAGGGCGTTAGTGCAATCTGTTACCGGACCCCCAGTATCCGTTTAGCAGGCCCCAGTCGTAGCGGTCGTGCTTCCAGTCGATCGTTTCATTGTTATCGCTTGCCCACCACTGCGTTGCCACTTCCCTCGGGTGGTCTGGGACTTCGTTTGGGTCTGGTTGAGCACCATTTGGCCTAAGCAGGTGGGTGCGGCTGTTCAGCGAGTTGATTCCTCCTCTAGAGTGGCACACGGCGCACTGCTGCAACGCCGGCTCCTGAGCAAGCAATCTGTCCGGCCACATGAAGATGCCAACCACTTAATGCTATGCGACGTGTCGTCGGCATGCGGGAGCTCCGCGATTGAGTCTGGATGACGCTAGTGTTTTATCGGAAGCGCGCATTTGAGAACGAGTGCGCGTGACCACAATGCTCTGCGCGCTTTCGATAAAAGCATTAGAACGAAGCCGCTCGCGGGTGCGGCGGATGCGGGGCGCCATGGAGATTGAATCGATTTCGGCCTGAAAAGCTTGCCAGACTGGAACTTTGGCCAAAATGAAGTCATTGATGCTCATAGACGTATGTCTCGCAACCATCTGCGTCATCTTCCCTCCGGCGCCATCCGTTCTTCAAGCGGCTAGCTCCGACGCTTGCGTCTATACACGCGGTAGCGTCCGCCGCGCCAGCGGCTTGGTCCTGGGTCGGCTTCTGGGAAATTTGATGGGCTGATTTCGATCGAATCACAAGCAATCCGGGATAATCCAAGACGCGCTTGAACATCTGGGTCCAATCAGGGTCCGTTAACAGTTCCTGAGAGTTTCTTACAACGCCAAAGGTGACTGCCAGTGCCGTTGAATGTCAATCAGTTACCGTTGAATAGGACCTCGACACGGTAGCGGTCAGGAGTTCACCACTCTCCGTCATTCCGCAGTACTGTGCGCTCTGTTCCTGTGCTTAGTGGCGTCTTTGGGGCCTCAGAATCGATAATTTTTTGTCGTGTGTCTGGACCTCTTGACCTTCAAGCGCCCACGGTTACGGCCCTACGCTCGATCGTCGCGGCAACCCCGGCCACCCTCTGATACGACTGCAACCGGTCTTCATGCTCAAAGGTGTCAGTTACCACGACAACCTCGTCGGCTCCAGTATCACTCACCAACTTCTCCAGCTTTGCGGCCACATTCGCGTTCGATCCCACAATGGCTGCGCGCAGTTTGCTCTCCACGGCCGCCCGTTCATAGTCCTGCCAAAGCGGCTCCATGGAATCGACTGGAGGCAATAATTCAACCGCTTGTTTCGGATCAGTCGCAGAAAGCGTTGCTGCGATGTCGTGAACAACCGGCGGGCGGCCGAATCCGTTTCCGCTGCAATCACCTGCACTGCTACCATGAAATAGGGCTTCCGCAGTTCTTTGCTTGGTCGGAACTCTTCGCGATAGAGTTGCGCCGCTGGATGTAAATACTCAGGAGCAAAGTGCGCCGCGAATGCAAAAGGTAAACCTAACATTCCAGCCAGTCGGGCGCTGAACCCGCTCGACCCTAATAATGTGATCGGTACATTGCTCCCTTGGCCGGGAATAGCTCTCACAACTTGCCCAGGCGTCTCGGGACCGAGGTAAGCCTGGAGTTCTTCGAGCAAAGCCGGAAAATCTTCGCCACTTTGATGCAGATCCCGTCGCAGCGCGCGCAGTGTCTGGAAGTCACCGCCCGGAGCACGCCCCAACCCTAGATCGATTCGTCCCGGATACAACGCCTCCAACGTACCGAACTGTTCCGCCACCACGAGCGGCGCGTGGTTCGGCAACATCACTCCGCCGCTGCCTACCCGAATCGTCTTCGTCGCGCCAGCCACATGCCCAATCAACACAGGAGTGGCTGAGCAGGCCAGTCCAGAAATTGAATGATGTTCTGCCAGCCAATAGCGTTTGTATCCCAACTGCTCGACGTGCCGCGCCAGATCCACCGATCGGGCAATTGCGCTACCCGCAGGTTCCCCTGTTCGCATGCCCACAAGATCCAATACTGAAACGACCAATTCATTGCCCATTGTGAATTAGATGAGCCGGCCTCGAAAGCGATGCCAACCTGATTCTAGAAGAAGCAGCTCTAGCAGGCGCTAAAAATGCCTGAAGGCAAAAGTGATTCCAGAAATCACTTCCTTGCTCATCATGTACTTGGAAGGACTAAGACCTGCCAGCCGCGCCTGCTAAGTTCTTTGGTTGACGTTTTCAGGCAGTTTCGAGTCCTAGCTGAGGGCGCCCGATGATCTGGGCGCGTGTCTTCGTTTCCGTGCTAATCACCGATATAGCCGCGTTAGAGTGCCATCTGTCGCAGGCTAACTGCGTTGGGCTACAATTTCTGCCGGACTGCGGACGGGTGCCTAGCTCTTCCACGTCGCCGTGACTAGCGAATCCAGGCGGTCCTGCCGTCCCTTGACCCACTTAGCATAGTGCCGCTCTGTGGTCTTGATGCTTTCATGCCCGAGCAGCCTTATTGTCTCTAAAATAAATTCCATAGGAACTGGTTGTACACCTCGTGGTGGAACTGCACTTCGGCTGCCTTGACAATGGTGCCCAGTAGGCGCGGGCAGCGGTCGGCCGATGCCTGCTTCAGGTCGGCGTAGCGGCCTTTCACGTCTTCCCCGAGGAGTTTGGTTGTCCATTCGGCTTTGCGGAAGTCGTCGATCGCCGTATAGACGTTGTCGGGCAGGTAGCGCTCGGCTTGGCGGAGATTCTTGATCTTGGCCGTCTCGCCTTCCAATCCGGTTTTGAAAATGGAGTACATGACCATGTAGGGGTTGGCGTCGGGAGCGACGGCGCGCACCTCGATGCGCATGCTGCGCTCGTTGCCGATCGGGATGCGGATCATCGCGCCCCGGTCCACGGCCGACGCTTTGAGTTGGTTGGGCGCCTCAAAGTGCGGATCGAGGCGGCGGTAAGCGTTGACGCTGGAATTGAACACCAGGCAGAGGTCGTTCCCGTGAGTGAGAACGCGGTCGAGGAACTCATAACCGAACTTGCTGAGCTTCTCCTCGCCCTTGGGATCCCAGAACAGGTTCTTGCCTTCCCGGTTGACGGAGACATTGGTGTGCATGCCGCTGCCGTTGACGCCCACCACCGGCTTCGGCAGGAACGAAGCAGTCAGGCCCATGTTGCGCGCGACCTGGCGGCAGATCAGCTTGTAGAGTTGGATATGGTCAGCGGCGGCCACTGCTTCGGCGTAGCTGTAGTTGATCTCGAACTGCGAAGGCGCGACCTCCGGGTGGTCCTTCTCGTTCTGGAAGCCCATGGCACGCTGCACTTCGGCGGTGGTATCGATAAACGTGCGCAGTGAATCGCCCGGTAACGAGTGATAATAGCCGCCGGTATTGACGTACTCGAACTTGCCCGTCTCGTGGTAAATGCGCTCGGCCTCGGGCCCCTGGAAGAGGAAGCCCTCGATCTCATTGGCGGCGTTGAGGGTGTAGCCGTGCTTCTTGTGCAATCCGTTACCAAATACTTTCAGCATGCTGCGGATGTCCGCGGTGTAGGGCTCGCCGCTTTTATCAATGACCTCGCCAAAGACGAGCACCTTGCCGGGTCCGAACACATCCGCCGGTCCCCAGTAGAAGGCGGCCCAGTCGATGCCCAGACGCAGATCGCTTTCCCGCTGCGCGGTGAAGCCGCGGATCGACGAGCCGTCAAACGTCAGGTTGTCGTAGCTCTTCAGCAGGAACTTTTTGTCATAGTCGAGCATGTGCAAACGGCCTTCCAGATCGCTGAACAGCACAGTTACGGCCTTGATGCGCGACTCGTCCGTCAGGTACTTCAACCGCTCTTCCTGAATTTTGTTAGGAGCCACGCGGTCCAGGCGCTGCTTCTTCGCCTTCAGGTTCATCTCTTCCAGTTCGTCATAGGGGATCGACAGAAAATTCCGCAGTTCAGTTGACATGCTTCTCCTTAGTTGGTGCGCTGCCCAGGAATCAGATTGAATGACCGGGGAACAAGATAGGCTAACGCGTCCGGCGCAAGCAGACAAATAGAAATCGGTTATAGCAACGATTAGCGGCTGCTTATCTTATTCAGACTCCCAATTTGCATCAGGAACGGTGCAGTTGAGCTGATTCCCAGTGTCTACCGCCGAGACGCCGAGGCCGCCGAGAAAAAATGAAACAAGTCTTTCTCTGCGCTCTCGGCGTCTCGGCGGTGAAGCTTCGCTTTTCCGTGAAATAATCAAACGCGAGGAGCCCACTTGAGCTGCGCGATCTGTGAAGAACGAAAAGAGAAGCGGTTTTGCCCGGCGGTGCACGGGAGAATCTGCCCGCAGTGCTGCGGCGAGCAGCGCGAGGTGACGCTCGACTGCCCCAGCGACTGTCCTTATCTCCTGCAGGCGCGTGAGCACGCGAATGCGCACCAAGCGAAAGCGCAAAATCAGCGGCCGGGCGAACGCGAGGGCGAGACTCTATTTCCCGAGATTGAGATCCCCGAGCAGTTTCTCTACGAACGCGAAGAACTGATCCTGGGCCTCAGCTTCGCACTGGCGAAGAGCGCCCGCACCGATCGCTCGCTCACCGATCGCGATCTGATCGCGGCGCTCAGTTCGCTCGCGAAGAGCTACCAGACGCTGGTCAACTCCAGCCTCATCTACGAGCCGCAGACCGCCAATCTGGCGCACCAGAGCGTCGCTCGCGAAGTCGAGACCATGGTCAGGGAATTTCGCGAGGAGGAGCAGCGACACATTGGCAATACCCGGCTGCGGGATTCTGAAGTGCTGAAGGCGCTGGTATTCCTCTTGCGCATGGGCTTGGGACGCACCTCCGGCAGGCCCAAGTCGCGGGCGTTCGTCGATTTTTTGTTTGCGCAGTTTCCCGAAAAGCACTCGGCCATCGCCGGGCCAGACGAGGCAGGCAGCCGGATCGTGATTCCGTAGCCCACCACCGCTCACGTAGCGACGGCCGTCTCCCGCCCGTCCAGCGGAGCCAAGCTCCGCAACAGCCTCGGAGAGTACGTTCAGATTCGGCGGACCGTCTGCCCCCGAGGCAACGCCGCCAGAAGTTCTCGCGCCGTTTTTCCGAGTTCGGGATGGCGCACCTCGGAAGCGATCTCGACCAGCGGTTCCAGAACAAACCGCCGTAGGTGCATGGCCGGATGCGGAATCTTCAAGCCCGGCTCATTCACCACGCGATTCCCAAACAGCACCACGTCGATATCAATCTTGCGCGCACCTTTCTTGCTCATGCGGAGACGTCCCATGGCCGCTTCGACCTGCAACGCAAGCTTGAGCAATTCTCGTGGCGTCTTATCCGTTTCAATCGCGGCCACGCAGTTCAGAAACCAGGGCTGGTCGGGGACGTCCACCGGCTGGGTTTCATACAATGCGGAGACCGCCAGCAAGGGGCCCGCCACATCCAAATGTGCGACCGCCGCGCGCAGGTTGGCCGCACGATCTCCCAGGTTTGATCCCAGCGACAGATAAGCGGTTTCGCGCACCCAGCTAGTTTCGCGGTGAACGGCGGAAGAATCCACAAAAAACTGACCCGGGCTGCGAATTTTCCGCGGCGACGGAGAAGCCTTCTTCGCGTAGTACCTTCGCCCGGTACCTAAGGTTACTTTCTTAACTTCTCGGGCACCGCTAGTATCGAAGATGCCATGAATCTGGACTCTCTTCTCATCAGCCGGGACGCCGCGTTGCTCGGCGTGCTGCGTCCAGTACTGGAGCGGATCTCGGTCAATGTCCAGGTTTGTCCAGGCTCGCTGCCCGGCAACGATATGATGACGAAGCGGAAGTTCGATGCGGTCATCGTCGACTGCGACGACCTGCAGAACGGCTTTGCTCTCCTGCGGTCGCTCCGCCAGACTGAAAGCAATGCCAAGTCTGTCGCCTTTGCGGTGGTGAATGGGAAGACGACCACGCAGGAAGCCTTCCATTCCGGAGCCAACTTCGTTCTGCAGAAGCCGCTGACCACGCTGCACGCCTCGCGCTGTTTTAATGCGGCTCTAAATTTTATGGTGCGGGAACGGCGCCGGTACTTCCGCCATCCGGTGGAGATTCCGTTGCGAATCAGCCTTCCGAACAACCAGGAACTTACCGCCACGACGACCAACGTGAGCGAGGGAGGCATGGCCGTCCGCGTCCTCGGCAAGTTATCCAAGGATGCGCAGGCGCAGCTTCGCTTCACGCTTCCCGGAGCCAACATTTCGCTCGAACTAAAGGGCGAGGTCGCCTGGGCCGACGGAACCGGCCACGCTGGCGTCCGCTTCGTCGAGGTTCCACAGAGCTCACAGTATCAACTCGACAAATGGCTGACCGACCGCTTGCGGGAAGATATGCCGGATCGACTCCAAGGCTACGCGGCGCTTCCCTAACCGATCGCTCCGACACCCCGGCATCCAGCTTGTAACTTGCGCCCAGCTCCTGCTGTGGCACTGTAGAGACGCGGCTTGCCCCGTCTCGACGATGATTACATTGGAAGAAAGAATCGCCAGAACCCAGCGCTTGCTGCGTCGCCTGGAAGAAGACCAGCCCTATTTACATGTGCGCCTGTCCGCGCTGGGCGCCGAGCACCGGCAGAGCGCGAATGCTTTCGCCGAGCGCGTGCGCGCCGCAGCAGAAGCCGAACTGCAGCGCCTGCTGGCAGAACGCGCACTGCCCTGCGAGTGGAACGCGCCCCAGCCCGCCGACTGACTGTAGAGACGGGGCCTGCCCCGTCTCCCCGCAGCCGGAGACGCGGCAAGCCCCGTCTCTACCGGAAATTCAACGCGGACGCTAGACGCTAAGACTAACCGTCGAGGCGAGCTCCGGAAGCGCAGTTTCATCTTGCAGCGCGGTTTCTTCCCAATACGACCGGTCGCGCAAAATGCGCGACACCAGCGCGGTGTGCATGGCGTGGCCGGCTCGGTCGGCTACCACTGAACCCAGTATCTGTTTCCCGATCAGCGCCAAGTCACCGATCAGGTCGAGAACTTTGTGGCGCACGAACTCGTCGGGAAAACGCAACGGCGGGTTCAGCACTTCTTCGCGGTTCAGCACGATGGCATTCTCGGTCGATGCTCCCCGGATCAGCCCCTGCTGCCGCATGGCATCGGCTTCATGCAGAAATCCAAAAGTGCGCGCCGGCGCAATCTCTTTCAGATAACTGCCATTCGTCAGCCGAACGCAGAAGCTCTGCTTGCCAATGAGGGGGTGAGGAAAGTTGATCGAATACGCAACGGAATAGAAGTCTGCCGGATACACGGCAATGAATTTATCGCCCTCGCGCAACTCGATCTCGCGCACAATCCGAAGATAAGTACGCGCTTTGCGCTGTTGCCGAATCCCGGCCCTTTGAATCATCTCGACAAACGGACGGGCGCTGCCATCCAGAATGGGCAGCTCCAGATTGTCCAGCTCGACGATGGCATTGTCGATGCCGACGCCAGTAAACGCGGAGAGCAGGTGCTCGGTGGTAGAGATGAGCACGCCCTTCTTCATCAGGCTGGTGGCATAACTGACGCGGGCCACGTTGCGTCCGCTGGCTTCGATCGCAAATCCGTCCAGGTCGGTGCGCTGGAACACAATTCCTGTTCCCGCTGGCGCGGGCAGAATCCGCAAGCTGACCGGTGCGCCGCTGTGTAGACCGACTCCTGTGCAAGTCGCAGCAGCACGAATTGTTTGCTCGTGTGTCAACGGGGGACGATGTAAGTCTTTTGCTGTGTATAAGCTTACAGTGACGGACGGTCTTCTGTATGTGGCAAAACAGCCACACTCCGTGGCTCAAGCAACCGTCGCAGAGGCTAACTTGTTCAGGCAATTGCACATGTTTGGGGGTATCCAGGGGGGATCTTGCTCGCTTTTCTAGTACTTAAGTAAGTTTCCGGCCCAGTCTTGTCGGCAATCTCACCGTTTCTTCAGCGGCACCTTCGGGTCGTAGGTCACCGCTGCTTCGAACATCGAATCCGGTAGCTTCAGGTTGTAGCTTGCGCTGGTGATGAAGCGCTGTTGCGAAGTTTCTCCGTTGAAATAACGGGTAATGGAGTGAGCGGTCCAGATTCCCTGCACCAGCTTGTAGCCGTCGTAAACCTCATCTTCCACATTCTTCTGCTTGTCCTTCGGATCGCGCCACGAATAACTGATCTTGATCGGATAATGCGTATTCAGGTCCAGGGAAACGCTGACCGAGTCGTTCTCGCTGTTGAGCAGCGTGACTCCTTCGGTTTCCTTCCCATCCACCACCGCCGGACCATCGTAGAACAGAGCGACGTTCGGATCGCGTATCCACTTGCGGAAGATCCATTCCAGCGAATGTTGCCGGCGGCGAAGGTAGTTCCGCAAATCCTCCGGTTCCTGGGCCGCCGTTCCCTTGTACGTAATCTCGTATCCTTTGTCGCCGTTGTGAATCAGCACATCATCGGACTTCTTGGACTTGACGCCGCCGATGTCAATTTGCCCGGGTATGATGTGAACGTCTTTCAAGCGGAGGACTTCGAAGCGGTCCCGGTCCGGATACTCGACGTAGTAGTTGTAGGGAATTCCGAGGCTGTTCGTGTGCCCGTGATAGAGCGGATAATAGCGGCCGCTCTCTTCCTTGTTTTCATAACTAAGGTAAGCCTGCCCGCCAACACCCTCGATCGCCTGATCGAGCACCGCCCGCGCCTTGCGCGCGTTGGCGGAGTCGTTCAGGTTGATGGCGGAGGGAGCAGGCGCAGGGTGAGCGGGCGTGGGAGCGGTTTGGGCAGCGCCCAGCGCGCACAGCAGCGAAATGGCAATCAAACGATACATCGATACTTGGTTAGAAGCGGCCAAGCTGATTTTAGCTGTACCGAGCCCGGCGCGCTGCGCTCGCCCGGACAGCCGAGGGCGGCTGTCCCCACGTGAACCTTCCTACCCTACCAGCACCGCGCCGCCGTTCACGTTGAAAATCTCGCCCGTGATAAATCCCGCGTAGGGCGTGCACAGGAACAGAATCGGCCCCGCAATTTCGTCCGTCGTTCCCACGCGCCCGAGCGGAATGGTGCGAAAAACCTTTTCGCGCGTTGGTGGATCATTCAGCGCCGCCGCCGACATATCCGTAGCCACCCACCCCGGCGCAACGCAATTGACATAAATATGGTCGCGCGCCAGTTCCGTCGAGAGCCCTTTGACCATGCTGATCAGCGCGCCTTTCGAGGCCGCGTAGTCGCAGTGGAAAGCTTCGCCGCGCTGTCCGGCCGTCGAACTGATCAGCACGATGTGGCCCCCGCCCTGCTTTTTCATCTGTCCTACAGAATGCTTGACCAGCGAAAACACGCTATCCAGATTCACCGCGATGGTGCGATGCCATTGTTCATCGGACATGCGATCGATGGGCGCGTCCTCGGGCGGCCAGATACCGTGATTCGCGACCAGAATGTCGATGCGTCCAAAGGCCGAGATCGCAGACGCTACCAGTTGCTGCGCCGCCTCCGTGGTCGAAAGATCGCTCTGCACCGCGCGACAATTTTCTGTGCCGCATTCCCGCACCAGGTCATCGGCCTGCGGCTTCGCCGACTGATAATTGAAGACAACTTTCGCGCCCGCCGCCACAAACATCCGCACCGCTGCCGCGCCAATTCCGCGCGATCCGCCGGTGATAAGAGCAACTTTAGAATTGAGAGTCAGATTCATAACGCAGACAAGTATCGCACGCCAAAAAGAAAGGCGGCCAGACCGGCCGCCTTCTGGGAAAAACTGAGACCTGCTCTTACGCCGTAGCCGGTCGCTCGCCGCCTTTGGCTGGAGCCCGTTCCGGCTTGATCACCTGTTGCACGCCATCGTCGGTCTTCGCGGGCAGCGGCTTGATCGGCGGCAGTTCCTGTCCCTCGACCAGCATCTTGATCTCGGAGGCGTCCAGCACTTCGCGTTCGATCAGCGCCTTCGCGATCCGGATCAGGGTTTCGCGATTCTCCGAGAGGATTCCCTTCGCCGTCGCGTACCCTCGGCTCACCATCTTCCTGACTTCTTCGTCAATCTGGATGGCGGTGGCTTCGCTGTAGTCGCGGTGTTGCGAGATCTCGCGTCCCAGGAAAATCTGCTCTTCCTTTTTGCCGAAAGTAACCGGCCCGAGGTCGCTCATGCCCCACTCGCACACCATCTTGCGCGCCAGTTCCGTGGCCCGCTCAATGTCGTTGCCCGCGCCCGTCGACATCTGGTGCAGGAAAAGCTCTTCCGCAATACGCCCGCCCATCAGAATGGCGACCTGCGTGTCGAGATAATTCTTGTAGTAGTTGTGGCGATCGTCAGTCGGCAACTGCATGGTCAAGCCCAGCGCCATGCCGCGCGGAATGATCGTGACCTTGTGCACTGGATCGGAGTGCGGCAGCAGGGCCGCCACCAGCGCGTGTCCCGCCTCGTGGTACGCGGTGTTCTTCTTCTCTTCATCGGAGAGCAGAAGCGACTTGCGTTCCACGCCCATCAGCACTTTGTCTTTCGCCACTTCGAAGTCGTACATCAGCACGGCTTTCCGGTTTTGCCGCGCCGCCGCCAATGCCGCTTCGTTCACCATGTTGGCCAGGTCCGCGCCGGAAAATCCCGGTGTACCGCGGGCAAGCACCGACAAGTCCACATCTTCCGCCAGAGGAATCTTGCGGGTGTGCACGCGCAGAATTTCTTCCCGTCCGCGAACGTCCGGACGATTCACCACCACGCGCCGGTCGAAACGCCCCGGCCGCAGCAGCGCCGGATCGAGCACATCGGGACGGTTCGTCGCCGCCATCAGGATCACGCCTTCATTCGATTCGAAGCCGTCCATTTCCACCAGCAGTTGATTCAAAGTCTGCTCGCGCTCGTCGTGTCCACCGCCAAGCCCGGCGCCGCGATGACGACCGACGGCGTCAATTTCGTCGATGAAGATGATGCAGGGAGCGTTTTTCTTGCCCTGCTCGAACAGGTCGCGCACGCGGCTCGCGCCCACGCCCACGAACATTTCCACAAAGTCCGAGCCGGAGATGGAGAAGAACGGAACATTCGCTTCGCCCGCAACCGCGCGTGCCAGCAGGGTCTTGCCCGTTCCCGGAGGTCCAACCAGCAGCACGCCTTTCGGAATGCGTCCGCCCAGTTTCTGGAACTTCTGCGCCTCGCGCAGGAACTCGATAATTTCGCGAAGTTCTTCCTTCGCCTCATCCACGCCCGCAACGTCTTTAAACGTGATCTTTTTCTGCTGCATGGAGAGCAGCCGCGCCCGGCTCTTGCCGAACGACAGCGCCTTGTTTCCACCCGTCTGCATCTGCCGGATCATGAAGAACCACAGCGCGCCCAGCAGAACCAGCGGCGCCAGATTCAGAATCCAACTCGGCCAGGTGCCATTGCTGATGTCCTTGAAGCCATACGGAACACCCTTGTCCGTCAGCTTCTTGTACATATCCGGATAGTTCGCCGGCACAATCGTGTGAAATGGCGAGTCGTTCTTAAACTTCCCGCGCACTTCCTGTCCGATGAACATCACATCGTGGACATTGCCCTGGTCCACATCCGACAGAAATTCAGAAAAGCCGATTTCCTTTTCCTTCTGGGCATTGCTGCCGGTTTTCACCACCTGCCAGAGCAGGAAGGCCGAGACCACAATGACCGCCCAGAAAAGTACCGTCTTGATCGTTGAATTCACCTAAAACTCCTCTAAGTGCAGCCCCATCCCTACCAAAAGAAAGACGCCGCCCCTTCAGCTGATATTAGATGCCGGAGACGGAAGTTCGATTGGGAAAAGCCCGCTACCTTATTCTAGACCTTTTCCAAAGAAAACGGGAAACCAGAAGGAAGTAACAGAAGTCACGGGATACCAGGCTACGAGCTTCGAGCGCCGAGCTTCGAGCAACCCATCAGCGGCCCTCTCACTTTGGCTCGCAGCTCGCAGCCCGCGGCTCGAAGCTCTAGACCGTCGCCGCCAGATAAGGCAGATTCCGTCCCGTCTGCTCCGGACTACCCAGTCCATAGCCGCAAAGAAACGTGTCATCAACCAGAAATCCGAAATAGTCCGGCTGCAGCGGCACGCGTCGCGCCGACTGGCGATCAAGCAGCGTGACCAGCTTCACCGAAGCCGCGCCCCGCCCCCGCAGATCGCTCATCAGGAATTCGCTGGTCACTCCCGAGTGCACCAATCCCTCGATCAGCAGCACATGCTTGCCGGCGATCGCCAGTTCGTGGCTGAAAAGAATCTCCAACAGCGGAGATTCGCCCTGCTTCGTCTGCTTGTACCTCGGCTTGATAAAGGAGCAGATGACGGGCACATCGACCGCCCGCACCAGGTCGGCCATGAACAGGAAGCTGTTTTCCAGAATTCCCAGCGCGATCACGGTCTGGCCGCGATAGTCGTCGGAAATCTGCCGCCCCAGTTCGCGGACTCTTTTCTGAATCTGGTCGGCCGAGATCACCTGGCGAAACCCGGCATTCGGCGAAGCATTCATAACGGAAGTGGCGCCTCCAGCGTAGTAGCTCTGAAACCGTAACTCTGAAGCTGTAACTCTAGTCCAACTGTGACTAATGGCATGTTACATCATGCCCGCAATCTCCCGAATCCAAATTGCTTTTGAAGCCCCCGCCGGTGCCCCAAAAGCCGCCGGAACCGCAAACCCCCGCATCCAGACCAAGCCGCAGCCTGCCGCAACCGCAACCGGCCACAGCCTTTTCTGCGCTCCGGTCGCATGACGGTCGCTCAACAGTTCCTTTACTTTCCTTGCCGCCGCTCGGTGCGCCGGCCAGAAGCGATCTCCCGCCCGCCAGTTGCGGATCAGAACTTCCTTCGGCATGCGCTCCAGATCCAGCAACTGCCCGCGCTCATCCTCGGGAACCCCATCCGCATCCACCACCCGAGCCTCTACGCAAGCGCCCAGCTCAGGAACCTCCACCACGCCCGGCACCGCTAGCGCGTATTCATAATCCGTGGCCTCGTTGCGCCCGTGGAAGGCTTCGGATTCTAGCAGAAGCTCCTGCCGCGCACGTCGAAGACTCCACCCGGAAGGCATCCCCACTTTTCTGCCGGCCGGTTCGCCTGCCAGCTCCAGCGCCTCTTCAACCAGCCGAAACGAGATACTCAAATGGGGCGCATTCGTTTCCAGCCATGCGCGCACCAGCCGCCGCTGTGCCGCCAAAGGCAGCGCCAGCAGCGGCCCCACCAGTAGAGACGCGGCTTGCCGCGTCTCGGGCTGCGGAAGATTCTCAGGTTTTGAAGTTGTTTCGTTTGACGATGTTTTGTCTGACCCTGTTTTGAAGGGGCGCGGCTTCAGCCGCGCCATGGGCGCCGCGGAATGATTCGCGGCTTTAGCCGCTGAGGGCAACTGTGCCGCGATCTCAGCAGTGGTTTGCCGGATACTGAGTACTGAGTACTGGGTACTGGGTACTGAGTGGAAACTCGCTGGCCACTGACCACCGTCCACTGACCACTGCTCCTCTTCGCCCCGTGCGATTTCCGCCAGCTCACCCATGTGTTCGATCGCAGCCTCGCCAAATTCCTCTCCGATGATCGGCAGCAGCCGATGCCGCACGCGATTCCGCAGGAAGGCGATATCCTGATTCGACGAATCCTCGCGCCAGCTCTGCCCCCGCTCGCGCAGAAATTCCTGCAATGCCGCGCGCCGGAAGCCCAGCAGCGGCCGTACCAACTCGCCAAACGCGCGCCCCTGCTGCTCAAAAATGATCCGCGGATGAATACCCGAAAGTCCCCGAATGCCGGTCCCGCGAAAAATGCGCAGCAGCACCGTCTCCGCCTGATCGTCGAGCGTGTGCGCCGTCGCAATTTTCGTAACCCGACCCTCCCGTGCAAGCTGGCGAAAAAAACCGTAGCGAAGTTCGCGCCCGGCTGCCTCGACGCCGGAACCGATTTCGGAATTATGCTTCCCGTCCACCGGCGCCGCGCAGACATGCAATTCGAGCCCGTGCTGCCCCGCCAACTTTGCGACAAACCGTTCGTCCTCGTCCGACTCTTCTCCGCGCAGCTTGTGATTGACGTGGGCAACCGACAGCACGGCCCCCAACTCCGCCCGCAACTCCAGCAGCAGGCAAAGCAGAGCCACGGAATCCGCCCCACCCGAAACCGCCACCGCCAGGCGGTCCCCCGCCCGGATCGACGCCAGCTTCCGAATTGTCTTCAACAGCCGCTCAGCCAGCTCGTGCACGGAGAAATGGTACAGGAATCAGTACCCAGTACCCAGTTGCCAGTATCCAGCAAAACTGTCGCCCTAGGAACTGGGTACTGGCAACTGGGTACTGGGTACTGCTATGCTGTTCGGCAAATGTGGGGAGCTTCACGCTGGACCGCAAGATTTCTGCTGCTGGTTATGCTCGCCCCGGCCTTCGGGCCGCTGGCGATGGCCCATTGTGCCCAGCCGCAAGCCATGCACTGCATGCGCCAGTCCATGTCTGGTCATGCAGCGTCCGCACACGCGGCGCAGCCGGCGATGCCATGCCATCATGCGATGGCACGCTCAGAGCCGCCCCAGCCCGAATCATCGCCGGTCGAATCGTCTGAAACCTCATTTCAACCTGCCAATAACGGCAACTGCTGTCAGAACCATTGCTGCTGCGGCGCAACCACCTCCGAGTGGGCACAGCCCGCTTCCACTCTGCTCTCTTTTCTTAGTCTCCTGATCGAACCAGCGCGCCCGTCACCAAACGCGGCACTTCAGTCCAGCGACATCTCCGGACACGATTCCGCCCGCGCTCCTCCACCGCGTAGCTAATCCTTTGCCGACCTCTCAAGCAGGAAAGTAACTCTGCTGCGAGCTACGGGCTTCGAGCACGGGCTTCGAGCACGAGCTTCGAGCTACGAGCGAACACGCATCGGCTGCCCGCAGCCCGAAGCTCGCAGCCCGCTTTAGCGACGCCCAAAAGGGACACAAAACACATGACTCGCCTCAAGCTGCTAGTCTTCGCCGCTTTGCTATGGATGTTGATAACGACCACCCCTGCCGCCTTCGCCAACGACTACGGCGCGGTTCGCGGCGTCGTGCACGACCCGCAGCATCGTCCCATTCAGAACGCCATGGTTATGCTCAAAGCCAAATCGTCCGACTGGGCAAAGAGCGTCACCACCGACGCCACCGGCCAGTTCCAGTTCAACGCCGTCGCGCTCGGCGAATATTCCGTCAGCGTCGCCAGCAAGGGCTTCGCGCAAACTTCACAGGACGTCATTGTTATCTCGGGCTCTGTGCCGGTCGTTCACTTTCAATTGCAAGTGGCCTCGGCAAATGAAAAGGTCACCGTCTCCGCCACGCCCGCAGTCGTTGCCACCGACAGTTTCACTCCGACCACTCTCGTCAGTAGCCTCGACATCGCGCGCACTCCGGGCGCCGACGGCACCAACAGCATGGCCATGATCACCGACTACGTCCCCGCCGCCTACGTCACTCACGACATGCTCCACATGCGCGGCGGCCACCAGACCACATGGCTTCTCGACGGCATTCCCGTCATCAACACCGCCATCGCGCAAAACCTCGGCCCCCAGTTCGATCCCAAGGATTTGGATTACGTCGAGGTCAATCGCGGCAGCTATAGCGCCGAATTCGGCGACCGCACCTACGGCGTCTTCAACGTCGTGCCCCGCACCGGTTTCGAGCGCAACAACGAAGCCGAACTCACCGTCACCGCCGGCAATTTCTACCAGACTGACGATGAACTCAGCTTCGGCAGCCACACCGACCGCTTCGCGTATTACGCCAGCGTCAACGCCAACCGCAGCAATCTCGGCCTCCAGCCGCCCGTTCCCGAAGTAGTGCACGATGCCGTCAACGGCGTCGGCGGCTTTGGATCATTCATTTTCAACGTCAACCCCTCGGACCAGCTTCGCCTGATGACCTCAGTCCGCCGCGACTATTATCAGATCCCTTACGATCCGAATCCATACGATATCGAAAACGGTCTGGTCGGCGGAGTGCTAACTGGACTGTACCCCAGCTTGTATACTCGCGATAATCAAACCGAGGTCGATGCTGGCGTCCTCTTCACCTGGCTGCACACTTTCAATTCCCATCTCCTCACCACGGTTTCTCCCTTCTACCACTACAACAGTGGCGACTACGCCAGTAATCCCAACGACATTCCCATCGCCACCACGCAAGACCGCGCCTCCACCTACGTCGGGGGCCAAGCCAGCTTCTCCGCCAACTACAAGAAGAACGATCTGCAGGTTGGATTCCTCAGCTTCTACCAGCACGATAACCAGGTCTTCGGCGCCATCTTCAATGACGGCAGCGGAAATCCGCCCTTTAACATCAGCGAGAGCCCCACCGCCAATCTCGAGACCTTTTACCTCGACGACAGATTCAATCCTTTTTCCTGGCTGACTCTATCCGCCGGCATGCGCCCCACTCGCTTTTCCGAAGGCAACTTTCCGTCCGGTGCACCCGAGGCGCCCGTCTCCGAGTCCGCCATCCAACCGCGCTTCGGCGCCACCGTCACCATTCCTAAACTTCGTTGGACATTCCGCGCCTTCTACGGACACTACTATCAAGCCCCGCCCATCGAAACCGTTTCGGGTGAGCTGGAATCCCTGTGTGACGAGCCCGCGTATGCGTGCCAGTTTTTGACGCTCAAGGGTGAGCGCGACGAAGAACATCAGTTCGGCGTCACCATCCCTTACCGCGGATGGGTCCTCGACGCCGACACCTTCAAAACCGATGTCGCCAATTTTCTCGACCACAACAACATCGGAGCATCCAACATCTTCTTCCCCTTAACCGATACCAGAGCCTTGATTCGCGGATGGGAACTTACGCTGCGCTCTCCCCGCATCGCGCACCGCGCCCAGCTTCACCTCGCCTACTCCAACCAGATTGCCGAGGCCGGTGGCGTCATCACCGGAGGGCTGAATAACACCGACGTCTGCCCGCCAAATCCTAACGGCGCCTTCCCCTACCTGTGCCCGCTCGACCACGACCAGCGCAACACGCTTAACGTGGGCGGCGACGTCACCCTCCCCTGGCGCTCCTATGCCTCTACCAACGTTTACTACGGCTCCGGCTTCAGCAACGGACTACAAGGCGTTACCGGCTGGCCTTACCCGGGCGAGTATCTCCCCGGCCACACCACCTTCGATCTCTCCCTGGGCAAAGATTTCGGCGAACGCTTCAGCGCTTCGGTGACCGCCCTAAACGTAACCAACGAACGCGTGATCTATGACGACAGCGTGACCTACGGCGGATTCCACTGGAACCTGCCGCGCCAAATCTATGTTCAACTGCGCTATAGGTTCCACTACTGAGCGCCGAGGCCACGAGCAAAGAACAAAAGAGCAAAGAACAAAAGAGCACAGAGCAACGGAGAGGAGAGAATGAGACTCGCGAAATCCCAATTCGTACGCACATCAGTCATGCTGTTGCTGACCGTATCCGTGGGCTGCAACCGCACCCGGAAGTATCCGCTGCAAGGCGAAGTAGTCGGCAAGAATGCAGTAACCAGCGAGATTACGGTGAAGCATGGCGACATCCCAGGATTCATGCCAGCCATGGCCATGCCTTACCGTGTCAAAGACCCTGCGGTGGTTCAGGAACTTCAGCCCGGCGACAAAATCGCCGCGGAAGTAGTCATTGGCAAGGACCCGAGCGACTATTGGCTGGAAGACGTGCGCATCACCGATGAATCAGCGCGTATTGCGGCCGCGCCGCCGGCCGTGCCGCGTATGCTAATGCCTGGCGAACGGGCGGTCAACATCGCTCTCATCAACCTGTCGTTAGCACATGATATGTCCGGATGAGATAGCAAGTGATGTGTCCGCTTTGCAGGCGGCGAGGGTAGGAGAGCATGGAAGGCATGTTCTCTTACACGCAGGCCGCGATGGAGCGGACGATGAA